>Ga0206682_10004568_pt1 | contig 11209 bp, 8 predicted proteins | sample M240m12015metaG_FD_155444 | JGI IMG/M metagenome (GOLD analysis project Ga0206682, IMG submission 155444) | Ammonia-oxidizing marine archaeal communities from Monterey Bay, California, United States - M2 40m 12015 | ecosystem: Environmental > Aquatic > Marine > Intertidal zone | place: USA... | reverse complement strand
GAACTAGTAAGAATTTCATAATGCTTTGCAACGGCATTAAATACACTTCCCCAAAAAATTAGACCGAACCACACCATATTCCATTTAGCAATATGATCTGAAAGTATTTCATTAAATTTGGCCATCGTTCTAATATATTAGCAATAAAAAAATAATGTGTGCAATTGTGGCAAGTATTAATTTGTTCTTTAATTATCAGAAACTGATAAAAATTCATCAAGTTACACAAACTTATAGAAAAATAGAAAGATTTTTCTTTAAATCATCTAAATTAAGAAATTTTTCATCATAGATTGATGTTTCAATTAAGCAAATCCTCCATATATAGTCACAAAAATAGGTAAATTTGATCCATTTTCTTAAAATTTCATCATCTACATCAGATTTTTTGCCATATCCACGCCATAAACTATCAATCTGTTGATCATTAAGGCTGTAAGAAGAAATAATTGAGGCTATATCAAAAAGAGGATTATTTAGTCCTGCATACTCCCAATCGATAAAAACATATTTGCGATTCCAAATTATATTTTCTTGAGTTAGATCATTATGAGAAAAAACCTTTGGATAAGATTCATGATTTAGATCTTCATACATCTTAAAACCAATTTCTAAGATTGGGTCTTTTTGAATTTTGTATTTGAGTATTTCTTTGTATCTATTAATTGCATTACTAAAATTATTAATAGCATCTTTTTCATAATTAGTTTTGTGAATTTCTTTTATTGCTCTTCCTAATAATTCTAATTGTTGATCTGAATTTATTTTATTTAAATTAAATTTATTGCCTTCGATAAATCTTCTAATGAGAATTCCTTTTTCTAAATCATGATAAAGAATATTTTTTTCTGACTTGTGATTGTTGTTCAAGTCTAAGATTCTAATTTCTGAGTCTCTTTGAATTTTTATCCAATCTGGTGTTTCTAAATCTAATCTAATAACAGACTTAATATTATTAAAATTACATAGGTAAATTTCAGATATTAGTCCTTTTTTTAATGGGCGAATTATTTTAATTTCATGAGGAATATTTGAAATAATTTTCTTAAGTTGTTCCATTCATTTCGTCTCTGATTTGAGTCCAAGATTTATATCCAAAATAAATAATAATTAAATAAAAAAGGAAAAGCATTGAAGTTAAAAACAAACCTCTTGAATAAAATAAAAAGACTGAGATTGAATCTATAACAAACCAATAAATCCAATTCTCTAAAAGTTTTTTTGCAACCATAAAAGTCGCGACAATTGCTCCCCAAGTTGTTAGAGAATCAATGAAAGGCAATGCCGCATTTGTAAATTTTTCTAATGCTAATCCAGAAATAAAAGCTAGAAAAAATATTAGACTTATGACTTTTATATGTTGTGTTCTAGTCCAAGTTCTCACTAGAAATTTAGAATCATCAGTTATACTTGTTCTCCATTGTGACCAGCCATATACAGCCATAACGCAATAAAAAATTTGAAGCCATGCCTCCATATATAGTTCAGCAGAATACATTACAAAGAAATACAGCAATGAACTAAAAAACGCCGCAAACCAGCAACTTATGTTCTGTTTAATTGCTAATAATAAGTACGTTATTGCGAGAATAACAGCTGTGGGCTCTATCCATGATGAAGCAATAAAATTAGAAATCATATTTTACTGTAACACCTATATGTCTTGGATCACCATGTCTTTCATAAAGTGTGTCAGTAAAATTAGGGGCCTCGTTGCCAAAATAAAAACCTCTTGTTGAATAATACTTATCAAAAATATTTCTTCCCCATATTGAATAAGTCCACTGACCACTTATGTAGCTATAATTAATATTCGTTAACGCATAAGATTTTGATTTATTATTGTGAGAGTCTGAGTAATAAAAATCACTTTTACCAACAAAGTTAATTGATAAAAATGAGTTCTCAAAAGGATTCCATTTAAGACCTAATGCATAACTTTTTTCCGGGGCGTGTGCTTGTGCTCTACCCTCAAGATCGGGTCTAGATTCCCAATTTTTTATTTCTGTTTTCAAGAGTCCGAGATTAAAAAAAACATCTAAGCTATTAGATACTTGCATTGTCATATTTAGCTCTAATCCTCTATTGATTCCTTCTGCTGCATTCTGGGTTAAAAATGTGAAAGTATTAGGGTCACTTGGATCAACTTGAGTAGATATTAAAACTTGTTGGTCTTCTCTATTAGAATGAAAAATTATTCCTGAAATAGTAATTTTTGAATTTGATATCTCTGAATTAAAACCAATTTCATAGTTGGTTAAAAATTCAGGATCATAATATAAGTTATTATTTTGAGAGTTTGGATCAAGTCCAAGATTTAGATTAAATCCGCCCTGATTAAATCCCTTGGCCAAATTAAAAAATATATTTGTTTGCTCATTTAAATTTTTACTTACAGAGATTTTTCCTCCAGACATTCTGTCTGATGGGCTAAAGTTTTCGTCAAATGAGTCTGAGTATTTTGATTCATAATCTTCCCATCTAGCTCCAAATGAAATTTTTGTAGATGCATTTAGCAGATAATCAATATTCGCATAAATTGAAATATTATCAGATGAAAATTTGCTTGATGATGAGGACTGACTAACGTATGGACTATAAGGATCGGAAGGATCTCCATAAATACCATCATCTTTTTTTAAATTTTCTTCTTTTATATCTAAAAAACTTAAGCCAACAACCCATTCAGTCATATTTTGGTTACTAAAATCAGCCGAATCTGATACAAGTCGTAGTTCTTGGCCAAAAGTTTCTCTATTTCTAAGTGTTTCAGAGAAATAGTCATAAATATATGGCATATGTGAGTCTGAATTACCCCAATCTGCGTCATAACTAAGAACGATATCTGTGTTGGTTGCACTTGTGAAGCTTTGGAACTCAAATCCATTAAATTGGTGAAAGACTTTAATACCATATGCATTTGTTTTTTGTGAATCCATTCCAGGTCTGTCAGACAATGTATTTAAACTTCCGTCTATGGTCCATATGTCTGCAGGATCATCTAAATCTACTTCAGTTATCAAAAATTTAACTAATGTTTTTTCTCCAACATCCCAGTCTAGTTTTAGTCTAAAAGTACTTTCATCTTTTTTTGATGTATTTGATTTTCCAGAAAATAAATTCTTTCTAAACCCATCTGAATAATCTTTCCTAAGAACTAATCTATAAGTTAAGTCTTGGTTAATTGTGCTTGGTCCACCAAAAGCTACGCCTGTGTTTATTGTTCCATATGTTCCTGACGTCATTTCACCAACACCCTCAAATTCTTTGGTTGGCTCTTTTGTTTTAATATAAATTAACCCCGCCAATGCATTTGAACCAATTCTAGATCCTTGAGGCCCTCTATGAACTTCGATCTGTTCAACATCAAAAGTAGTAGCAATTCCTCCATGGCCAGAAAAGTCTATGTCATCAATTAAGAAACCTACTGCTGAGTTTGGAGTTCTCTCATAACCGGACCTTTCTCCAATACCTCTTATTTGAAAATGCCTAGCCCTAGAGTCACTTGCTGCAAAATTTAAATTTGGTACTAAATAAGAAAGATTTTCAAAGTGCTTGATAGGTTGAGATTCAATAATCTCATTTCTCAATAAAACTAAACTGGAGTCTTCTTCTACAAGTTTGACTTCTCGCCAATCGCCTTTAACAACAATTTCTTCGATATCTTCAGATATAAGATTGATTGTAAAGAATGATAAGAAAGAAAAAAATAAATAATTTTTAATGGTTTTCATGCAATTCCTCCGCCATTATTGTATGGATCAGGTTCAAAGGATTTCTAAAAAGATCTCAGGCAAAAAAGCCACTCCTTTGCAGTTAGATTAGATGATATTATTTTTTGTAATTATTGGCTAGATTTAATTAATTAAATCTTAATTTAAATCATTTTGAAAAGTTTCAGTTAAAAACAGAACTGACATCAAGGTCAAGAATGAAGCAAATGCTATATATACTGAGACCCAGATAATTCCATAATCATTCCAAAGGAGAGCAGCAATGGTTGGTGCAAATGCTCCGCCCAGAATTGCACCAAACTGATAGCCCAAGGTTGCACCAGAATATCTAACCTCAGTGCTAAAAAGCTCTGTGAAAAAAGCTGCTTGTGGCCCATACATCATAGAAACAAACACCAATCCACCAGTGATAGCCAAAACTATGAGCCAGAAATTTCCAGTATCAACTAGTGGAAAAATAGCAAAGGCCCATAAACCAGTTAAAACTGCACCCAGCATAAAAATACCCTTTCTGCCATGTCTGTCGGAGTATGAGGAAAAGAAGAACTGAAAAGGTATCATGATTGCAGAAGCTATTAAGACTGCAACCAACATGTCATCTCTAGTAATATCAGCACTTGCTACGCCATATGCTAGTAAGAAAGCAATTAATATATAAAAAGTTACTTGTATTGAAAGGAATGCTCCTGCGGCTAGAGCAATTTTTGTTGGGTACTTTGTTATTGCCTCTATGATTGGTGATCTTGTTATCTTTTCTGCACTCCCAGTTTGTCTTGATGCTTGAAGCTCTTTAAATGCTTTTGTATCTTCTAAATTTAACTGAATATACATACTGATACCTATTAATATTGCGCTAGCTAAAAAAGGTATCCGCCAACCCCATGAGAAGAAAGCTTCTTCAGAAACTAGTGCTCCAGTAATAATAAATGCAAGATTTGCTAGAATCACGCCAACCGGTACCCCTGCTTGAGCAAAGGCTCCGTAATAACCTCTTTGATTAGATGGAGCGCTTTCTGTTACAAGTAACATTGCGCCTCCCCACTGACCACCTATTGCTAGGCCTTGAGCAAAGCGCAAAGAAGTTAATAGAATTGGTGCAGTGACTCCAATCATGGCATAGGTTGGAAGTAGACCAATTAGTGTTGATGAAACACCCATTAAGATTAATGCCATTATCAATGTTTTTTTTCTACCAACCTTGTCACCAAAGTGACCAAAAATTATTCCGCCTATTGGCCTTGCTATAAACCCAGCCGCGAAAGTAAGCAAAGACAAAATTAATGCTGTGGAAGTTGAAGCCTCACCAAAAAATACTGTTGGGAATATTAAAGCAGCTGAAGCGCCGTAAAGGAAAAAATCATACCACTCGATACTTGTTCCCGCTAAAGAAGTAAGTGCAACTTTTTGCATATTAGATTCTGAGTTAATGCTCTTTTCCATAATAAACAAGTATGCCAAATATTTAATAAAGTGAAAGAAGTATGATAGTTTTAAAGAATGTCATTTGAAGAAATAAGATATGTAGCTATTGTTTATGCAAGTTCAATTATTCCAATTCTTATTTTAATAAAATATCGCTCTGTGCTTCCCAAATGGGTGCCTATTATTTATCTAGGTTCTTTTATTGTGTGTGCTCTTGGTTGGGAGATATGGTTCACTTATGGATTAATAAATGGTGAATCAGTTATTGAAAGAAGATCTGAAGTTTTAAATCAATGGATACCACTTCATATCAATTGGATTGTTAACTCGCTTGCTGATGCCGGCACAGTTTGCCTTGGTGGTCTGTGGTTGATTTGGGTGATCGGTGATAAGAAAAATTATATATTTGATAATTGGAGATGGGGTTCTTTTTTTATATTGACTATATGGTGTATTGGACAAAATATATTTGTTGAGCTTTTCCTTTATTATGATCAACTTAGTGAGGGCAAAAATTTATCATGGGCGCCTCTAATTCCAACGGGAAATATATTTAATCCAGTATTATTTGAGATTAATGGGAGGTCTTTAATGTTTCAAACACAACTTCCATGGATAATATTGCCACCAATATTGTATTTAGCTGTTATTAGATTGGTTAAAAAATATAATTAGATTTTTTGGATACTGTCCTCAAAATTTATTCCATCAAAATGAATGACTTTTTTAACCTTTGGTGGATTTTTAACACAACGAAGATTGACGCTATACATATCTGGATGAGACCTTGGTTGATAAAAACTTTTAATTCCACATATCTTACAGAAGGTATGATCTGCATTTCCTGTACCAAAGCTATATGAAGAGATTTGGTCTTCACCGTTTGTAATTGATAAGTCTTCATGCTTTATAAATAAGTGTTCATAATCACAGATATTGCAAATAGAACAATTACATTTCCATATCTCTACAGATTCTTCTGATTGGAATCTAAAACTTATAGCGTTACAGTGGCAACTCCCAAAATATTCTTTCATAAATAAATATTACACGAAAATATATATTTTTTTAATATAGGTTCCTACAATAGGCTTATTGGCACTCAAAGACTTACAAGGAAAACTAATGTTTAAAAAATCTTTATTAACTTTTTTTATGGTATTTAATCTCTATTTAATTGGCGACGAGGGGATGTGGGAACCATATCAAATGGAATCATTAAAAAAAGAGTTGAGAGCTAGTGGGTACAAAAAAAATGTTTCTAATGTGAGTAACTTATTTGAGCACCCTATGAGTGCTATTGTCAGCTTGGGTGGTTGCTCAGCAGCATTTGTATCTGATGAGGGTTTAATTGCAACAAATTACCATTGCATAGAAAGAAGTTATCTTCAATTTAATTCAAATCCTGAATCAGATTTATTCGAAACCGGTTTTGTTGCAAGAAAAAGGACTGAAGAAAAAAGATCTGCTCCAGGGTCAAGGGTGTATGTCACACTAGAAAGTAAAAATATAACCAATCAAGTCCTTGAAGGTTTAAGCGATACTACAACAGCAACTAATCGAGCCAAGATTATAGAAGATAATAAAAAAGAATTAATTGAAAAATGTGAAACATCTGATGAATTTGAGTGTAGAGTTAGGTCTTTTTATAGCGGCGAAACATATAAATTAGAAAAGGTCTTAAAAATAAAAGATGTCAGACTGGTTTATGCGCCTCCTTCATATGTAGGTGAATATGGCGGTGAAATTGATAACTGGATGTATCCAAGACATACCGGAGATTTTGCATTACTAAGAGCCTACACATCAAAAGATGGCTCAAGCAAAGAATTTAATGAGTCCAATGTTCCATATAAATCTGAATCATTTTTAAAGGTTTCTGCCAAAGGAGTTGATGATGGCGATTTTGTAATGGTCGTTGGATATCCAGGAAGGACTAATAGATTATTAACTTATAACGAAATTAAGTGGGATTTGGAAGTTGGCTTTCGTGAAAGTGTAAATTTTCTTAAAAAAGGTATTGAACTTATAGAAAAGAATACTGATTTGTCTGACGGCTCAGCGCTAAAATATCGAGGTCTTAAAAGTGGTTATGAGAATTATTACAAAAAAATCTCAGGCCAAATCGATGGTGCTAAAAACTTTAAGCTTCTGCAAACTGAAAAAAATAACTGGGAAGACTTTATAGATTTTGTGGAAACAAGAGCAACTGAAAATGATAGAAGTTATCTGTATGAATTACTTGAGCTAATTGATGAAGACCAGAAGAAAAGTTTAGCAAGAACATATTATGGTAATTCTGTTTTAATCTCTCAAGCACAAAGAATCTACAGAAATGCAGTAGAAAAAGAAAAAATTGATTCAAAAAGAAAGCCCGGCTATCAAGAAAGAGATCAAGAAAGAATTACTAATCGAATAAAGACACTTGATTATTCTTTTGACCCTAGAGTAGATAAAGCCATGTTCATAGATAGATTAAAAGCTTATGCAAGTTTTGATGTATCTACCAGAAGACCTGTTTATAGCAAACTATTAAGAATAGATAAAAGTGAAGAAGCTATGATTAAGAAAGTTGATGAGATCTATTCAACAGAATATCAAACTGCAGATGACTTTCTAAAAATGCTTAATTTGAGTTTAAATGAGCTAGATAAATCTAAAGACCCTCTAATTCTTTTTGCTAAAGGAGTTTTCAAAGAATCTTTGGAATATGAGAAAGAATCGGAAGAAATAAGTGCTAAGCGTCAGTTGCTTAAATCAAAATTTATAAGTCTTTTAAGGGAATACTATAAATCATTAGATAAACAAATGTATGCCGATGCCAATGGAACACTAAGGGTTACCTTTGGGAATGTGGCAGGAGTATCTTTAAAAGATGGTCTAATATATGAGCCCTTTACAAGACTTGAAGGCATTTCCCAGAAACATACAGGAATTAAGCCATTTAATGCCAGTGATAAATTACTTAGTCTTGTAGATAATAAAGATTACGGCAAATATTTGTACAAGCCAATAAATTCAGTACCAGTTAATTTTCTATCAACTTTGGATATTACTAACGGCAATTCGGGGTCGGCAACTATTAATTCTAAGTTTGAACTTGTTGGATTGGCTTTCGATGGAATGCTGGAAACAATCATTGCTGACTACAAACATATTCCTGAAGCAAGAACAATTTCAGTAGACTCAAGGTATCTTCTTTGGACTTTAGAAAAGCTAGAAAAAGCAGATAATATTCTCGAGGAATTAACTATCGTTAACTAAATTGGTGGGTCTGGGTGGACTCGAACCACCGACCTCACCCTTATCAGGGGTGCGCTCTAACCAAGCTGAGCTACAGACCCGTTTTAAACGGAAGCGCATTTTAACTTTTATCTATGAAAGATAAAAGACATAAGAGGTGCTAATTTTTTATTGACTTTTTTGAGACTGATAAAGACTGTAATAAACATAAACCCATGGAATAACTATTACGTATTCAACAATGCCCAATATTAATAATTGAACAATACCCTGGTCTAACAATAAAGAAAATATTCCTGATGTTATTGAAGTTAACAATATAAAAAGTAATGTTAAGCCAAATAACGTTCCACCATGCTCATCTGTTTTTTCCCAAGATAATTTTAAAGAATCAATAACACCTTTTTCTTCGAGCATAATAAAAGCTGGAAATAAGGCCAGTCTTGCACCAAGGTATATTCCTGGAAGGATCAAAAGTAAAAGACCAAAAAATACAGCAATAACGCTTAAGATGTATGCTCCAAATAATGGAAAGAATTTTTGCACACCACTTAGCAAAGCACTCATAGGCTCAATTTCTGAAGCAGAACTTTTGGCATTAAAAGCTTTATATAGGCCACCTAAGAAAGCAACACTCAAAACAGTTCCAGCCGCACCAAGGATTCCAATAAAAAAAACATTCTCACCAAAGAATTCAGCGATATCTTCAGGAGAGATATTTTCAATAGGAAGTAATAAGTATGCGATTGCTATTTCAACAGCAAAAACAGGCGCAGCTAAGAGAGCAAAATACTGCCAATTATTAAAATAAAAATTCCAAGCATTATTAAATTGATTCATAAAAGTATTGTAAAGTATTATGAGATTTATGAATAATAAAATCCTTACACAGTTTGCAATAATTTTTTTATTAGTTAACTGCTCTAGCCAATCTTCTGATTTTTCCTATCCAGACTCTAAGAAAGATGATCTTAAGGAAACTATTTATGGTTATGAAATTGAGGACTCTTATAGGTGGCTTGAAGATTTTACAAGCGAAGATTCAAAAGATTGGGTTAAAAGACAAAATGAATTTACACAGGAATTTATTGGTAATAATAAATATCAAAAATCCATTAATAAAAATTTAAATAAAACTTGGGATGCTGAGTCTATAAGTACGCCATACAAAATTAAAGATAAAACTTTTTATTATTTTAATGATGGTACTTGGCAACAAAGTAAGCTTATGATTAAAGATTGTGATGCCTGTGAGGCAAGGGTTCTGCTAGATCCTAATGAGTTTTCTGATGATGGAACAATTTCTCTCGGTGGAACTAGTGTCAGTAATGATGGATCTTTATTAGCCTATTCTATTTCTGACGGAGGCTCTGATTGGAGAACTTGGAAAGTACTTAATATTAATTCAGGTGAAACTCTTTCGGATGAAATTTATTGGGCAAAATTTTCAAGTGCATCATGGGAAAATGATGACTCTGGATTCTATTACCAGAAATATGAAGAACCCAAAGATGAACTATTAAGAGAAGTTAATACCTCACCTAAATTAATGTTTCATAAATTAGGAACTCCTCAAACAGAAGACCAAATAATTTTTGAAAATCCAGATCAACCAAGATGGGGTTGGGGAATTTATGTTTTAGAAGATACAGAGGTCAAATTTCTCTCTATCTCTGATGGAACAGACGAGAGAAATAGATTGTATGTTCAATTAAAAAAAGGTGGTTCTTTTTTACCCTTGATAGATGAACTAATTGGGGCATATCAATATTTAGATCATAAAGATGACCTTTACTGGTTTTATACAACAGAAAGTGCAAAAAATGGAAAAGTTGCTTCTTTACAGATTAAAAATGGTTCTTTTATTTGGAATGATTTAATCAATGAGACTGCTAATTCTATAAGAAGTGTTAATTTTATTAATAACTCTATAGCAGTAACTTATTTGGTAGACACCTTTTCAGAAGTTCAGTTTTATTCTTTAGACGGGGCTTATTTAAAAACCTTATCCATGGCAGAAAAAGGAACTATTGCAGGTTTTGGTGGCGGTTTGGAGGACACCTCAACATTCTTTTCTTACACTAATTTTGTAACACCAAGAAAAATATATGAAATAGATTTAGAAAATATGTCAAAAAAAGTTTTTTGGGAGGAGAGTCTTAAAGGATTTAATTCAAATGACTATATTTCTGATTTTACCTTTTATGAATCAAAAGATGGAACAAGAGTGCCCATCCACATAAGTTATAAAAAATCATTAGATATCAATCAAGATACTCCCCTTTTAATTTATGGGTATGGGGGTTTTAATATTTCGATTCTACCTGGTTTTAGTAAAAGATTTTTATCTTGGATGAATCAGGGTGGAGTAGTTGCTGTTGCAAACCTTCGCGGAGGTGGTGAATACGGTGATGTATGGCATGAAGATGGAATGCTATTTAATAAACAAAATGTATTCGATGACTTTGCATATGCTGCAAAATATCTTCATAGCAAGGCAATTGGATCTCCAGAATCAACAGCAATTCAAGGAGGCTCAAATGGGGGTCTTTTGGTTGCAGCTACAATGCTCCAAAACCCAGATTTATTTAAAGTTGCTATACCCCAGGTGGGTGTCTTGGATATGCTCAGATTTCATAAATTTACTATTGGCTGGGCTTGGGAAAGCGATTATGGATCGCCAGATAATAAAAAAGAATTTGAAAATCTTCTTGCTTATTCTCCTCTTCACAACATTAAAAAAGATCAATGTTATCCAGCCACATTAATAACTACCGCAGAAAGAGATGATAGAGTAGTTCCCTCTCATT
>Ga0206682_10004563_pt1 | contig 11215 bp, 9 predicted proteins | sample M240m12015metaG_FD_155444 | JGI IMG/M metagenome (GOLD analysis project Ga0206682, IMG submission 155444) | Ammonia-oxidizing marine archaeal communities from Monterey Bay, California, United States - M2 40m 12015 | ecosystem: Environmental > Aquatic > Marine > Intertidal zone | place: USA... | reverse complement strand
AAGCAGGATAGGACATTGGTTTTTATAAATTCTTGTATTTCAGTAGGATCAATTTTTCCAAACGTGAAGAAAGTCGCATTTGAAGGATGATAATGCTTTTTATGAAAATCAACTAAGTCGTTATGAGTTAGATCTAAAATTTCCTCTGGATCACCACCGCTATTGTGTTTATAGGTAGATGATGAATAAAGATGTCTAGACATTCCATGCCATAACTGGCTTGTGATCGAGCTCATTGCGCCTTTCATTTCATTAAATACAACACCCTTTATCTCAAGCTCACTTTTAATATTTTTTTTATCTTTAAACTCTAACCTGTGTCCCTCTTGGGCAAAATCGAGACTATCAAGGTTTGGAAAAAATGCTGAATCCAAATAAACCCCAAGTAAATTATCGAAATCTTTTTTATTTAATGTAGCAAAAGGGTAGGCAGTCCAATCACTCGAAGTAAATGCATTCATGAATGTATTGAGTGATCTCCTGATCATCATAAAAAAAGGATCTCTTACTGGATATTTCTTTGACCCACATAAAGCAGTGTGTTCTAGAATATGCGCCACACCAGTAGAGTCCTCTGGTATGGTTCTAAATGCCACCATAAAGACCATTTCATCGCTATCAGAGTCAAGATGAACGTGCTTGCAATTGAATTGAGATTCATTATATATTTGGGCATTAAGGTCTAATAATGGAATATATTTTTGGTCTTGAAGTTTAAACATAATAAAATTTATAAAAACATGTACAATTATTCTATGAAAATAATTATAAAATTAGCCAGTATATTAATCTTGGTTGGTTGTGCTACCACCCAATCTAACATTGAAGTTGATTCAATTGATACTTTTAACTTAGGCAATTATAACGACTTTTATATAAATATAAATGAGTCCAATATAAGTGCAGAAATTAACCCAATTGAGCTTGAAAGGTTCAAAGATAACCTCAAGAATGCTCTTGAAAATCGAGGTTTAAATTATTCATCTTCTTCAAATTTGGTTTTTAATATTAATTTAAGTAGCAAGGACAAGGTCGAGACTGACAGGTCAAATTATCACTATTCTAGATATTATTGGAATAGTTATATGTTCGATAGAGACGTCAGGACAATAACAGAAAACATATTACGAATAAATTTAAAAGATGCTGCTGAAGATCAAACGTTATGGACAGTAGTAACTGTCTGGAGATCAAACTATTCCAGCGCTATAGGAAATGAGGATAAATCAGACATCCTTGTAGATGAAATAATGGTTAGCTTTCTATAATTTTTAGGCCTTTTATTTGTGCTTTCAATAAAAAAATTTAACCATGCCATTGGATTTTTGGCATTAGTATTTTTATTTAGTTGCTCACAAGACGCATCAACACCAATACCTAAAATCTCTAAAGTAGAAATGTTGGTCAATCATTCTAATGAGTTTAATAAAGAGATATTATCGTATGATACTCCAGGCGGAAAAGTTCATGTAGCAATCGGTTTTGGGATTGCAAACTCAATAATGGTTGAGGGTGTCGATGGCAATATAATAATTGATTCAGCAGATAGTGTGTCCGAGGCACAAGAAATATACTCACTTTTTAAGAAAAAAAATTCTAATCCCATAGCTGCTGTTATTTATACCCATAATCATGGAGACCACACTTTCGGCACTTCTTTTTATTTAACTACTCAAAAAGATAGACCAAAGATAATTGCGCATGAGTCAACGGACTATTATATGCAAAGAATCCTGGGAATTATTAATCCTATAATAAGCACAAGAAGCACTAGGATGTTTGGAACTCAATTACCTGAAGATGACTTAGTAAACGTTGGTATTGGAAAAAGTCTGAATGTTTCAAAATCACCCCCTGGATATGTAAAGCCTGATACTACTTTTAAAGACAAATTGATGCTTGAAATAGCTGGCATAGAAATACAGCTTTTTCATGCACCAGGCGAAACAAATGATCAGCTATTTGTTTGGCTTCCTAAGCATAAATCATTGATGCCTGGGGATAATATTTACAAAACATTTCCTAATCTTTACACCATTAGAGGAACAACTCACAGGGATGTTATGGGTTGGATTGACAGTTTAGATCATATGAGATCATTCGATACGCAGTTCTTATTTCCAAGTCATACAAGACCTGTAGTTGGCGATGACATATATAGCGCATTAACAATCTATAGAGATGCCATTCAATTTGTTCATGACCAGACGGTACGACTCATGAATGAAGGTCTATATCCAGATCAGATAGTTGAAATGATTGATTTGCCTGATGAAATAAAAAATTCTCCATTTTTAAAAGAGTTTTATGGAACGGTTAGGTGGTCTGTAAAGAGTATTTATAATGGATATCTAGGTTGGTTTAATGGTAACCCAGCAGATCTCGATCCACTTTCGCGTACTGAAGAAGCAATAAGATTTTCAAAATTGTTAGGAGGCAATGAGGAGCTACTTCTAGCTTTAAAAAATGCTATTAATGAGGAAGATATGCAATGGGCTTTACAACTTAGTGATAGGCTAATTGCTTTAGATTACGAGCTTGAAGAAACAATGTTGTTACGAAAACAAGCATTAATCTATATTGGTGAGCGCTCGTCAAATCCAAATAAAAGAAATTACTTATTAACATCTGCTATCGAGCTTAATAGAGATTTTAAAGGCTTTCCTGAGTCTGAAAGATCTGAAGATTTAGTTAATGAAATATCCATTGATACACTTTTTAATATCTTATCTGTGAGATTGAATCCTGAAAATTTTTATAAAGATAATTATTCAGTATGTTTTAATTTTTTATCTGGATTAAATAAAACAATAACACTAAGGAATAAAATTGCAGAGATATCAGATAAAACTGATCAATGCGATATTAGTGTTAAGAGCAGTGAGTTAGAGTTTAAGTTGGCTATATCAGGCTTAAAGAATCCAGTTCAATCTATTGCTGCTGGTGATATTTCTGTTGAGGGTGGAAATATTGAGTTCCTTCAATTTCTATCTAGTTTTAAATAACTTACCATCGGAATTTGTCAAAATTTTCAGGGTTTGCCCATCCCTCTGCATTGTTCCAAGACCTTTTGTTATTGTAAGTTTTCAGATTATATGAAAAACACATTTTATTATCATCAATATTAGTAAACTCAAGCTGAAAGCCCAATCTCACCATGAGTTCATTAGTTTCAGTAACTTTATCAGCATTAGTACATATTAAAATTTTTTGACTAAGAAGATTTTTAATTTTTCCAATATCAGCTTGTGTAAGCTCAACATCATCAAGAACTATAAAAATATCATCATTGGATTGGGAAACCTGACTTAAATCAGGAGTTATATTAATATTTTTAGTAGCAGTATTCTCTAAACTTTTTACTAATTTTGATAAGTCTTGTTTGCTAATAATCTTAGCTGATTCGCATTCTTCATCTACTAAGACACCATAAATAAATTTAAAAATAAATTTATTTTTTTGAATCATTTCATTAAATGTTTTACTGCTTCTCTTTCAGAAGATAGCTCGTCAATTGAAACTTGAAATTTTTGTTTCGCAAATTCAGATAATTCCAAACCTTGTTTTATAGTAACATTCCCATCACTATCAGTTATTAGAGGAAAGCCACAAATCAGACCTTCTGGAACGCCATAGGAGCCATCACTTTCAACTGCTGCGCTGAAGCTATTGTTTACATCAGTAGCATTTTCACAAGCTATCACTGTATCAAGTGCAGCCTTTGCAGCTGAGGTTGCTGATGATGCGCCACGAGCATCTATTACCGCCTTGCCTCTTTGTTGCACAGTTGGAAGGAATTCATTTTCAACCCAGTTCATATCATTAATTATTGAAGAGATGGACTCATCATTCATAGTTGCATTTTCTACATCGGGGTACATGGTAGGGCTATGGTTACCCCAAATAATCATATTATTTACTTGGTCAATATTACTATTCGTTTTCTTTGCAAGAACTGATTTAGCTCTGCTTGAATCAAGCATAGTCATAGCCATCCAGAGCTGACTATCTTTTCCTGCAGCATTTTTCCCAATTAGAGCATTGGTATTTGCAGGATTTCCAACAACTAATATTTTCGCATCTTCTTTACCGTTTTTGCCAATGGCTTTTCCTTGACCCACAAAAATGCCACCATTTATTTTTAAAAGGTCTGATCTTTCTTCAATTTTTTTACCTTCATAGACGATACCTCTTGGAATGCTGCCAACAAGCAAGAACCAGTCTGCATCATGAGATGCTTCTTCAAAATTATCTGTATAAGTTACTTCACCCATGTGAGGAAAGTATGAATCTTCTAATTCCATAACAAGGCCTTCTAATTTGCTCACAACTTGAGGAATCTCAACAAGACATAAATCGACAATTCTATTGCCAAATGTTTTGCCATCAACCAATCTTGGTATTAATGAATATGCAATTTGACCAGCTGCGCCAGTTACTACTACTTTTACTCTTGAGCTCATATTATTCCTTTATATAAATTAATAAAATTAATGGCTAATTATATTCCTAAACGTTAAGTTAATTCTCGGCTTTTTTAATTTTTTTGTCTTTTTTATTTCATGCTTCCAATATTCTTGTGTAGAACCATGCATAACTAATAGTTGACCATGAAGTTGAGGAATTTTGAGACTAATATTTTCATTTTTATTTTTGAAAACTATTTCTCTTTCTTCTCCAAGGGAAAGGGAGGCGATTGTGGGGTTATGCCCAAGTTCTTTTTCGTCATCAGAATGAAGTCCCATTGAATCTGAACCATCTCTGTAAAGATTTGCCAATACTGAATTGAAGGTGCATTTGCATAATGCTTCTATAGAAGACTTAATATCAATCAGATCTTTATTCCAATAATTATGTTTTAAAGTTTTACCTGAATATTTATAGTTGATTCCTTTGTCAGCATACCAGGCTTGTAATCGTGGAATCTTATGAGTTTTCCCAAAAATTTTAATTTCGCCTTCAACCCAATCAATATTTTCAAGGCATGCCTGGTACCACTGATTGATTATTACAATATCATCAATACATTCATGCATTGTTATTTCAAGATTAGGATAATCTTTGGAATCATATTTTTTCAACATAGTAAAAAATTAAAATTTTGATTAGAATAATTATCTATTTTAAAACAAAGAATGAGTTCCAACAAAAAGGGAGAAATTAAATGAGTATTAGATTTGATGATCAGGTTGCTATTGTAACTGGTGCTGGTGGTGGGATTGGTAAAGAGCATGCATTAGAACTAGCAAGAAGAGGGGCAAAGGTTGTTGTAAATGATCTCGGTGGTAGTGTTGATGGAAGTGGAACTAGTGATGCTGCTGAGGCAGTTGTGCAACAAATAAAGGACGAGGGCGGTGAAGCGATAGCTAATGGGGCTAGTGTTACCGACTTGCCAGCAATAGAAAATATGGTAAAAGAGGTAATGGATAAATGGGGAAGAATTGATGTCCTCGTTAACAATGCCGGCATATTGAGAGATAAAAGTTTTCACAACGTTACTATGGATGATTTTAAACTTGTCATGGATGTTCACTTCCAAGGGACATTAAATTGTACTCATACAATATTTCCAATTATGAGAGAACAGGGCTACGGCAGGATTGTCTTTACAAGCTCATCTAGTGGTATTTATGGAAACTTTGGACAAAGTAATTATGGAGCTGCAAAAATGGCCATGGTTGGTCTTATGAACACTCTTAAGATTGAAGGTCAAAAATATAATGTTTTCTCAAATTCAATAACACCAGTTGCATACACAAGAATGACTGAAGGCTTAATTCCAGAGGATTTTGGTAAAAATATGCAACCTGAATATGTTACACCTGCTGTAATTTATTTATCAGGAAAAGATGCGCCAAATGGTGTAGTTATGGCTGCAGGAGCAGGAGTTTACTCAAGAATATTTATTCATGAAACCATGGGCGTATTCTTAGGAACTGGAGAAGACATGACCCCTGAAAATATTGCTGCAAACTGGGACACTATTTCTGATATGGATGATGCTAGAGCACTTCAAAATGGTGGAGAACAGACTCTTAAAATATTTGAACTTATTAACAAACAATAAGCTAAATTAAAAAACTCGGACGACTGGAAACCTGAATAATATAATCATTCAGGTTTTCATAGTCTTCAATATCTAATTTGTTTAACCTCACCAGAAATTGCAAAGAAGTTACCATTTGTAAATCTGCATATGTAAACCTATCTCCAGCAATAAACTCTCTAGATTCAATAATTTTGTCATAATTTTTAAGCTCTTTTACCGCGAGCTTTCTTTGAGCTAAACCGAATTCTTGATTTTGGTTTTCCATTTCACTCATATGGGGGTGAGTATGTCTAAAACCATGCATGAGAGGCATCATCAACTCAAAAGATACTCGTGAATACCACATTTCTATAGATGCTATTTCCATTGGGCTTTCACCGAACATGTTAGGTTCAGGATAGAGGCACTCAAGATACCTACACATGGCTGTTGTTTCTAGTATTACTGTGCCGTCATCTAGTTGAAGGGCAGGTACTCTTGAGTTGGGTGCTATTGCTTTATACTCAGGTGTTTTATGCTCTAATTTAGCGAGATCTAAATTAATAATTTCAATATCTGAAATTCCTTTTTCTTTTAGATAAATTAAAACCTTTCTTGGATTTGGTGCAAAGCTACTTGAATAGATTTTCATAAACTAACTCCCTACAATCGAATAAATCACAATAAAATGAAGTATTGCAGCTACACATACAAGCACATGAAAGAATTCATGATAACCAAAATATTTAGGATTGAAATCAGGGAACTTTAACCCGTAACTTATAGCACCAACTGAGTATATTGTTCCACCTGCTACAGTTAATACAAGATTAGTAAATCCCATTACAGAAGACATTATTGAGAGGTAGGGTATTGCTATATATCCAGCTATTAAATAAAAGCTCGCTCTAACCATTCTTGGCATATTTGAAAATAACAAAACCTGAAGTATTCCAATACCTGCAATTACCCAAATTATTGCTAGTAGTTGAAGACCAACATTCTTTGGAAGCACTAAAAGGCATATAGGAGTAAATGTTCCAGCTATCATTATAAATATTGAAGAGTGATCTAGCCTTCTCATAATTTTTAATACTTTTGGTCGCCAATTAACTCTGTGGTAAAGAGCGCTAAAACCAAACATCATAAAAATACCAATTGAATAAATGATTGTTGCTGTTAATTCAATCGCAGTAGTGCTTTTTGAAATTAGTGGAATGCAGGCACCAATGGATACAAAAAACATCCATTCATGAAAATAGCCCCTTAATAGAGGCTTTTTCTTTGCCTTGGTCGGGCGAACTATTCCCAGTTCAGAGCTCCGCCAACTTGATACTCAGTAACTCTTGTCTCAAAGAAATTTTTCTCTTTTCTAAGGTCTATAATTTCAGACATCCATGGGAATGGGTTGCCGACACCTTTAAACTCTTCTTCAAGTCCAATCTGGGTTAATCTTCTATTAGCTATAAACTTAAGATATTCTTCCATCATTGCTGCATTCATACCAAGAACACCTCTAGGCATAGTATCTCTTGCATACTGAATCTCTAGCTCTGTTCCCTCTAAAATCATTTGAGCAGCCTCTGACTTAAGCTCTTCATCCCAAAGATGAGGGTTCTCAATTTTTATCTGGTTAATTACGTCAATACCGAAGTTAACATGCATAGACTCATCTCTTAAAATATATTGGAATTGCTCAGATGTTCCTGTCATTTTATTTCTTCTGCCCATAGATAGTATTTGAGTAAAGCCGCAGTAAAAGAAAATCCCTTCAAGGACGCAGTAAAAAGCTATTAAATTTTTAAGTAATTGCTTGTCTGTTTCTACAGTTCCTGTTTTAAATTCAGGATTAGATATTTCCTTAGTATATTTAAGACCCCATGAGGCTTTTCTAGCAACACATGGTATTTCTCTATACATATTAAATATTTCTCCTTCATCCATACCAAGGGATTCAATACAGTACTGATAAGCATGGGTATGTATTGCTTCTTCAAGACTTTGCCTGAGGATATACTGCCTGCATTCCGGGTTAGTAATCAATCTATAAAGCGCAAGCACAAGATTGTTTGCTACCAATGAATCAGCAGTAGAGAAAAAACCAAGATTTCTTTTTACTATAGTTCTTTCATCTTCTGTTAAACCATCTTCAGATTTCCATAGAACAATATCATTAGTCATATTAATTTCTTGAGGCATCCAATGATTTGCACTTCCATCAAGATATTTTTGCCATGCCCAATCATATTTAAATGGCACTAATTGATTAAGGTCTGCATTACAGTTGATCATCATTTTGTCATCAACCTGTACTCTGGATCCCATCATTTCATCAAGTTCAGCATTACCAGCTTTTTCATCAAGGTTTTTAACTGCTTCTCTAGCAATTTCAGCCCTGGTTCCTTCTTCAATGCTTTTACTTGGTTGTGGTGCTGCTGTATCCATAACAGGTTTAGCAGGTGCAACTTCTTGTGAAGGCTCTCGAACAGCCTGACTTACAGCTGCATTAGCTGGAGCGTTGTTTTCTTCTTTTCCATAATCATCCCAATTCAACATTCTTCATTCTCCTTTATTTTATTGACAAGCCTCACAATCTGGATCATCCAGAGAGCATGCTGTAGGAACTGGTGCCGGTGCACCAAGTTCTTGTGGTGCAGCTTCAGTTTGTACTGAACTAACTGCATTTAATTTTCCTTGCTGTACCGTAGACTTTTCAGTTGATGTGGCAGCAATTGATCTTAGGTAGTAGGTTGTTTTTAAACCTGAGTACCATGCCATCCTATAAGTTATATCAAGCTTTTTACCATCAGCATTACCTATGTATAGGTTTAGTGACTGACCTTGATCTATCCATTTCTGTCTTCTACTAGCAGATTCAACAATATACCTTGGCTCTACCTCAAACGCTGTAGAGTAAATGGTTTTTATTTCATCTGGTATTCTAGATATCTCTGACAAACTACCTTCAAAATACTTAAGGTCATTTATCATGACATCATCCCATAAGTTTAATTCTTTAAGCTTGTTCACTAGATGAGGATTAACAATTGTAAATTCCCCAGAAAGATTAGATTTAACATAAAGGTTTTGATAAGTTGGTTCAACTGATTGAGTAACGCCTGTGATGTTTGATATTGTCGCAGTCGGAGCTATCGCCATAACATTTGAATTTCTCATTCCATCTGCTATTACTTTTTTTCTCAATGTATCCCAATCAAGCGTTTCAGATCTATCAATATTAATATACTCACTTCCTCTATTCTCGGCTAATATTTCTATAGAGTCCTTTGGAAGTATTCCTTTACTCCATAAAGAACCTTCATATGATTTATAGCTACCTCTTTCTTTGGACAGTTCTGTTGATGCATGAATAGCATAGTAGCTTATTAACTCCATACTTCTGTCTGCAAACTCAACAGCTGCATCGCTACAATATGCGATATTCTGAACGTAAAGAGCATCTTGAAAGCCCATCATGCCTAAACCAATAGGTCTATGTTTCAGATTAGAATTCTTTGCGGTATCCACAGAGTAATAATTTATATTAATAACGTTATCTAGCATCCTTATGGCAGTAGAAACTGTTTTTTTAATTTTTTCTTGATCAAGCTGACCATCTTTCATGTGTCTTGCTAAGTTTACAGAGCCTAAGTTACATACAGCAATTTCGTCAGCGCTTGTATTTAAAGTAATTTCAGTACATAGGTTTGATGAATGAACTACTCCGGCATGTTGCTGTGGTGATCTTAAGTTACAAGCATCTTTAAATGTAATCCATGGATGCCCAGTTTCAAAAAGCATAGTGAGCATTTTTCTCCATAGCTCTTTTGCAGGTATAGATTTATGTTGATCCATTTCTCCTGCTTGGGCTTTTCTTTCATACTCTTCATATTTCTCTTCGAACTCTTTTCCAATTAGATCATGAAGCTCTGGTGTCTCGCCTGGTGAAAATAAAGTCCAATTTTTTCCTTGCTCAACTCTTTTCATAAATAAGTCTGGAACCCAGTTTGCAGTATTCATGTCATGGGTTCTTCTTCTTTCATCACCTGTGTTTTTTCTTAATTCTAAGAACTCCTCAATATCTAAATGCCAAGTTTCTAAGTATGCACACATTGCACCTTTTCTTTTACCACCTTGATTTACTGCAACAGCTGTATCATTAGCAACTTTTAAGAACGGAACAACACCCTGGCTCTTACCATTTGTTCCCTTTATGTATGAGTTCATGGCTCTTACAGAAGTCCAGTCATTTCCTAACCCACCAGCCCATTTTGAAAGCAATGCATTATCTTTCATCGCTCCAAATATTCCATCCAAATCATCCGGTATGGTTGTTAGGTAGCATGAAGAAAGCTGAGGTCTTTTGGTTCCAGAGTTAAATAATGTAGGCGTCGAACTCATATAATCAAAGCTTGAGAGCAATTTATAAAATTCAATAGCTCTGTCTTCTCTATTTTCTTCTTCAACGGCTAGCCCCATAGCAACTCTCATGAAGAATACTTGTGGTAATTCATATCTAGTGTCATCACTATGAATAAAGTATCTGTCGTATAAGGTTTGCAATCCGAGATATGTAAATTGATTGTCTCTAGTATGGTCTAGGGCTGCACCCATTTTTTCTAGATCAAAGGTTTTTAATACAGGATCTAAGATATCTAGCTCTATACCTTTATCAATATATGCATTCAGCGCTTTTGGATAGTAGCCTTCCATCTCATCATAGGTCGCCTCATCAGCTACACCAAGGAAGCCTAATGCCTCGCTTCTAATTTGATCCATAAGAATTCTTGCTGTTACGAAAGAGTAGTTTGGCTCTTTTTCAACCTTTGTTCTTGCTGACATAACTAGACTTGTTCTCATATCCGCTAGAGAAACCCCGTCATATAAATTTTTAAGTGCCTCTTCTAAAACTTCATTCATGGACACTTCTTCTAAGTTATCACATGCATCATTGATAAGCATTGCCACTCTGTCGATATCTAATGGAACCAACGTTCCATCACTTTTCGTAATATTTATTTCTGGTCTATTTGGTATATCTATTTCGGGTGTTTCTTTCTTTCTTTCTTGTGTTCTTTCTGCTCTATAAAGAATGTAGCTTCTTGCAACCTTGAGTTCTTCTGCTCTCATAAGTTGTAATTCAACTTGATCTTGTATCTCTTCTATATGCAGTGTTCCTCCAGACGG
>Ga0206682_10004554_pt1 | contig 11228 bp, 9 predicted proteins | sample M240m12015metaG_FD_155444 | JGI IMG/M metagenome (GOLD analysis project Ga0206682, IMG submission 155444) | Ammonia-oxidizing marine archaeal communities from Monterey Bay, California, United States - M2 40m 12015 | ecosystem: Environmental > Aquatic > Marine > Intertidal zone | place: USA... | reverse complement strand
CGGCAATCAATTGAATGGTAGATTGATTGTAGGTCATGTGATACCATGTTTCTGAAAGAAAATAAACCACCGCAAATAGCATGGCTAGATAACTGAGATACTTTGTTGGAAAAGTTTTCATTTTTTTATTTGGAAGTAAAGAGCGCCACATCGTTTTTAGAAACTGTTTTTTCTCCCAAAATAATTAACCGCTCTACAATATTCCGCAATTCGCGAATATTACCAGTCCAGTCATACTCCTGTAATAACTGAATGGATTCTGTTGAAAATTCTTTTTTGGGAGTACCCTGTTCTTCCGCTATTTTTTTTGTAAAAAAGTCTACTAGCAATGGAATATCTTCTCTTCTGTCATTTAATGCAGGAACTTTGATAAGGATTACCGCTAATCGATGATACAAGTCTTCTCTAAACCTTCCTTCGGAAATTTCTTCCTTTAGATTTTTATTGGTCGCAGCAAGAACTCTCACATTGACCTTGATGTCTTTGTCAGAACCAACTCTAGAAATCCTGCTTTCTTGTAAAGCTCTCAAAACTTTTGCTTGCGCAGACAAACTCATATCGCCAATTTCATCGAGAAAAATAGTTCCTCCATTGGCAGACTCGAACTTTCCTGCCCTGTCTTTATTAGCCCCTGTAAAAGAACCTTTTACATGTCCAAACAATTCACTTTCTATTAGTTCTGAAGGAATTGCGGCACAATTTACTTCAATCATGGGAGCCTTTACTCTGTCCGATTTTTCATGCAACCAATGCGCCACTAATTCTTTCCCTGTTCCGTTCCCTCCTGTGATTAACACTCTTGCATCTGTAGGAGCTACCTTATCAATGATATTTTTTATCTGAACAATTGCCTTACTTTGACCAATCATTTGGTAGGTTTCACGCACCTTTTTCTTCAATCTTTTATTTTCTACCAGCAATACCTTTTTATCCAAAGCATTTCTTACCGTATTTAAAAGTCTGTTTAAGTCGGGTGGTTTGGATATATAATCAAAAGCCCCCAAACGCATCGTTTGAATAGCAGTATCGATGTCTCCATGACCAGAAATCATCACAATGGGAACTTCAGGCTTTATTTTCTTCGTTTTTTCTAAGACCTCAACACCGTCCATTTTTGGCATTTTAATATCACATAAAACCAAATCGTAGTCATTATTTTTAATCATTTCTAATCCAGCCAATCCGTCTGCAGCTTCTTCTACATGGTACGATTCGTTTTCTTCTGAAATAATTTTATTTAAAACTCTTCTGATCGCAGCTTCATCTTCTATGATTAATATTTTAGACATATTTATTTTGTTGGATTTATAAGATGAATATTCTTCTGTGGGAAAGGAATTGTAATGTGATGTTCTCTAAATTTTTTATCTATAGCAAAACGCAAATCACTTTTTATAGATACATGCTCATAACTATTATTGATCATAAACAACAGTTTAAATTGTAATGAACTCTCTCCAAAATCTGTTAGCAGTACTTTTGGAGTCATGGATTTTAACACCTTGGGATGTGCTTCTGCAACCCCAATTAATACAGATTTTACCAACTCTAAATCAGCACCATAAGAAACACTTAATTGAATTCCTTTAGCAGTACTTTTGGAGTCATGGATTTTAACACCTTGGGATGTGCTTCTGCAACCCCAATTAATACAGATTTTACCAACTCTAAATCAGCACCATAAGAAACACTTAATTGAATTCCTTCGGTGGTTTGGGTTCCGTTTTGAGTCCAATTAAACAAACTACTTGTTAAAAACTTATGATTTGGGATGATTAAAACCTTGTTATCTATGGTAACCGTTCTAGTCGTTCTTAATCTAATCTCCTCTACTTTTCCAACCTTACCCTCTATTTCAATAATATCATTTACATGGAGTGATTTATCAACCAAAATAAAAATACCAGACATGATGTCTTGAAATAAGGTTTGCAAACCCAATCCAATCCCCACTAATAAAGCAGCTGACCCCGCCAACAACACACTGAGTTTTATCCCTGAAGACTCAAGCGCAATAATGAACACAATTGAATAAACAAAGTATTTTATATAATGAACACAATTGAATAAACAAAGTATTTTATAAATGAAAATACTGCTTTGAACTTCCCTTTATTTTCTTCATCTAATTTTCTATTGACAATCTTTTTGAAAAGTTTTAAAAACAACGCTGTGAAGAAAAAAACAAGGATTACAAACAAAATTGTTTTTACATCAAGATGTATGTCATCTGTGATGTTTATGGAGTAACTTAAAATCTCTTTTAATTTTTTCATGGATACTAGCTTTTATATTTTAACCATCTGTACAAATCTTTATAAGTAGGTTTTTTACCATACATTAAGATACCCACTCTGTAAATTTTAGCAGCCAACCACACCATACAAACAAATGTGATTAGTAAGGACGCCATAGAAATAGCGATTTCATACCAAGAAACTCCAAAGGGAACCCTCATCAACATAACGATTGGCGATGTAAATGGAATGTGTGAAAACAAGACGGCTATAGATCCGTGTGGATCATTAATAACTGTTGCAAAACCAACATACACCCCTAAAATTAAAGGCAGCATTATCGGCAACATAAACTGCTGTGTGTCTGTTTCATTATCTACTGCGGCTCCAATTGCAGCAAATAAAGAACTATAGAGCATAAAACCTCCCAAGAAATAAAAAATAAATAAGACAAACATTTTTAAAATAGGAAGCTGTAAAATTTCCTGAATAATAAGCATGCTTTTATCTCCTACAGCTCTATCTTTGATGGTTTCCATTTGTTCTGATGAAATTCCTGCTGATTGCATTTCTAGAATATCTACTCCAAAAATAGTGGAAGCAACGGTTAAGATTGCAAAAATTAAGACGCCCCAAATAAAGAATTGTAACAATCCTGCAGCAGCATTTCCTAAGATTTTACCCATCATAAGTTGAAAAGGCTTTACAGAAGAAACAATAATCTCAATAATCCTACTTGTCTTTTCTTCAATAACACTTCTCATTACCGATGTTCCGTAGATCATTACAAACATCATTAATAAATAACCCGCAATCAAACCGAGACCTATTTTTAAACCATTGATTAATTTTGAGGACTCTTCCCCTGAAAAATCGAACATTTTTATCGATGTTTTAATTTTAGAGGCTTTAATTTTTGCCAGGTCAATGCCAAAATTATTGAGCTTTTCGTTTCTAATTTTAGAGGATATCTTATTTTCCAGGGAATTCATCAATGACATTCCTGGAGAATCTTTGGAATAAAATTCAATCGATTGTGCTAACAATTCTAAACTGTCTTGCTTCGGAATAAATAGGGCTCCATAATAACTCCCCGCTTCAACTTTTTTCTTTGTTTCTTCAATTCCCAAGGCGGTGTAATCTGTATAATGAATTGTTTTAGTGTCCTTAAAATCTTCCGTAGAAAATAACCCAGAATGATCAACAAATACTATTTTTTTTACTTTTTCATCATTCTTTTGCATTAAAAAATAAATCAAAGCACCCATGCCCACCATAATTAAAGGACTCAGAAAGGTCATGACAATAAATGACTTGTTGCGAACCTTCGCAATAAATTCTCTATGAATAATTAGTTTTAATTTGTTCATCATTTAACTGTTTTTTTGGACTGCCTGAATAAAAATATCGTTCGCGGTTGGAATTAATTCTACGAAATGCTGCACCTCTCCTCTTCTTGTTAAAAAAGACAGTAAATCGTTTGCAGTGTTTCCTTTCGGCAATTTTACGTTTAAAGTTAAACTATCGTTTAGTAATTTAAAATTTGAGGGAGATACCTCAAAATTCTGTTTCAATTCAAATGTTACCTCTTTTGCATTACTTGTTTTTAATCCAATTTGAAACGTATTGGTTTTAAAGGTACGTTTTATATCATCTAACTTTCCATCTAAAATTTTATTTGATTTATCGATCAACGCAATTTCATCGCACATTTCCTCAACAGATTCCATTCGGTGTGTTGAAAAAATAATGGTGGCTCCTTCATGACGTAATTGTAAAATTTCTTTGGCAATTAACTGGGCATTTATAGGATCAAAACCCGAAAATGGTTCATCAAATATTAATAATTTTGGTTGGTGTAATACAGTTACAATGAATTGTACTTTTTGTGCCATCCCTTTAGATAATTCTTCAATTTTTTTATCCCACCATGCAGCGATATCAAATTTTTCAAACCAATATTTTAAGCGTTTTTTTGCTTCGTGTTTACTCATTCCTTTCAGTTGTGCCAAATACAAGGCTTGCTCACCAACTTTCATAGATTTATACAAACCACGCTCCTCCGGTAAATAGCCAATATGTGCAATGTGTTTTGGAGCTAGCGCCTCTCCATCCAACAGTATCAAACCACTGTCTGGCAATGTAATTTGATTAATTATTCTGATTAAAGATGTTTTTCCTGCTCCGTTTGGTCCCAACAACCCAAAAACACTTTCTTTTGGTATGTTTAATGAAACGTTATTTAATGCAGTAAAATCTCCATACGTTTTTACAACATTCTTTACTTCTAATAAATTCCTCATTAAATTTGATCTTTACACTTCTATCTAATCTAGTTTCAAATCTACATAATTTATGATACATTAAAATTAAAAAAAGCACAAAGCTTCAGGGATTGTTGTGTTAAATTTACTATGCATGCATAACTTTTTTGTTATTTATTATGCATGCATAATAAATTTACCTATATTTGATCCAATGGAGAAATACAAATCGATCGATCATGAACTAAGAGCAACCTGGCAAGCGGTTGCAAAGATGTATAATGAGCAAGCAGCTAAGCACGATAGCACCATGGCTACAGCTTTTGTTTTGCTTAACATTGACACAAAAAAAGGAACACAATCCACAGCACTGGGACCTTCAATGGGAATGGAACCCACAAGTCTTTCAAGAATATTAAAAACAATGGAAGATAAAGGTGCTATTTGCAGAGAGAAAAACCCCAATGATGGGAGAAGTGTTATCATTAAATTGACCGACTATGGTAAAGAAATGCGAAAAATTTCCAAAGGCCATGTAATTCAATTTAATGAAACTATTAAAAACCATCTTTCTGAAAAAGAACTAGAGAATTTTTTTAAAGTGACATCAATAATAAATAAAATGATTTCAGACAAAGACATCTATGAAAATAGGGTTACTGAATCAGTAAAAACAAACTAAACGAATGACAAGAAGAATTAAAAAAGTAGCAATCGTTGGCTCTGGAATTATGGGAAGTGGAATTGCATGTCATTTTGCAAATATCGGAGTTGAAGTGCTTTTATTGGATATTGTTCCAAGAGCACTGAATGATAAAGAAAAAGCAAAAGGACTTACCCTAGAAAGTAGTATCGTTAGAAATAGATTGGTCAATGAAGCATTAATGACTTCATTAAAATCAAAACCCTCTCCTATTTACTCTCAAAAATTTGCTGATAGAATTACCACAGGAAATATTGAGGATGATCTGCATAAGATTAAAGAAGTAGATTGGGTAATGGAAGTTGTTGTAGAACGTCTAGACATCAAACAACAAGTTTTTGAGAAAATTGAAAAATATAGAACTCCAGGAACTTTAATTACTTCAAATACCTCTGGAATTCCTATTAAATTTATGAATGAAGGAAGAAGCGAAGATTTTCAAAAAAACTTTGCAGTCACTCACTTTTTCAATCCACCGAGATATTTAAAATTATTTGAAGTGGTCCCTGGTCCAAAATGTACGCAAGAGGTTACCGACTTCTTAATGATGTATGGAGATAAATTTTTAGGAAAAACAACTGTTTTAGCCAAAGATACCCCTGCATTTATAGGAAATAGAATTGGAATTTTTGGAATCATGAGTCTGTTTCATGTAGTAAAAGAAATGGGGTTAACTATTGAAGAAGTTGATAAATTAACAGGTCCCGTTATCGGCAGACCCAAATCGGCTACCTTTAGAACTATTGATGTGGTGGGGTTAGACACGTTGGTTCATACCGCCAATGGAGTGAAAGACAACTGTCCAAATGATGAAATGAGAGATCAATTTGTGATTCCAGATTTTGTCACCACCATGATGGAGAACAATTGGTTAGGAAGTAAAACCAAACAAGGTTTTTATAAAATGACTAAAAATGCCAAGGGTAAAAAAGAAATTTTATCACTGGACTTAAATACCCTAGAATACAGAGCGAAAAAATCAGCAAAATTCGAAACCTTAGAACAAACAAAAAAGATTGATCACGTTGCTGATCGGTTTAAAGTATTGGTTGCAGGAAAAGATAAAGCGGGTGAATTTTACAGAAAAAGTTTTGCAGCGATGTTTGCGTATGTTCAAAATAGAATTCCAGAAATTTCTGATGAACTCTATCGAATTGACGATGGGCTAAGAGCTGGTTTTGGATGGGAACATGGTCCTTTTCAAATCTGGGATGCCATTGGTGTTGCCAAAGGAGTTGAGATGATGAAAGCTGAAGGAAAAGAACCTGCAACTTGGGTAACAGAAATGTTAGCAAACGGAGAAACTTCTTTTTATTCTGTTAAAGAAGGGGCTACTTTCTATTACGACATACCTGCGAAATCACATCTTAAAAAACCAGGACAAGATTCCTTTATTATTTTGGATAACATCAGAAAAACCAATGAAGTTTGGAAAAATTCTGGTGCTGTGATTCAAGATATTGGAGATGGTATTTTAAATTTAGAATTTCAATCTAAAATGAATACTATTGGAGCAGATGTTTTAACTGCGATCAATAAAGCAATAGATTTAGCCGAAACAAATTACCAAGGACTCGTTGTTGGAAATCAAGCCGCTAACTTTTCGGTAGGAGCCAACATAGGAATGATTTTCATGATGGCTGTTGAACAAGAATATGATGAGCTAAATTATGCCATCAAATATTTTCAAGACACGATGATGCGCATGCGTTATTCTTCAATTCCAACCATCGCTGCTCCTCACGGAATGGCCCTAGGAGGTGGTTGTGAAATTTCATTACATGCAGACAAAGTGGTGGCAGCTGCTGAAACTTACATGGGATTGGTAGAATTTGGAGTTGGTGTGATTCCTGGTGGTGGTGGCTCTAAAGAGATGGCTCTTAGAGCATCTGATTTATTCCATAAAGGAGATGTTCAGTTAAATGTCTTACAAGAACACTTCTTAACCATTGGAATGGCAAAAGTAGCAACTTCAGGTTATGAAGCGTTCGATTTAGGATTGCTTCAAAAAGGCAAAGATGTCATTGTTATCAATAAAGAAAGACAAATTGCGCAAGCAAAACAACACGCTTTACTCATGGCAGAAGCAGGATATACACAACCAGCAGCTCGCAAAGATGTATTGGTGCTGGGGAAACAAGCTTTGGGAATGTTCTTAGTAGGAACAGACTCTATGGAAGCAAGTCATTACATTTCAGAACACGACAAAAAAATCGCTAACAAACTTGCTTATGTGATGGCAGGAGGAGATTTATCAGAACCTACCAAAGTTACTGAACAGTATCTTTTAGATATAGAACGTGAAGCATTTTTAAGTTTGACAACAGAACGTAAAACTTTAGAACGTATTCAGCACATGTTAAAAACTGGTAAACCATTAAGAAACTAACAAAATGAAAACAGCATATATAGTAAAAGGATATAGAACAGCCGTGGGGAAAGCTCCAAAGGGATTGTTTAGATTTAAAAGAACCGATGAATTGGCTGCTGAAACCATTCAGCATATGATGAAAGAGATTCCTCAATTAGACGTAAAACGCATTGATGATGTCATTGTAGGAAATGCGATGCCAGAAGGATCTCAAGGGCTAAACATGGCACGTTTAATCTCTTTAATGGGGTTGAACAGTGTAGATGTTCCTGGGGTTACCGTTAACAGGTTTTGTTCCTCTGGGGTGGAGACTATTGCCATGGCAACTGCTAAAATACAAGCCGGAATGGCAGAATGTATCATTGCTGGTGGAGCGGAAAGCATGAGTGCAGTTCCTATGACAGGGTACAAACCAGAATTAAATTACAATACTGTCAAGGCAGGACATGAAGATTATTACTGGGGAATGGGAAATACTGCAGAAGCAGTAGCAAACCAATTTAAAGTATCTAGAGAAGATCAAGATGAGTTTGCCTATCATTCTCATATGAAAGCCCTAAAAGCTCAAGCTGAAAATCGTTTTCAAGACCAAATTGCACCCATTACTGTAGAGCAAACCTACTTAGATGCAAATGGAAAGAAGGCTACCAAAAGCTACACCGTTAAAAAAGATGAAGGACCAAGAGCCGGAACCAGTAAAGAAGCTTTGGCTAAATTACGTGCAGTTTTTGCTGCTGGCGGAAGCGTTACTGCTGGAAACTCCTCTCAAATGAGTGATGGAGCAGCTTTTGTAATGGTCATGAGTGAAGACATGGTCAAAGAATTAAACATTGAGCCTATCGCTAGGATGGTGAACTATGCTGCTGCTGGAGTAGAACCAAGGATTATGGGAATAGGTCCTGTTGCCGCAATTCCAAAAGCGCTAAAACAAGCTGGTTTGAAACAAAATGACATCGATCTAATTGAATTAAACGAAGCATTTGCCTCTCAATCTCTGGCGGTAATTCGTGAATTGGGTTTAAACCAAGATATTGTAAATGTAAATGGTGGAGCCATCGCACTTGGTCATCCATTGGGGTGTACTGGAGCCAAACTTTCTGTTCAATTATTTGATGAAATGAGAAAGAGAAATATGAAAAACAAATATGGTTTGGTAACCATGTGTGTTGGAACAGGGCAAGGAGCTGCAGGTATATTCGAGTTTTTAAAATAGACAGAAAAATTAAAAAGACAGAAAATGAAAACAATAGAAAAAGACATTTTAAGAGGAGGACAATTCTTAGTAAAAGAATCTAAATGTGAGGATGTATTTACTCCAGAAGACTTTTCTGAAGAACAAATCATGATGAGAGATGCCGTTAAAGAATTTAACGACAGAGAAATTGTAGCTCATAGAGAACGTTTTGAAGCAAAAGATTACAAGCTTACCGAGGAAGTAATGAAGAAAGCCGGTGAACTTGGTTTTCTTGGTGTAGCAGTTCCTGAAGAATATGGTGGGATGGGAATGGGTTTTGTTTCTACGATGATCACTTGTGAATATATTTCTAGTGGAAATGGATCATTAAGCACTGCTTTTGGAGCTCATACCGGTATTGGAACAATGCCTATAACCTTGTATGGAACAGATGCGCAAAAGCAAAAATATGTTCCAAAATTAGCAAGTGGAGAATGGATGGGTGCTTATTGTTTAACAGAACCAGGTGCTGGTTCTGATGCAAACTCTGGAAAAACAGCAGCTACACTCTCTGAAGATGGAAAGTCTTATAAGATCAATGGTCAAAAAATGTGGATTTCAAATGCAGGGTTTTGTAATTTGATGATTGTTTTTGCTCGCATTGAAGACGATAAAAACATTACAGGTTTTATTGTTGAATACGACGGAGCTAACCCTAATGGAATCACCTTGGGGGAAGAAGAACACAAATTAGGAATTCGTGCAAGTTCTACACGTCAAGTATTTTTTAATGATACGGTTGTTCCGATAGAAAATATGCTATCAGTGCGTGGTGGTGGTTTCAAAATTGCTGTAAACGCATTAAATGTTGGTCGTATTAAACTAGCTGCAGCCTGTATTGACTCTCAAAGAAGAGTTACTGAAACTGCTTTAAAATACGCAACAGAACGCAGACAATTCAAAACTCCTATTGCAGATTTTGGAGCCATTAAATCAAAATTAGCAGAAATGGCAACCAACACTTATGCCGGAGAAGCAGCCAGTTATAGAGCTGCTAAAGACATAGAAGACCGAATTAATCAACGTCTTGCTAATGGAAATTCTCATAGTGAAGCAGAATTAAAAGGAGTTGAAGAATATGCTATAGAATGTTCTATTTTAAAAGTAACCGTGTCGGAAGATATTCAGGCCTGTGCTGATGAAGGGATTCAAATCTTTGGAGGGATGGGGTTTTCAGAAGAAACACCGATGGAAGCTGCATGGAGAGATTCTAGAATTTCTAGAATTTACGAGGGAACCAATGAAATTAATAAAATGCTTTCCGTTGGAATGTTGATAAAAAAAGCAATGAAAGGTCATGTAGATTTACTTGGGCCTGCAACGGCAGTGGGAGAAGAGTTAATGGGAATTCCTTCCTTTGACACCCCTGATTATTCTGAATTATTTGCCGAAGAAAAAGAAATGATTTCGAAATTAAAAAAGGTTTTCTTAATGGTTGCAGGAGCTGCAATTCAAAAATTTGGACCTGATTTAGAAAAACACCAACAATTATTATTAGCAGCTGCTAATATTTTAAATGAGGTGTATATGGCAGAATCTACCCTATTGCGTGCAGAAAAAAATACAAAACGTTTTGGAGAAGATGCACAAGAAGGACAAATCGCTATGGCAAGACTGTATTTATACAATGCTGTTGATATCGTTATAAAAAACGGTAGAGAAGGTATTGTCTCTTTTTCAGAGGGTGATGAACAACGCATGCTATTAATGGGTCTAAAGCGTTTTACCAAGTATGCTAATTATCCTAATGTAATAGAATTGCGAAATCTAATTGCTGAGAAATTAAAAGCAGAAAACAGATACTGCTTTTAAAAAATAAAAAATTTACAACCTATTGTAAATTTAAAATTTAGTTAGTTGAATGTTTAAAAGAGATCATTCTCAAGATGGTCTCTTTTTTATTGAGGAGGCATCTACTGTTATAAGATCCCTTTTTATAAAATTATCCTAATTTAGTAAGTAAAATAGATCTTATGAAATCCGTTTATTATATTTTGATGAGTTTTTTATTCCTTTTTTGCAATAAGCCAGAACAGAAAACAACATATCCAATAGAAAAAAAAGACACAACTGTAAGTGTTCAAAAACATCCAAAATTTAGTACCTACTGGAATACCGGTAAGGCAGAAATTACTTCGTATGCATTAACTCAAAGCAGGTATGGACAAATTCACCAAGGAACTGCTGTCAATATTTTTGTCACTGAAGAATTTTTACCAAATAAACAAGTAAAAGCAGATTATCTAGATGAGGATAACATTTCAATTTTAAAACTCAATAGTACTAAAAAATTTGTTACCGGAATCTATCCATATTCACTAATGACAAGTACCTTCACACCTATTTACACTTCACAAAAAGCAATTAAAATATCTTTTTCATCGCAAGAATGGTGTGGTAATACTTTTGTACAGTTAAA
>Ga0206682_10004553_pt1 | contig 11231 bp, 6 predicted proteins | sample M240m12015metaG_FD_155444 | JGI IMG/M metagenome (GOLD analysis project Ga0206682, IMG submission 155444) | Ammonia-oxidizing marine archaeal communities from Monterey Bay, California, United States - M2 40m 12015 | ecosystem: Environmental > Aquatic > Marine > Intertidal zone | place: USA... | reverse complement strand
TAGGGAAGGTGTTTGGTCTGCCTAAACATGAGATCGATAAATTGAGTAGGGGGAAGTTTAGTAGTAATGAATTGGATCAATTGGGTCACCTCGTACTACGCTACAGTACTTATATACAGGGATTCCCAAGTCATTTAAGTATTCATGCTGGAGGAATTTTGATCGCTGAAAAGAGTATACATTACCATACTGGGACTTTTTTACCGCCTAAAGGCTTTGCAACAACGCAATTTGATATGGTTGTAGCAGAAGATATTGGACTTCATAAATTCGACATCCTTAGTCAACGCGGGCTCTCAAAAATTCAAGATGCATTACACATCGTCCATAAAAACAAACCAGAAGATATACTCTTAGACATCCGAAACTTACAGGCATTCAAGCAGGATGAGAAAATCAAATCTATTTTGCGCGATGGTAGGGCTATGGGCTGTTTTTACGTCGAATCGCCCGCGATGCGTATGCTGCTTAAGAAATTAAAGGTGGATACATACTTAGGTTTAGTAGCGGCAAGCTCCATTATTCGGCCAGGGGTTAGTAACAGCGGTATGATGCGCGAATATATATTGCGCTTTACAGATCCGAAGCGGCGTCAAGATGCACATCCTGTATTACTTGATATCATGCCAGATACGTTTGGGGTGATGGTATACCAAGAAGATGTGATTAAAGTGGCCCATTATTTTGCCGGTTTGTCCTTAGGCGAAGCCGATGTGTTACGCCGTGGCATGTCTGGTAAATTTCGTTCAAGAGAAGAGTTTAAACGTGTTGAAAATCAGTATTTTAAAAACTGTGAAGCGCGCGGGTATGGTTCTGAATTGGCACAAGATATTTGGCGTCAAATAGAAAGTTTTGCAGGCTACGCTTTTGCTAAGGGACACAGTGCTTCTTATGCTGTTGAAAGTTATCAAAGCCTCTATTTGAAAGCACATTATCCTCTGGAGTACATGGTGGCTGTCATCAATAACTTTGGCGGTTTTTACAGTACTGAGTTTTATGTACACGAGGCCAGAAAACTTGGCGGAATAGTGGAAGCTCCGTGTGTACAGCAGGGCGATTACCCTACGGTCATTCGCGGAACCATAATTTATTTGGGGTTTGTTTTGCTGCACGGCTTAGATGAGACCGTAGGAGTGACCATAGGTCGAGAAAGACAGGAGGGAGGCCCTTTTCATAATCTTACAGACTTTATAGACCGCGTTTCCATTGGCATCGAACAGTTAACACTACTCATTAGAATAGGCGCCTTTAGGTTTACAGGTATTGCTAAACAAACGTTATTGTGGGAAGCGCACCACATGTTAAAGGGACATAAACAGTCCGCTGTGCCCGCTGCGTCGCCCAGTCTGTTTAAAGGAACGGTCAGTTCACACGACTATAAGGTTCCGCTGTTAGAGCAATCTGCATTAGAGCGGGCTTTCGATGAAATAGAATTGCTAGGATTCCCATTAGCTGATCCGTTTTTATTAGCAGATGAACCTATGGATCAAGGGACTACAGCCATAGAATTGCCAGAGAAGCTAGGACATTTTGTGATTGGCTACGGATACCTGGTTACGGTTAAGGATACGAAGACGCAAAAAGGGGACCGTATGAATTTTGCCACATTCATAGATCAGAACGGTGATTTTCTTGATAGCGTACATTTTCCAAACATTGCCGCTCAATTTCCATTCCGCGGTAAAGGACTTTACAAGGTTCAAGGCCGTGTAGTTGAAGAATTTGGCTTTTACAGCATTGAGGCTTCGGCTTTGTATAAGCTGGCTGTTATTCCGGATCCGCGTTACGAGGATCAAATGGCCCGTTCAAAGGATAATTACAGTAAGACTAAGGGTACAATGAAACGTGGCTCAAAACCTATAACAGGGTAGCATGCCTATTTTACTAAAACACTATTTAACATAATATATATTATAACCTAAATATAAAAAAGGCAAAAGAAAACCCCAGTAGTCTATACTGAGGTTCTCCTGTGTTTATTTGATTGTGCTATTCGCCTGCAGACTCTATGACCGCTTTCATGTCCATAGACTTCTGGTAGTCACCTACTTTTCTGTAAACCTCCATGAGTGCACGAACAATATCCATATCGTTAGGATTCATTTCGTACGACTTTTCGAAATACTGCAGACTTTCTTCGAAAACACCTTTTTGCTTGTCCTTTAACGCATTGTATTTACGCGTTTCATTTAAACCTAGGTTATTCATCTGTTCAGTAATCTCATTCGCACGATCAATGTAAACTAAGCCACACATATACATTGCATCGCTCAACGTCGAATCCAATTCTACCGCACGCTTGTATTCAGTTAGCGCCGCATCTAAATCTTTCAACTCAGTTTGTAAAATATTTCCTTTCACAAAATGGTAAATTCCTTTAGTAGGATTCTTTTCAATCGCTTCATCAAGGTTGGCTAATGCACCGTCATAATCCTTATTGTCGAGGAAAGACTGCAACTGAATGTCAAGTAAATCCTTATTCTCAGGGTAATTTGCTCTTGCTTCGCTCAAGGTGAGTGTATAATTCTCTTCGTCCTCTAACTTTTTGTAAGCATTGATTAAGCTGATATAAACACTAGGACGAACATCATCACCTACTACAGGATCAGTGGCTAAACCAAGTTCTAAATCCTTCTCCATAGCAGTCTTATTTGGATATTGCTGGGGTGCACCGCTTGTTACGTAAGTAGCCGTATAGGTAATGCCTTTATATCCTAAATCTAAACAGCTGCGGAATGCTTCTACACTCGCTTCTATGTTACCTGATTGCCCAGCGATGATACCGGCATTGAATAACAATCCTGTATCGAGACTAGAAAACTCACCTAGAAGCTCATTTTTCTTCAGCTCAAAAGCACTCATGTAACCATGGTAAGCGCCTTCATAATCTCCCGACTCGTAGGCAGCGCTTGCCTCAATAAGGTAGTTGTAAGCAATGTTAGGAATGTTTTGAATGGCATCATCAGTGTAAGGCTGCTTTTTCGCTGCAGATTCAAACTTGATTAAATCCAAAATACTTTGCGCAGCTACATCATTTGCATTTTCGTCGAGCGCTTTAGTAGCAGCATCAGGAGAAGCAGCAATCTTAGAATAAATTAAAGATTTGTTGTAGTAAAACTTCGATAAGATTTTTTCTTTAATCTCAGCTTGGTTCTTACTAGCGATGATGTCAGTTGCTTCATCTATGAAGCCTTTCGCTTCTACCAATTCATTGCCTCTTAATGCGATGATTGCACTGGTAACTTTAGGAGCTTCTTGAGCAGAAAGTCCTAATGTCATGGTCATCGTTAAGGCGACGAGTACTTTTTTCATTGTCTTTAGTTTCAATTTTTAAATAGGCTCACAAATGTAAGTGTCTCTAAAAGAACAAACACCGCGCCATGGTTCAAAATACTGGTATTAATCTTCGCTTTCAGTTGGAGCTTCCGGTGCCGTTGCACCCTCCTCTCCTTCTGCGGCCACGATTACATTTCCTTCCGCATCAAGCAGTTCCTCTTCTTCCTCAGAAGCTGGAACTTTCGCAATTGAAGCAATTTCATCGCCTTTACGAAGGTTGATTAATCGGACACCTTGTGTAGCTCGACCCATTACTCTCAACGTATTTACACCCATGCGGATCATAGTACCTTTCTTCGTAATGATCATCAAATCATCTTCGTCTGTGACCGCTTTAAGCGAGACCAATTCGCCGGTCTTTTCTGTAACAGTAATGGTTTTGACACCTTTGCCACCGCGATTGGTAATCCGGTAATCCTCAAGAGAAGAACGCTTACCGTAGCCAGCTTCGCTCACGACCATGACGTCAAATCCGTCGCCTTCTTTCACTACAATCATTCCAACAACTTCGTCGTTTTCATGATCTACAGTAATGGCTCTTACACCAGAAGCGCTGCGGCCCATAGAGCGAACCTTTGTCTCTGGGAAGCGAATTGCTTTACCGCTGCGTACAGCAAGCATGATGTCTTGCTCGCCATTAGTGAGTTTGGCTTCAAGCAAGGTATCCCCTTCGCGTATAGTAATTGCATTAATACCATTGACACGAGGACGGCTATACGCCTCTAAGGACGTTTTCTTTATCACACCCTTCTTAGTACACATCACAATATGGTGGTTGTTGATGTAGTCTTCATCTTTGAGGTTGAGTACGTTAATGAACGCCAATACTTTATCGTCCTGAGGCAGATTAATCAAATTCTGAATAGCTCTACCCTTGCTTTGACGGCTACCTTCCGGAATTTCGTACACTCGCATCCAGAAACACCTTCCCTGCTCAGTGAAGAAGAGCATGTATTGATGGTTCGTGGCTACATATACGTGTTCTATGAAGTCCTTATCTCGAGTACTAGCAGCTTTTGTACCAACGCCTCCTCTGTTCTGTTTTTTGTATTCAGTGAGTGGTGTGCGCTTAATGTAGCCTGCATGCGAAATAGTAATGACGACTTCAGAATCAGGGATCATATCTTCAATACTCACATCGCCACCTGCAAATTCAATGGCTGTTCTGCGCTCATCGCCGTACTTCTCTTTAATCTCGAGAAGTTCATCTTTGATGATTTCCATTCTCAGGACTCTGTCGCCTAGAATACTTTTTAAGTATTCAATAGTCTTCATCAGATCTTCATACTCTGCCTTGATCTTATCACGTTCGAGACCCGTCAACTTTTGAAGACGCATCTCTAGGATGGCTTTCGCCTGGACATCCGAAAGTTTGAATTCAGTCATTAAGCCTGACTTAGCTTCATCTACCGTGGCAGATGCACGAATAAGCTTAATAACAGCATCGAGATTGTCGATCGCAATAAGCAAGCCTTCAAGAACGTGTGCACGTTTTTCTGCCTGACGAAGTTCATACTCTGTGCGGCGAACAACTACCTCGTGGCGGTGGGCCACAAAGTGTTTTACCATATCTCTCAAATTCAGCATTTCCGGACGACCATTGACCAGTGCAATGTTGTTCACAGAAAACGAGCTTTGAAGCTGTGTGAATTTGTATAGTTTGTTAAGGACTACGTTTGGTACAGCATCGCGCTTTAAGACGTACACTACGCGCATACCTTTACGATCACTTTCATCGCGGATATCTGAGATACCTTCGATTTTTTTATCGTTGACCAATTCTGCGGTCTTTTTGATCATTTCGGCCTTATTGACCTGGTATGGGATTTCCGTTACAATAATACATTCGCGGCCACGTACTTCTTCAATCGTAGCTTTTCCACGAAGGACTATACGTCCTCTACCTGTGTGGAATGCATCTTTTACACCTTCATAACCGTATATGGTCCCTCCCGTTGGGAAATCTGGTGCACTGATGTGCTTCATTAACTCATCAATCTCTATCGCATCGTTATCAATGTATGCGTTGATAGCGTTGATACTCTCAGTGAGGTTGTGCGGTGGCATATTAGTCGCCATACCAACAGCAATACCCGAAGCACCATTTACGAGCAAACCTGGGATACGAGTAGGAAGCACTGTTGGCTCCTTTAAGGAATCATCAAAGTTTAACTGCCAATCTACGGTGTCTTTATCGATGTCAGAAAGCATCTCCTCCGCAATCTTTCGCATACGAACTTCCGTATAACGCATTGCTGCTGGGCTATCTCCATCAACAGAACCAAAGTTACCTTGACCATCAACGAGAGTGTATCGTAAGGACCAGTCCTGTGCCATACGCACCATAGTGTCGTATACCGAGCTATCGCCATGAGGATGGTACTTACCCAGTACATCCCCCACGATTCTTGCAGATTTTTTATAGGATTTCGAGCTGGTAACACCCATATCATGCATTCCGTATAGGACTCGACGGTGAACGGGTTTTAATCCATCACGCACGTCTGGAAGTGCACGAGAAACGATGACCGACATCGAATAATCGATGTAGGAGCTTTTCATTTGCTCCTCAATATTTACGGGAATAATGCGTTCTCCCTGCGCCATATTGTCAGTATTTAGTGCGGCCGAAGCCGGGTTTTTTCGTAATTTTCAAATATAGCTTTTTGAAGCCCCTAAAGTCCCATCGGCTCCCGGTTTACTTAAGGCATTTATCCACATTCGAATGTTAACAAACCTTTGAATTGTACCCTGTGAACTGCCGAAAAGACCATTTAGATTTGAATAGAACCCTTTGGCACGTATTGTGTTCTTAGAGTAACGTACCACAAAACAACAATTATGGAAGAGAACTTTAGCCCCAGAGTGAGAGATGTGATCACCTTTAGTAAGGAAGAAGCACTGCGTCTAGGCCATGATTATATAGGAACGGAGCATCTTTTGCTCGGTATTTTAAGAGACGGCGATGGAACTGCCATTCAAATCTTGAAAGATTTAGGTTTAGACCTCAAACAAATTCGTAGTAAAATTGAGCAGGTAGCCGCGCCTTATGCTACAAACACTCAGGTTAGTGGTAAAAACCTGCCGCTGACCCGTCAAGCCGAGAAAGCGTTAAAAACCACCTTTTTGGAAGCAAAACTGTTTCAAAGTCCAGTGATTCGTACCCCGCATTTATTGTTGTGCATATTGCGAAACGACAACGATCCTATTAGTGGTATCATGGGTCAATTAGGGGCTAGTTACGATGCTGTTAAAAGTGAATACCAGAGCAACTATATTGAAACGGATCGCGGTTTGGATGCTGACGATACAGATCTGACCTCCCCTTCAATGAGTTATGATGAAGATAATATGGACGACGCAAGTCGTGCAGGTGGGGCGCGGAAATCGCCCCAACGCGAAAGAGGTAAAGAAAAAAGTAAAACGCCAGTTCTCGATAATTTTGGGAAGGACTTAACGAAATCTGCGGCCCAAGGGAAATTAGATCCGGTAGTCGGTCGGGAGAAAGAGATTGAGCGAGTTTCTCAAATTCTAAGTAGACGCAAGAAGAACAACCCCCTACTCATTGGTGAGCCTGGTGTAGGTAAAAGTGCTATCGCTGAAGGATTAGCTCTACGTATCGTGGACAAGCAAGTAAGTCGCGTTTTGTTCGATAAGCGAGTCGTGAGTTTAGATCTTGCTAGTCTAGTTGCCGGTACAAAATACCGCGGTCAGTTTGAAGAGCGTATGAAGGCGCTAATGAACGAATTAGAAAAGAACGACGATATCATCTTATTTATTGATGAATTACACACGATCGTGGGCGCTGGAGGAGCAACTGGAAGTTTAGACGCTTCAAATATGTTTAAGCCTGCTCTAGCTCGCGGTGAGATTCAATGTATTGGTGCGACGACGTTGGATGAATACCGTCAATTCATTGAAAAAGATGGTGCCTTGGAGCGCAGATTCCAGAAGGTGACCGTAGATCCTACATCGCCTGAAGAGACCGTTCAGATTTTGAACAACATTAAGGATAAATACGAAGAGCATCACAACGTGCACTACACCTCGGATGCTATTGAAGCGTGCGTGCGTTTAACGCAACGCTATATCAGTGATCGGCACCTACCGGACAAAGCAATCGATGCGCTTGATGAAGCAGGTTCGCGCGTTCACATTACTAATATTGAGGTACCGGATGACATCACCCAGCTCGAAGCGAAACTAGAAGCGATCAAGGCAGAGAAAATAGCGGTTGTGAAAAGCCAGCGTTACGAAGAAGCTGCACGCCTTAGGGACGATGAAAAGAAGATTGAAGCACAATTAGAAAGTGCTCGTGAAGCCTGGGAGGCCAGTATTAAATTGAACAAAAAGACAGTGGATGAGCCAGAAGTGGCTGAAGTTGTCGCAATGATGACTGGTGTACCGGTTCAACGTGTCGCACAGCAGGAGCTTGAGAAACTCTCGCAAATGGAGGATCAATTGCGCTCAAACGTCATTGGTCAAGACGAAGCTGTAAAGAAGATCGTACGCGCCATACAACGGAACAGAGCAGGTCTTAAAGATCCTAACAAACCGATAGGGTCATTTATATTTTTAGGTCCGACAGGTGTGGGTAAAACCCAGCTCGCTAAAGAATTGACAAAGTTACTTTTTGATAGTGAGGACAACATGATTCGCATCGACATGAGTGAATACATGGAGAAATTTGCGATCAGCCGTTTGGTAGGAGCGCCTCCAGGATATGTTGGATATGAAGAAGGCGGCCAATTAACTGAAAGAGTACGCCGTAAACCTTATTCGGTAATTCTCTTAGACGAGATAGAGAAAGCACATCCAGACGTTTTCAATTTGTTACTACAAGCATTGGACGATGGTCAAATCACTGATAGTCTGGGGCGCCGTGTTGATTTTAAGAACACCATCATCATCATGACTTCGAATCTAGGTAGTCGGCAGTTGAAAGACTTTGGTACCGGGGTTGGATTTGGCACCTCTGCACGTGAACAACGCAAATCGGACCTTGAGAACAGTGTAATTCAAGGAGCTCTTAAGAAGGCCTTTGCTCCAGAATTCTTAAATAGGATTGACGATGTTGTCTTGTTCAACTCATTATCGAGAGAGGATATTCATCGCATTATAGATATTGAATTGCGCAGTCTTTTCGGGCGTATCAAAGATTTAGGGTACCACATCAACCTAAGTGATAAAGCGAAAGATTTTGTCGCGGATGAGGGATTTGACGAAGCTTTTGGTGCTCGACCTTTAGCTCGTGCTCTTCAGAAGCTGATTGAGGATCCATTGGCAGAGAAGATTATATCTAAAGAAATTACCGAAGGAGATACCATTCACATTGATCTTACTGGTGAGACTTTAGAGTTTAAAATAGAAAAGGCACCGGTCTTAGAGCAGTCAGAGCCGGAAGAACTTCCTGAAGCATCAACAGATGGTACGTCAACTGTTGAGGAAGAATCTAAAGATTTGAAGAAGTAGTCTATAACAGGAATACCTGGTCGGGATTTTGTTCGAGTAGCTTCATTCCTATAGCATTAATAGTGGGTGAAGGACTAACAGGTATAAAGTTGGTTCTCGCCCACTCTTCGTTTGTGAGATAATCGTCCCCGGTGTAAATGCCGGTAATATTTCCACGCTCTATAAATAGTGCTCCAAGCTCACCTGCAGGAAGTGCAAGAATGAGCCGTTGGTTATTACTTTCTAATAATTGATTCAGCGCCTCTCTTTGAGTCCATTCCATTTTACGGGCCAATTGCAAATAATCGGCCAGCCACTGCTGCCCGGTAACGTAAGAACCAAACTTGCGTAGTGCTCCGCTCCCAATTGCTTTTTGAACTACCCATTTCACCTCTCCTCTCCCATTCTCATAACTGTACAAGCCGAACTTTAGCGCCTGCTTCTTCTGCGCTTTATTTAATGGTGGCCAGTGTTGCCTGATCAAATGGTCCTCGTAGATGAGACTTAAAGTTTCATTCGGGAAAATTTCGAAGCTAATGCTGTGGCATTCTTTCATTAGACGCTGGTACTTCGTTGCACCTTGATCAGTGCTGAAGTGTTGAGTGATTCGGCTCTTAATATTCTTTGCTTTACCGATGTACAGTGGCATACCGAAAGCGTCCAGGAATTGGTATACGCCAGCCTCTTTTGGTAATTCGTCGTAAAAATGTGCCGGCATCAAGTCCGGAAGTTGAATACGCTTTAATAGACCCAATTTCGGATCATTTAACTTTTTATCGTCGTAATCCGCGGTGCAGCAGTGTATTAGTACTTCTGCGGCACACAGTGCGTCGCTTAGTGCACGGTGAGGGTTATCATTAGCAACGGCTAAAGCCTGAGTTAGATGCGCTAGCGAATACCGACCAAACTCAGGGAACATGGCCTTTGCATATTTTACCGTACACAACTTTGGCATACGCCAATTGATTCCCGCTTCTTTGAATGCACGTTCAATAAAACTGTAATCGAAATTCACTGAATGTGCAACGAATACCGCACCGTCTAATTCGTCAAGTAATTCATGCGCTAAGGAAGCAAAGGTCGGAGCGTTGGCCACCATGTCATCTGTTATGCCCGTAAGCATCTGGATGTTGTATGGAATACTCCGGTCCGGCTTAACAAATGAAGACCAACTTCGTGTAATCTTATTGTGTTGTACATGTACAATACCTATTTCAGTAATGTCGTTTCCATTGGGTCTGCCTCCGGTGGTTTCTATATCTACAACTACATAATGCACCCCGTAAAGCTAGGTATACCTTATCTATTCCTTCGAGTGCAGTTCGTATATTTATCCAATGGATTTCCTCGTATGGATTTTATTGATTTTGGGTGTTATTGGCGCAGTACTACCGTTGTTGCCGGGCCCCTTGCTGTCCGCAGCCGGTATGATGCTTTTGACCCAGTCTCCTTCGCTATCCGCAGATACCGAAATGTATATTTACATGTGGTCATTTGTGGGACTGCTGTTTTTCTTGGCCGATTATTTTTTACCTGGATATATAGCGAAGCGCGGTGGAGGCTCAAAGGCGGCCTCTAAAGGAGCGACAATTGGTCTTTTACTGGGTCTTATAACCGGTCCTGGAATGTTTGTTGGCGCATTTATAGGAGCCTTTATCGGGCAGTACAGTACCAATAAAAGCATAGGCAATAGTTTAAAAAGCGCATTGCTAGCCACGTTCGGTATAGCTCTTGGTATCATTGGGAAATTAATCTACACCCTGAGCGCAGTTGCATTGGTATTGTCACTAGCTTCGATTTAATACCTATGGAAATACAAGTCAGCTCATCCTACACACTCAGCTACCCGGAATTGCACTTTCCCGATGGAATTACCTTCATCACGGGACCTTCTGGAGTAGGAAAAACAACGTTATTGCGTGCGCTACATGGTGAACTCAATTCTGAATTAGCGTCTATCGTAAATAAACAGAAGACCGCCCTGATGCCGCAGCAACAGCATTGGATTAGCTACATGACGATGAAAGAGCAGTTGTCAATGACCGTGGGTAAATTATGGGAATCCCTTGCTATCCATCTGGGACTACAGAAGCATTTCGAAAAACTACCGGCAGAACTAAGCATCGGACAACAACAGCGTTTTTGGCTCTCTTGGGTTCTAGCTGAAGATGCCCAATGGATACTATTAGATGAACCTACAAGCGCACTAGACGACGATTGGGCGACTGCCGCGATACAACTATTCGAGCAAATTCGTATCGATTATCCACATAAGAAAATGGTTATTGTATCACATGATGTTAGATTACTTCAAACGGATATAGAGGATCACCTTATCGCCTTATGAAACTAATACTTAAAATTTGGTGGTCACAGGTCCGAAAACGTTGGGTTGTTTTGGGTATTGCTTTGTTACTCTCTTTACTTACCTCTATCGTATTGCA
>Ga0206682_10004551_pt1 | contig 11236 bp, 5 predicted proteins | sample M240m12015metaG_FD_155444 | JGI IMG/M metagenome (GOLD analysis project Ga0206682, IMG submission 155444) | Ammonia-oxidizing marine archaeal communities from Monterey Bay, California, United States - M2 40m 12015 | ecosystem: Environmental > Aquatic > Marine > Intertidal zone | place: USA... | reverse complement strand
CGGGCGCCAGGCATCGCACGAGTCCGTCGGCGCGTGGGGCGTCGCCGCGCTGTGCGGGAGCGCGGCGACGACCGCCACGCTCACCGCCTTCGTCAAGTCCCGCAGCAAAGCCGAGCGCGACCTCCCGAAAGGCACGCACGTGCGCGCCGCGGCGACCGCGTTCAAGGCGCTGGGCGTGGCGTCCGCGTTCACGGGGGTGGCCGGCGCCGTGGTGCTCGCCGGCGCCTGGGGCCTCGGCGTTGACTCCGCGGACGCACTCAGGCGCAGCCTGCGCGGCGCCACGCGGGGTGCCATCGCCGCGACCGGTGTCCCCGAGCCCCTGCGCCGGACGCAGTGACTGCCGGCGCGCGGCGTCGAGGAGAAGCGGACGAGTGCGCGCCGACGCCCCGCGGCGGGCGCCGGCGCGCCATGAGCGCTAATAATCCCTCGAGCTCCGACGATGACTCGCTGGAGATCGATTTGGACGCGCTCGCCGCGACGCGCGCGGCGGTCCGCGGGTGGCGCGACGCGCACACCCGAGGCTCGACGCACCTCGACGCCGCGCCCGATCTGTTCCGCGCGGCGACGGCGGGGCTGTCTTCCGATTTGAGACATCCGCCGCACGACGCGAATGACGAAGACAAAAAGATGGATTCCGCCGTCGCGCGCGCCGTCGCGTCGGCGCCGTCGCCGCGCGTCGCGGCGTTTCTCCGCCGCGGGGGCCGCCACGCGTCCGAGGTGGCGGCCGCGCCGGAGCGCTTCTGCGACGCCGCGCAGGGCGTCGCGAGCGCCGCGAAGACGTGCCAGGAGAGCCTCGCGCGCGCCGACGAAGCCTACGACGCGTTTGTGAAATCGCTCTCCGGCGGCGGCGGCGTTTGTGAGATCGACGCCGTTCCCACGGGCGCGTTGCTGGCGGCGCTCCCGCTGGGCGATGACCGCCGGACCGCCGAGCAGTGGCTGTGGCTGCTGACGGCCGTGCTGGAGGCGCTCGCGAGGGAGACGGAGGTGGTGCGCGAGGTGGCCGCGTACGTCTCGCGCGACGCACCCGCCGAGTCGCGCGTCGAGGATCCGCCGGAGGAGGATCCCCTGGACGCCGAAACGCTCGCGGGGTGCGCGGAGGTGTGGCGAGCGCGCGCGTTCGTGGACGAGGCCCTGCTCCAGGTCTTGGCGGGCGCCGAGGCTTGATGTGTGTGAACGTCGCGCGACTCGGCGCGGCCGCGCGCACGAGTGTACCATAGCGCGTACGACCGTACGCGTACGCGGCGTCGTAGCTAGCTAGTCTACTTAGACTACGTAACCGTGAAAACGTTAACTACGCGCTCGTGGCTTTCGTCCAAACCTCCCGCCGTCGTACGTTCTGTCTTCGAAAAAGTCCCTCCTGTGTTTCGCGTTTTCTCGCGTCGCTCCGTCCGAGGAAACCGCCGCCGCCCGACCCGCACGAGCCGAGACCACCCCCGCGTCGCGGTCCCCACTGTCCTCCGCACGCGAGCGCGCGCGCGGCCGCGGGTCACGATGGTCGAGGTGGAGGGTATCGACGACGTTCCGGTCGAGGATATCGACGACGAGAGGTTCCGGCGGCCCGAGCCTCCCGCGACGCCCTGGAGGAAGGCGGGGAAGAAAAAGAAGAAGCAAGACAACAACGCCTCGCCGGCTGCGCCGCCTGTGGCACCCGCGCGCGCGGACAACGGCGATGCGACGGCGACGCCCGCGAGGTCCTCGCGTTGGGACGGCGCGTACCTGGCGGTGCTCCTCGCAGCGCTGTGGCTCTTCGCCAACGAGCTGGTCTCGCTGAGCCGAGGAGCGACGAGCGTACTCGTGGAGAAGCCCGTGAACCTCGCGACCGGGTGCCTCAGATGGTGCCTCCGGCCGGTGTTCGCCGCGCGGTCGTTCCTGATGTCTTTTCTGCGCGCCGCGCGCGATGACGCCAAGGCGGACTGAGCACGTCCGACGTCCGAGGGAAAAGACGCAGCACGAGAAGAGACCCGTAGAGCGGACTGGCGTCCGTCGAGGGACGTTTCAAGAAGAAGTTTTCCGACGCGAACGTAACGTTCGTAATATTCGTCTTCAGTCTTCGCTCAAGACGAATACGACGCGTTGTATTCGTCTTCGCCCAAGTGTCTCGTCTGGTCTGGTCTCGCGCGTTCGTTCACTCGAGACCAGGCGGCATCTTCTCATCACGCGCGATACGTCTCACCTCGCCCTCGTGGACCGCCGCGACCGCGACGCGGGCACGCTCGCCGGAATCTCGTCGTCGTCATCCCCCGAGTCGTCAATCTCGACGGCGCGCTCTCTCCGCGCGCGCCCCGGCGGCGGTTTTGTTTTTTTCGCCGGGCTCTTCCGCGCCGGGGTGGTCTTCGCTCTCTTGCTCTTCGCGGTGGCGGCGGTCGCGGCGCTCGCCTTACGCTTCGCGCCGCGGGACCCGGCGGTGCGGATCTCCTGAACGTCGTCCCCCGAGTCAGAGACCGCGTCCTCGTCCTCGTCGTCGCTCGAGTCGTCAAACTCGTAGGCGTCCTCGGTCTCCGGCGCCGCCCTCCGCCCGCCGCCGCCGCGCGTCGCCGCCGCCGCCTTCGCCGCCGCCGCCGCGCGCGTCGGCCGCACGCGCGCGCCTCCCCGCCCCCTGCTCGCGGGCGCGCTCATGGGGATGACGTCGTCATCGTCCCCGGAATCGTCCCCGGAATCGTCCAGGGAAACCACGTCGTCGCCCGAGTCCTCCGCCGCCGCGCGCGACCGCGCGCCGCGCGGGGGCCGGGTCGCCGCCGTCGACCGCCGCGCGCGAGGCGCCACGGACTTGGCCGTCGTCTGGCTCGGCGCCGGTGCCGCGGTCGCCGGAACCGTCGCGGACGGCGCGGGATCGGCGCCGCGGCGGCCGCGCGCGCCGGAAACGACGGTCGCCCCGCCGGCGCGCTGCGCGCCGGCGCCGAGCGCCTCGAACGCGTTCCTGGGTCCTCGCGTCGCCGTCGTCGCGTCGGCGCTGGCGGCGGCGTCCGCGGCAACGCCCGCGGCCATCGCGCGGCTCACGCGTTCGCGCTCACGCTCGGCGTCGGCGGCGTCCGGCGCGTTCGCCTCAGCCTCGGCGGCGGCGGCGGCGGCGGCGGCGCGCTCGGTGGGCGCCGCACGCGCGGCGCTCTCCGTGACGGCTTTCCTGATGTGCTCGGTCATCTCGTCGTCGCTCTCGACGTCCGCGGCAGCCTCCTGGTCCACCAGCGCCTGCGTCTCCTTCATGCGGCGCTCGACGAGCTTCGAGATGGCGCTCGGGTCGCGATTCACGAAATCGTCCAGCGCGTTGCTCAGGTCGCTCTCCGACAACAGCTGCAGCCCCTTCGCGAGGTTAGCGCTGACCAGGTTCTCGATGCGCCGCTGGTCCGCCATAAGCGTGTTCCCGACGGTTTCCTCCTCCACGGCCGCCCTGGCTCTCTCGGCGTCCGCCGCCGCGCCCTCCTCCTTGCGCCGGCGCGCCGCGGACTTGTGAAACTGCACGACGTCGTTCGGGTTGGCCACCCTCCCGACGAACTTCTGCCCAAACCGCTGCGCGTTGATCGTGCCGAAGCCGCCCGTGTAGTCCACGCGCAGGCGGATCAGCGGCAGCGGCGCGTCGTCGTCTCCAGACGACCCGCCGCGACTCGCCGCGCGGAACGGCGCGAGCGCGTCGTCGATCATCTCCCGGACGTTCCTCTCGAGCACGTCGCGCGTCCAAGCCTCGTGCGCCGCCGCGGGGGGGCGCCGGCCGGCGCGGCGCTCGGCGGCGCCGTTGAGATCCGCCGCCACGTCGGGGGGCGCCCAGTTTTCCCCTAGCCCGCCCTCGTCCACGGGCAGGCGCGCGAGCTCCATGAGCGAGACGTGCCTGTATTTGAACGGCCTCGGGGTCTCGAGATTGATGGGGGTCGCGCGCCAGAACGGCGCTTCGTTCGGCGCCTCCGGGTCGCTCTTCACCTCGAGCAGCATGATTTTCTTCTGCTTCGCCTCGCCCTCGATGAGCGACGTCGCCACGGACGACCCGGGCTGCGAGACGTGGAAGTCCCCGAAGTCCGTGGGCTCCACCAGGCACTCGTGCTCGTGCCCCCAGACCACCAGGTCGAGCCACGAAGGCAGGTACCGCTCGCTTATGGCGTTCTTCGGCGTGTGCGAGACGCGATTTTGGTGAATCAGCATCATGTTGAACCACGAAGTCAGCGCCGTCGCCTCGGTGTTTTCCGGCCGCGCCCACTCCACGTTGCCCTTCACACTGAACATCTGGTGCAGACGCGCGTCCCGGATGTACCCCAGGCCGTAAAGCGCGACGCGCGTGCGTCCTTTCTGCATCAGCACGGGCTTGATCTTGATTTTCCCGGCGCCGCCGCCGCTCAGCGTGTGCTTCCCGAAATAATTCACCAGGTTGCAGGTGGCCAGCAAATCGAGCGCCGACAAGTTCTCGCCGCCCGCGGGGTCGTCGTGGTTGCCTTTTCGGGGGTTTTCAGAGGTACGCGAGGCACACACGCGCACGGCAGGTTGGGGGGGTCAGTCACGACCGGGGTCTCAGGATTCAACGCGAGGTTCGCGAAAGCGCGCGTCGCCGTTCTCGGCTCCGGTTGTTGGCACCCCTCCTCCTTCGTTTCGCGAACGATTCTCGCTTCGCGGAAACGCGGAGACGCCGGGTTCGGGGGACCACGCACCGTGAATCATGAACACGGGCAAGCCGACGTTGTAGTTGGGGTCTTCGTAGTTCACGACGCCGCGTCTGATACGAGAGGACAGAAGGAGGTCAGTGGCTGGGATCGCTTCCCTGGGGATCTCGAAGTTCTAGGCACCCGGGAAACGCGTCACGCGGGAGACCTGACGTCTTCCGGGGACACACCTCGGGAAGTTCACAGCCTGGTCGCTCAGCACCTCGAGCTGCACGGGGTCGTCGTTCAAGCAGTACTCTCGCAGAATCTCCATGGTCCGGACCATCGTCTCGCGCGACGGCTTGTTCACGTCGAATAGATCCCCACCGAGGAACACCGCGTCGACTTTTTCCCGCTTCGCGATCTCGAAGATCTCGCGAAACGTGATGAACGCGTCATCCTTGCGCACTTGGTCCTTCTCGTGCACGCCGAGGTGGTTGTCCGTCGCCACGAGGATCCGAAGCGCGTCGGGGTCGCCGGTGGCGCCGCCGCCCGTCATGGCCGCGGACAACAAGCGGAGCGGGGGCTTGTGTTCGGTGTGTGGGGCGTCCCGGCGTGTTTTTTCGATTTCCCTAAAATTCAATCCACGTGCGGTCGGGAGTGTGCGAGAAAACTCCAATCGTCGCTCGCGCGGAATCTAACCCGCCGACGCCGCGCTTAATCACCGCCTACCAGTCCACGACTTCGATGGAGTACGTCGTGCTGAGCGCGCCTTGGTGCTCCGGCACCGCCGCACCCTCCGCGACGTGCGCGAGCGCGCCTCCCATTTTGCCCACCGCGTCGCACGCGGCGCTCAGCCGTTCCGCCGCCGCGCGCATCGCGGCGGCGGCGGCGGCGGCGTCGTCGCCGCCTTCGTCGCCGTCCCCGACACCCATCGAGCCCTCGACCGCGAACGAGGTGAAGTGCGCGTCGATCAACGCGCTCGTCCACCCCACGAGCGCCGGGAGCGACGGCACGCCTCCCGGCGCGGAGACGCCGGAGACGTCGCAGCTCGCGGCGAGGTCCGCGTACGCCTGGAGCCACGCCGACGCGAACGACGCGAGTTTCGCCGCCGCCGCGGACGACAGCGAGGGCAGGACATCTGCCGCGGCGATCGGATCGATCGGCCTCGAGACGACCGCGTGGAGTGCGAACGCCCAAGGCATGTCCTTCGCGTCGAACGACTCCACCGCGGCGGCGGCGACGCGTGCGTCGCGCGCGGCGGCGCGGAGCGCGCAGAACGTCTTCTCTCCCTTTTCGCTTTCCCGCTTCGCCAGCGCCTCCGCCGCCGCCACCGCCGACTCCGCGGCGGCGATCCTGCGTTCGCGCGAGGCTGCCAAGGAGGCGGGGGACGCGGCGAACGAGCACTGCTCGTGCGGTGCGGACAGAATCGCGTCCAGGCAAAGACGCAGATCCTCCGCGGAGACGTCCGCCGCGGAGGACACGAACGTCTCGACGTCCTCCAGGCGGTCCGCCTCTAGGAGCGCGCGGACCATCCCGGGCGCCGCCGTCGAGCTTGTCACGAACCCGGCGTCGACGAGCTCGCGCAGCGGTCCCCAGAGCCGGTTCCGCACGCACGCGTCCAGAGCCGCCGAGAGTACCGCCGGAGGCATCGCCCGGGATCCCCGGGATCCCGCGTGCTCGCCCGAGTGCGCTTTCGTCGCGCCTCCTTTCGTCGCGCCCCGTTTCGATTTCGAGGGTTTCCCTCCCTCGGCGCGCGCGAACGGCGCGAGCGCCGCCGCCGCGTCCGCCTCGGTCACGTCCTCGTGCCCCAACGTGGCCAGCGCGTCGGTGGCATCGCCGTCGTCGTCCCCGTCCAGCATCAGGCCGGCCAAGTCCACCTCCACGACGGCACCGGACCCGAACGCCGATGTCTCGCCGTCCCCGGTGCGCCTACCCGCGGACGCGAGAAGCGCCTCGAGTTCCAGCGTCGCGACGCCAATGCGCGGCGGCGCAGCGGCGGCGGCGGCGTTCGCGCGCCCCAGCGCGCGTGCGGGCGCGCCGCGCTCGGCCGCGCTCAGCGCGCCGAGCGCGGCCGCGAGCGACACGGGGGGGGGGGCGGGGAGCTCCACGAGCGCGACCGCGTCGGCGAGACACAGCGCGACGCGGAACGATCCGTCGTCGGCGTCGGCCAGGGCGGCGACCGAGACGCCCCCCGCTCCGCCCGCCGCGTCGACGTTCCGGTGTGCGTGCACGCCTCCGTATCGCGCGTCCAGCACGGTGACGCTCGCGCCGCCCCCGCGCGCGCGGGCCACGGCGAAGTACCCGCCGCCGAGCGAAGCCGCCGAGGCGTGCGGGAGCGCCCCCGAGTCCGACGTCCCGCCGCGCGCCGCCGCGCCGCGCTTGCCGCCGGCTTTTTTCGAAGCCGCCGCGGCGCCGCCTCCTCCGAGGCGCAGCGCGCGCACGGGCGCGCCTGGGTCCTCCGCGTGCGGGTCGTACGACGCCCAGTCGCCGCTGGACCACACCAGGGTCAGCTCGTCGCCCTCCGCGGCGGCGGCGATCACGCGATTGGCGCTCGCGCTCACGGCGTTTCCGTCGGCGTCTCCGTCGGACGCGAACGCCGGCGGACGCGCCTCCACGCGCCACGCGCGCTCGACGTGCCGCCCGGCGTCGTCGCTCCCCGCCGCGCGGTACAGCGTCGCGACGCGCGTTTCGCGGGACGCGTTTTCGCCCGCGCCGTTCTTCTTCGCTCTGCTCGGCTTCGGCGCGGCGCGCGTGACGACCAGCACGCCCCCGCCCCCGGCCTCGCGCGCCGCCGCCTCCACGGCGGAATCGCGCGCGTCGCCGGCGGAGGCGGCGAGCTTGCGCGCATCCGGCCCGAACCAGCGCACGGCGCCCGCGGCGTCAACGGCGAGCACGCCCCCTCCCTGGACGTTCCCCGCGGGCACGAGCGCGGCGACGCCGCCCACGAGCCTCGCCGTGCTCCCGCCGATGAGCGCGTCCAGGCTCGCGACGGGGTCGCCGTCGCCCCAGGCGACGAGCGCGGGATCGGATCCGGGCGCGTCCAGCGCGGCGAACAACTTCCCGGAGATCGGGTCGCGCGTCGCGGGGACCGCGAAGTCGTGCCCGCGGCCGGCGGTCCAGCTCCGAACGCGCGTCTTTAAGACGGGACGAAGCGGGGACGCGTGAGAGGGCAGAGGGTCAGTCGGATGGCTCTCGCGCACGGCGCGTCGCGGAGACGAACGAGACGGACGGTCGGGTGGATCGTGGACGAACAGAAAAAGCGTCGCGTGTTCCGGCGGCGGCGGCGGGGTTCGGCGTCGCCGCGAGCGCGGTCGAGAAGCGCGCCGAGGTGAGACCCGGGACGCATCGTCTCCGCGCGCGTGCCACACGTTCGCTCCGCGGAGAGAGCCGAGATTGAACGAGAAGGCTCAGAGCACGCACCTGCGCGTTGCAGTCGTACAACACGACGCCATCGCCGCCCTGCACCGTCACCACCGCCGCCCCGTCGGCGCCCGCGGAGGCTCCCTTGACGCTTCCTACGTGCCGCCCGAGCGTGACGCTCGAGCCGTCGCCGTCGGTCGCCATGCTCACGCGGCGAGTGTGACGACGCCCGCTCTGCGCGCTGTCTCCGACGACGCGCCGACCGCGGTGGGCGAGCGGTTGTGCGCCGAGTCGACGGGGCGTCGGCGCAGGGCAACACAAGCTCCCAGGATGATTAGTTTTTTTTCAGACGCCACCGACTGGAGTTTCGCAAACAAGGAGTTTCCACCGTCTGCAAATAGTCCAAAAAAACATGAAACTCACTGACGGTCTGTTTTCGGTCTATTTCGCTCGATCAGGTTGAGGCCGCGGGCCTCTCCGCCCGCGGCCGCGAGTGAGAGAGGGAGGTTCTTGTTGTTGTTCTCGATCGAGCAGCAGATTCGTGCGCGCGTCAGGCGCGGGACTCGAGGGCACAGGCGCTCGACGTTCGACCGCGACCGCGAGACGTGCTCGCGAAGCGCGCTCGTGCACGCGGAGACCGCGCGCGTCGCTTCGAGTTTGCAGTGCGAACGCCCGTGACGGGAATCGGCGGTGCTCAAAGAATTTGACGCGTCCTTCGATCGGCGAATCGAGACGCGCGCGATGCGGTCCTCCTCCATGGGGTCGACCGCGATGCCCCAGACGGGGGCGATGGCCACTGTCACCAAGGGCCTGTTCCAGAAGAGCCTACGGGACATCATCACCGGCATTCGCGCCAACAAGGACCGACAGAAGGACTACATGAACAAGTGCTTGCAGGACATTCGAGCCGAGGTGAGTGTTGCGACGTTCGTGTTTTTCGCGGGTGTCGAACCACGGCGGCACGCGCGCGCGCGCGCGGTCGTTCGCGTCGCGGCGTATCGCGGTCGCGGAACCTCGTTCGAGCGTCGGGCACGGTCCGTGCGACCGAACGCACGACGCGGTGGCCGCGGGCGTCGCCGTCACGACGCCGCGCGCCTCCTCGGACGATCTCGCCAATTCTCTCCTCCAACCATCCTCGCGCTCGCGCGGTGTACGTGCTCGCCCCGGTAAAAACACGTTTTCTCACTGTCTCACGTCCGAAACCTGACCCCACTCTCCCGCGCTTACTCGACCCCAGGTGATCACCTCCGACATCCGCACGAAGGCGGTGGCGATCGAGAAGGCGACGTACCTGCACAGCCTGGGGTTCAACATGAACTGGGCGTCGTTCCACGTGGTGGAGCTCATGAGCACGCAGAACGTCAAGTACAAGCGCGTCGGGTACCTCGCGGCGACGCAATCTTTCGGCGACGACACCGACGTGGTTCTGCTGATTCCCAACCTGCTGAAGAAGGACCTGGCGTCGCCCAACCCCGCGGAGGCGGCGCTCGCCATCTCCTGCCTGGGGAACATCGTAACGCCCGAGCTCTCGCAGACGCTCGTCGCCGACGTCTACTCGCTCCTGAACAACCACAAGCCCGAGCTGCGCCGCCGCGCGATCCTGTGCCTGTACAAGTGCTTCCTGCGGTACCCCGAGGCGCTGCGACCGTCCTTCGCGAGGCTCACGGAGTGCCTGGAGGATGACGACCAGACGGTGGTGCAGGCGGCGGTGACGGTGCTCTCCGAGCTGGCGATGCACAACCCGAAGACGTACCTGCCCCTGGCGCCCAAGTTCTACAAGCTGCTCACCACGAGCAGCAGCAACTGGATGACCATCAAGCTGGTGAAGGTGTTCGGCGCGCTCACGCCGCTCGAGCCGAGGCTGGCGAAGAAGCTGGTGGGGCCCCTCTCTGAGATCCTCGAGACCACCAGCGCCAAGTCGCTCCTGTACGAGTGCATCCGCACGGTGGTGGCGGGCATGACGAGCCAGGAGAAGATCGTGCGACAGGCGGTGGACAAGCTGAAGGACATGCTCGAGGATAACGACCCGAACATCAAGTTTCTGGCGCTCCACGCGCTGACGTTCTTGTTGGAGAGCCACCCGCGCATCGTCGCCGAGCACAAGGGGAACATCTTCGGGTGCGTGGATCACGAGGACTCCAACATCCAGTACTGCGCTTTGAAGATCGTGCGCGGCCTCGTGACGAAGAAGACGCTCATGGACACCACCGCGCACTTGATGGGCGCGATGGGCAAAGCCGATCAGCGGTTCCGGGACGAGCTGGTTTGGAGCGTGATCCACGTGTGCATGAACGATCGGTACGCGCTCGTCACGGATTTCGTGTGGTACCTCACCGTCCTGGCCGACCTGGTGCGCGTCCCGTCGTCCTCGCACGGCGGGCTGGTGGGGGACCAGCTCGTGGACATCTGCCTGCGCGTCGAGGTGGTGCGCGAGTCCGCGGTGGCGATCCTGAAACCGCTCCTGCTGGACCCTACGCTGCTGGAGAACACCGCGTCCAACGCGACGGTGGCTGAGGCGCTCAAGTCCGTCGCCTGGATCGTGGGCGAATACTCGCGTTTCGTCGCCGACTACGACGAGGTGGTGGCGGCGCTGTCGCACCCCAACGTCGCCAATCTGCCCCCGCACGTGCAGGCGGTGTACGTGCAGAGCCTGCTCAAGGTGTACGCCACCGCGGTCGCCGCGCACGCCGGCGCCGTCAGGCCCCCGCCCGAGGCGCCAGAGCCGGCGCCGGCGCCCTTCGACGAGTCCGGCGGCGCGCTCGCGCTCGCCGCGCCCGGCGAGGCGGGCGCCGACGACGCGGCGGCGGCGGCGGCGGCGGCGGCGCGCGAGTTCCCCGACACCGAGCTCCCTCGCTCGGACGTGCTGGTGCCGATGAGCCCCGAGCTGGCACAGCTGGGGGAAACCATCAAAGAGAACCTCGGGCCGTTCTGCGTCTCGCTGCACCTTGAGGTTCGCGAGCGCGCGTGCCAGCTGCAGACCATCCTCGACATCACGGCGGCGGCGGAGGCGGCGACGCCCGGCGAGGGCGTCGCCATCGTCGAGCAGTTCGCGGTGGCGCTGTCGGAGGAGGTGCAGCCCGTGTCGCTCAAGGCGCAGCGCAAGGTTGAGCCTCCCGCATCGCTGATGATCACCGCGCCGCTCTCCGAGCGGTGGGACGACCTGCTGGTGAGCTCCGGGGACGAGGACTCGGACGACGAGTCCTCGCGGCGCGGCAAGGGCGCCAAGAAGAAGAAGAGCAAGCACAAGGATGTCACGGATCTGTTTGCGCAGAAGAAGAGCAAGGAGCAGATCGCGCAGGAGGAGCAGGAGGCGC
>Ga0206682_10004547_pt1 | contig 11240 bp, 8 predicted proteins | sample M240m12015metaG_FD_155444 | JGI IMG/M metagenome (GOLD analysis project Ga0206682, IMG submission 155444) | Ammonia-oxidizing marine archaeal communities from Monterey Bay, California, United States - M2 40m 12015 | ecosystem: Environmental > Aquatic > Marine > Intertidal zone | place: USA... | reverse complement strand
ATGTTCGTGTACTAGGAAGCAACCGGGGTGAGAAGTTGCCGCCCGGGCGTGTGCGCGCCGTGCGTGTGGTCAAGGGGCGCTTTGTCGGGCCGACCCAAACAAAAATGGGAGGGAAGTTGCGCAAATAAAGGCGGGTGGGTGTACGTAATGTCTACGCTGAAAACGCGTCTGAGGGGACGAATCTACAAATTGCTTCGTGAACATTCACGAGCGGGTCACATCTTTAGACCCCGCGTGATAGCCAGGAGCCCGGGCGCTCGTGCGCTTAGGAAGAGCCGAGGCGGCGCGGGCCTGCGCTGCGCGGGAGGCGTGAGTCGCCGAGAGGAAGGAAGATGAGTGGGGGGGAAGGAAAAAATGTCGGGTTCGGCTTCGCCAAGAAGAAAAAGAGCGTCGTCGTCGGGGTGAACGCGCGTGGCGAGGACGACGATGACGGCGAGGACGGCGATGCGTCCCAGAGGGAGTACCTCACTGGGGTGTCCGGATCTGGACTCGAGCTGAAGGACAAGAAATTCGCGTCCGCGCCGAAGAGCATCGCGGTGCAGGACAACACGTTCGAGGTGGGCACGGGGCGGCGGCGGAAGGCACCTTCGTTCCTCCCGACGGAAGAGGAGATCGTGAAGGACGACGAGCGCTTCGAGACCGCGGAGCGCATCGGGGGGAAGGGTGAGATCGCGCAGGCGGGGGAAGTGCAGTACGGCTTGACGAAGATGGGTCCGAAAGACGGCGACGCGCATCCGGGCGACGGCGCGGCGGCGCGAGGCGTGCAGGACTCGTTTATCGGTAAATCGCTGGCGGAGAAGGAACTCCAGGCGTTCAAGGAGGACGTGGAGGACCTTCCCGAGCAGTCTACGATGGAGGATTACGAGTCCATGCCCATCGAAGATTTCGGCGCCGCGATGCTCCGCGGCATGGGGTGGGAGGAGGGCAAGCCCATCGGAAGAAACGCGTCGGGTTTGGTCTCCGCAGTGGAGTTCGTTCCCCGCGGCGGCCGGCTCGGGCTCGGCGCCACGGGTGCGCCGCCGCCGACGAACAACAAAAAACACATCAAGCCGGGCGAATCCCGCGACGCTCCGGCGCAGATGGTGCTGGCGCAAGGCCCCGAGGGCAAGTCCCGCAACGTCCGGTCGTTAGATGAGAAGCTCGTGAAGAAGGAAGCGCCCGGCGCGCGAGAGGGGAAAAACATGAAGGTGGTCGAGGGGCGGCACCGCGGGCTCACCGGTCGCGTGCTCCGGATAGTCAAGGAGCAGGGCCGGTCCGACCGCGCGCTCATCGAGCTCAAGTCGAGCGGCGAGACCATCACCGTGCGATGCAGCGAGCTCGCGGAAATCGACGCCGCGAACGCGTCCGGGGAGAACCGCGGCGCGCGCGGCGCGGGCGCGGGGGAGAAGCGGAAACGAGAGAAGCGAGAAGACCCGGCGTGGTTGCAGGGCAACACGCGCGTGCGCATCGTGAGCAAATCGTTCGAGGGCGGACGTCTGTACTTGAAGAAGGGCGTGGTGGTGGATGTTCTGACACCTCGAGAGTGCGTCGTGGAGATCAACGATTCCGGGGAAGTGCTCAGCGGTGTGCCGCAGCGGGTCCTCGAGACGGCGCTGCCCAAACGAGGCGGGCGCGTGGCCGTGGTGCTGGGTCCCAAGAAGGGGCAGCGGGGTAAGCTGCTGGATAAGAAAGGCGAGGCTGCGTCCGTGCAGCTCTCGGAGGACTTCACCGTGCAGAACTTCACCCTGGACCAAATCGCGGAGTACGTTGGGGACGAGGAGGACTGAGCGGCGAAGCCCGCATGTAGAGCAGACAGAGGAGCCTGAAAAAAAAATCTACGAGCAAAACCGAAAAGGGAAATCGCCGCCGACGCACGAAAGGCGGAGAAAAGACGTTCGTTTCCGTTTTGGCGCAAAACCCGCAAATCGGTGCCAGATCATCGTCGTCCCGCCGCTGATGGCTGAGAGTCGACGAGTCGACGCGACTTTTTTCGGGACATTAGCGCCGCGGCCCGTACACGGTAGCATAGCGAAAGGCGCGAAGCACGTCACCGAGACGACGGTTTGAGCCAGCGCGTGCTCTCGTTGCCACTCGAACGGGTCCGGGCGGTGCCCTTCGTAGGTATCGACGGGCGACCGGTTTGTGGCGGAGGTCTCGTGAAGCCCCGCGGTCTCGAGCGTCTCTTCTCCGTGTCGCTTCGCCGCGTGAAAAAACAAGATGCCGTCGGCATGTATCGCGAGTATGGCGACCGCGCCGCGGATGGATTGCCGAAACCATGAGCGGTCGGCTTGCCGCGCGGGGCCCTCCTCGAGGCTCGGTCCGGGCATCCTTCATTCGACTCGTGGGTCCCGGAGGTGCGCGCCACCCCTCGTGCCACGCCGAAAATATCATCTCCGGTCGATAACGGATAATAGAAGGACGTCCCCCTCGAGCCTAACCTCACCCCTCCACCCCTCTCCGACACCAGATGCGCCGTGATTCGCTGTGCCGGTAGACAATCGACTCCATGGAAAATCTCCGAACGGTGAGTGGGGCCCCGAGCGCCCGTCAGCGACGTCGACGTCGCGTCCTTCTTCTCGTCGACATCACAAATATCTCCGGCCGCCACTTGTCGACTCGTCCGACTTTTTTTCGGGTCATATAAACGCGCCGATGCTAACCGCACCATCCCCTCTTGTGCACGTCGCAGGGATTATCCCGAAGGCGAGGTGATCCTCGGTATGGAGCTGCGCATGCACTCCCTGAAGGCTGCTCCCGTGGACACGGCGAACGCCGAGTTCCAGCGCCCGGGGGTGACCACCGCCCTGGATGATGTCTCGGAAGAGAGCGTCAGGGAGGCGGTGACGAAGGTGCTAAATCATTTCAACTGGAAGGGCCCCGTCGGCGTGAGCGTCACTCGCGCCATCATGCGCGCGCTCGGCAACGAAGCCACGGCGAAGAATCTCGAATCCATGATGCCCAAGAGCAAGGGCAAGGTGGCGACGATGATTCACACCGAGGCGGCGGCGTACACCGAGCTCATGTTCGGTCCCGGGCGCGAGACGAACGGCTTGGTTGTCGTGATGACCATCGGGAAAGGCATGGGCACTGTGACGTACAATCGGGGACAGAAGGTGAGGAACTCGGATCTCAAACATTTAACGTGGACGTACGAACGCGAGCTCGGAAAGCTTCACGACAAGTTCGACTGGATGGGTGTTGCGCCTCGCCTGGACGATGAGACGGCTGAACAAGTCGTGGAGCTCGTCACGGCGTCGCCTCCCGAGAAGGCGCTTTTCTCCAGCGGCCGCGGCGGCGCAAACCCTTTCTACGAGTGCGAGTTGCAAAAGCTGCAGGGTCTCGAATCTGTCATGGCTTGGGCCACGCTAATCGATAAGTACATCCAGAAGATCGCCAGGAGTGTCAAGCCCGATCAGATCATTCTACTCACCACCGGCGCGGCCTCTGACCTCCCCGAGGAGCTCTTGCTGCCGCTGCTCAGGCCGGGAGTCGCCGCCGCGGGCCTCGACCCTGGCGTCCTTGTTATTGGCGACTTTCCGGATCGTGCGCTCGTCAAGGGTGCAGCCGTGGGCGCGCATATCGAGCTCGGGCGACGCCAAGCAGCCGAGATTTTCCGAGCGGCTTTGACGGAGACCATCACCGGTAGACCAGAGCCTCGTGAGGTGTTCGAGCAGGACTTGCTGTGGGCGTTCAAGCGCATGGACCGAGACGGAAACGGCCTTCTGAGCCACGATGACTTATTTCAAGGCGCGAAACTCATGGGCACGAGCTTCTCGGATACCGAAATCACGGGTCTGCTCCGCGACTTCACCGGGGGCTTGGAGAGCGAAGCCACGCCGACGCATTTTCTGGCGTGGTTCAATCGCATGGTCGATCTCGCGAGCAGCAAGGTGCACGTTATCCGCTCTGAAGACGAGTTCTTGCAGAACCTCAAGGCAGCGCGCGAGCAGCCTTCCACCGTCACGGGCCAAGTGCTTGATGATGGATCACTGGTCGTGCTCGAGTGTGGCTACACGCACTGCCGACCTTGCATGATGTTCGAAAAACAGTACGAGGGTGTGGCGTCAAAGTATCTCGACACCGTGTTCCTCAAGGTGATGGGCGACGAGTGCCCGGGCTCCGCGCACCTGTGCCGCGACGTGTTGGAGGTTTCCGGTACCCCTGAGTTCAGATTCTACAGGGGCGGAAACCTTTTGCACATCATGAACGGTGCGGATAAGGCGAAACTGGAGGCTAACGTGCAGCACTTGCTCCAAGCGGGCGAGTTCGGTGCCAGGAGCCATTTGCCCGTGAATCCCACCGCCGGTGAAGCGCCGCCCTCGCCGAAGAAAGAGTGGTCGGGCGCTCCTCGGTGACGCGAACGCCGACGACACCGTGATGTTTGATTTAGTATAAGCTTCTATGATAGTTTTAATAGTATAAGACGCGTGCATTGCATCGCTCTATCTAATCAGTACTATCGGCGTTGGTCTGTTCTGGCCAAGCCGCCTCGTCCCACTTGACCGCGCCGTCAAGTATGATCTCGATTTTCGAGCACACCAGAGGATGCGGTATGCTCCCGTCCCCGGCGCCGATGTTCTTAAACTTCTTGCGATGCGCGTGCCACACAATAACCGACCCCGGAAGCGCCCCTATGCTCCTGGCGAAATCGGCCCACGGACCCGGTCGAGCGATGTTCACGGTGCCAAAGGAGAGAATCGGTTCCCTCCAAAACGAGGCACGTACGCGCTTGAAAACCGTCTGGCTCGTACTTTTCCCGTCGACGAACATCATCACGACCATCTCGCTGCTGTTCTCTTTCAGGCTAGCCAAAGCCTCGTCGTCGTACTCGATCATCACATCCTCGTCCGCGGGATTCCGCTTGACATCGCGACGCGGCTTCGGCTTCGGCTTGCTGGGGAAGAAAGTTGAAGCGAAAACCGCGAGCAGCGCGATGAAGAAGGGCAAGATAGGTCCCGACTCGGCGAGCGCGTACATGAACTCCTCGCCCAGGTCATACGCAGAAGCCCCGACAGTCGTCCTGATCCGCTTGACGTAATCCACCGCTCCATGTACCCGCGCTTTCAGCTCAGGATAATTGGGCGCGTCCCTGTCGACCAAGATCAACCGCTGTCCCTTGCCCGCGAAAATTTCGGAAACCCAAGACAAAATCTCCTTCGCGGACATTGCGCCCTCGTATCCGCCGTACTCCATGCTGTCCGGCCCGTTGCGGAAGCGCATGACGGCAATCCGGGGCTCCATCGTCGCGCGACCGCAAGATGCCGCATCATCTCGATTATCGTACAAAAGTGCCCGACAGAACGCTCCTTGGTTCGCAGCGTCGATCCACGCGAACGCGAGCTCTTTGTTCTCACCGAGCGCCGCGACAAGCGGATCGCTCGGCGACGCCGTGGCGGAATCCAAAGAGAGCTTCGCGTCGCGAAGCATCTTCTTCGCATCTTCAAGTGCCCACCCTTGGACCCCAAGTACCACCAGACAGACCTGCACCAATCCACCGGGCTGACACCCCGTCGACTTCAAACTTTCCGCATGCAGCTGTGGTAATATCGGCAGCTTGTTCTCAACGAGCACTTCCCGCAACTTCTCCTTCCCGGTGATGTCGTGTTCCACGATTTTCTTGCCGTCCTCTTTGATCACCATGACAGCCGAGTGCGCGCGGACCCCAAACTTGTTAAGCCAGTGCGACGCGTCGACCCTCTTGTGATGCACCACCGCAAAGGCGACCTCACGTTCGTACTCGGTCGCTGCGCGCCTCAAGAGTGGCTGGGGCGCAGATGAGCGAGAGAGGAATACCACGAACTTAACTTTGCTCGGCTCGCTCTCGAGAAACACGGGAAGCGTGTCTCGCGTGTACTCCGGAACCTGATTGTACTTCAGCATGCGATCGAGCACGTAGTTGCTCAGTGCTGTCTCGCGCATAAACCCCCGATACCGACGTTTGCACGAGAAGGCAGCACAGTCCTTGTCGAAGCCAATCACAACGGGAAGGTCTTTTAGTGACACCGCAGACGAGGAAAACCGGTGCTGAGGCGCAACCTTCGCGGCGAGGTCTGGATACGTCGCCATGTTGACCCGACCGAGTTTTGCGCTGCCGTCGAGCGTTCGCGCAGTTTGGTCCCATACGGGCGCCGCACGTTGGCACTTTTCGCTAGCATCGTGGTACACCTGAATCAGCCACGCTTTATTGCTGTTTAAGACCAGCTTCTCGAAATTCTTTGGGGTCAGCTCCTGGGTCTCCGACGTGATCGGGTCAGCCTGGGGGAACCCGAATCCTCCGAACCGGCCTCCGGCGCCGGGAAAGCCGGCGGTATCCGAGTCCCATCCGCCGCGTCCAGCAGAACCCGGACCGCGACGCTGCTGTTGACCGCCGCGCCCTCCCGGCGAAGACTTATACGCGTCCCTGGGATCAGCGAATCCGGTCATGTCGTAGTTTCGCTTCTTCTCCGGGTCTGACAACGTCTCGTACGCCTTCTGGATCGACATGAATTTGTTCGCCGCTTTCTCCACCTCGTCTGCTGCTTTACCCTGCTGCTTGTCTGGATGGTACTTCAGGGAGAGCTTGCGGTACGATTTCTTGATATCGGACTCGGTGGCACCACGGCTGATATCGAGCAGCCTGTATGGATCAGCATCGCGAGCCGCACACGACACAAAACCGAGGAGCAGCACCACAAGCCAGGCGACGCGACGCACGGCAGATCTCGAGTTCGCCATCGAAAAGAATATCAGTCGACGTGCGCCCGGGTCGCTTCCCAGTGGAGCGATGCGAAACTGTCTTAGAGTCTAGCCGATGGATCCCGAGCGTACCCCACACTCGCTTCTACTCGGCGCGACCTGCCTCAGCGCGAGGTGCACACCCCGCGGCGCCCGCGCGTATACCTCACGAACCGACACGAGTCTCTTTTTCAAGCCCCCTTGGAGGAAAACGAAATGAAGCCGCCCGATTGACAAGACACGCCAGGCGGAAATTTAATCAAACGACACCGTCGGCCGTCCCGAGGGTCGCACCTTCCGTTGGTGATGTCGCATCTTTTCCGATCGAAAACGGCACTTTCGGGGCCGCGGGGGACCCTCTGACCGAAGGAAGCCCGCCAGATACTGTCGACGGAGGTCGTATCGGCTGTATCGGCGGTGCCGATTGCCTCGGCAGGTGGTCCTTGACTAGGTGAGAGGCATACCAGGTGAGCCGAGCGGAGCGGGTGGGTGATCCGCCGCTCGCGGCTCGAAAGCCATGAATCGATACAAGGTGCAGAAGCAACTCGGAGACGGGACGTATGGCAGCGTGTGGAAGGCGACGAACAGAGAGACGAACGAGGTGGTTGCCATCAAGAAGATGAAACGTAAGTTCTACAGCTGGGAGGAGGCCATCTCCCTTCGAGAGGTGAAGTCCTTGCGCAAGCTGAACCACCCCAACGTCGTGAAGTTGAAGGAGGTCATTCGCGAGAACGACGAGCTGTACTTCGTGTTTGAGCACATGAAGCAGAACCTGTATCAACAAATAAAGGACCGCGATAGGTACTTCTCCGAGACCCGCGTGAAGAACTGGATCTATCAGATTCTGCACTCCATCGCTTATTTGCATAAGCACGGGTACTTCCACAGAGACCTCAAGCCGGAAAACCTTCTCATCACTGACGACACCGTGAAGCTTGCGGACTTTGGGCTAGCTCGCGAGATTCGGTCGAGGCCGCCTTACACGGACTACGTCTCTACGCGGTGGTATCGAGCACCGGAAGTGCTACTTCGATCGCCGTATTACAACTCGCCGATCGATATTTTCGCCATCGGTGTCATCGCCGCGGAGTTGTTCAGCCTGCGGCCGCTGTTTCCGGGGAGCAGCGAGCAAGATGAGATTTATAAGATTTGCGCCGTGAACGGCACACCGAACGAACAGTCGTGGGCAGAGGGGATGAAGTTGGCGAGCAAGATGGGATTTCACTTTCCCAAGTTCGATCCAACTCCGCTACAAAAGCTTGTCCCTAATGCTAGCAAGGAGGCGCTCGACTTCATGGAGGCATGCTTACAGTGGGACCCGACGAAACGTCCCTCCGCCGTGCAGTGCCTTCAGATGCCGTTCTTCCAAACCGGCATCACCACGCCGATGAGTTTGAAAGATGAGCCGAAACCTCAGGCGCGACGCTCGGCTCAGACGAGAACATCAGAAGAGGCAGTGGTAGCTGCCAATCCACACGTGGACGCCTACGAAACCCACAGACACGAACCGCTCCAACCGAGCAATTCGGCGTCGTCTGTTCCCGCTCCGCAAGAGCCGGTCGCGAAGTCGCGTTGGGGCGAGCACGCGTCGCGGCAAAACAGTTCTGCGTCCGCTTCGCAGCACGTTCAAGCAGCCAAACAGCGGTTAGAATCCGTGACAGACCGAGGCCGCCACGATGTTCCGTCAGAACAAGCTGTCCCGCGTCGGCATCACTACCAGCATCATGAACCGCAAAACGAGCAGGGCGCTGCCATGCGCGACCCGCTGCTCAGCAAACCTTTGGCGGGGTCCTCGTTTGGCAGTTACAACAAACCTCTGGCTCAGAAGCCGGTGAGCCTCGGCGCTCAACCAAGCGCGAGTTCCATGTTGTCTTCGCGGGTGAGCTCAGGATCGAGGGATTACACCAGAGGATTACAGCCTTTGGACGTGGTTGGTAAATCGCCGCCGTACGCAAACGGCGAGAACACGACGTCGCGAGGGGCTCCGCAAGAGCGCGTCAGAAGTCAGCTGTATGGCACGGCAAGCAGCTCCCGCCCGACACAAGTTCAGCAACGTGCACCTCAGCAGCACGTTACTGGTTCCAGATTATATTCCAACTACGGCAGTGGGGCAGCTGCGCAAAACAGTCATGATCCACTCATTGGTGGTTCGCGTTTGCGTGCCTCTCAATTCGGTGGGTACGGTGTTGAGAGCATCGCTCCCCTGCATAAATTGAACCTCGGCGGATACGGTAAAGGAAACTCCGGAGTTTCAGAAAAAATCTCGGGAGCGGGGCCGAGGTACGACTTCGGCCGGGACACGTACGGACTTGACAGACGAAGTCCCCCGATTGCGAGAAGGGACACTTACGGCGCGCCCGAAGCTGGTTTGCGGCACGGAGGGGGACAGTATTCGCGCGAATTGATCGCGCACGACAAAGGTGATATCCCGGTACGCGGGAAACACCTGGGGAGTTACGGAGGAAACGCTCGCTATCGCTCGACGATGCTACAACCATCTCATATGGGTGTTGCGGAACTGAAGCTTCCTCCATTAGAGCGGCGGCAGCCTATCCCCGGCGTTGGTGCGTATCGTAACGCTTCACTTTCTAGTCAATATCCTTCAGCAGGTACGGACGATGGTGTCCGGAGAGGGGCACAGCCGCCGTCATATCGACACAATAGTCTGTATTAGTTTCGGTGATGTCAAACCTCAGCATAGCGCGCGCCACGACACACGATAGATTCAAAATAAAAATCGAGTGAACGCGTTCACGATTTTGAGAAGTATTCAAGATTGAAAGCGCACATACCAAATACATTCAATAACTCGCATAACTAAATCAACAGAGCAATAATAGCATACAAGAGCTTACATAAAATCTTGAGAGGAAACATCGCGTGAACCGCGAGGAGGCAGATTGTACGTCCCCTCGCGAAAGTGATAATGTTTCATGGCAACGTCGCTCAAATATAATATGGACATGCTCAACGAATAATGCAATAAGCGGGAGACAGGAAAGTTCTGCAAGCTTGCTATTAATATTAGTGACTATGAAGTATCATCATCGACTGCGTCGAAAGATCGTTTCAACGGGGCCAGACGATTGCGTCCAACGATACCATCAGGTAAATCGAACACCTTCCCCACTTCCGCCAAAGTCTTCGATTTGTTTAATGCCCTCCCTTCTTCGTTCTCCAGCCCAGTAGATTTGATTAACATTTCTCTGCGATTTGAAGAAACGAAGAGATTGGAAGAAAGTATTACACGTTAGCGCGCCGTTTGAATGTTTTGCAGAGATATTATCAGGAACGTCACGTGCGCAGCTCTTACCTCGCAAGATATTTGGTATTGTTCACTGAATGATCCCATTCGAGACACTTTGTCATGAGCCTCTTCAAGTTTTCACGTGGCGGTATCGATCCGCCTTTGCTGAAAATCGACTGGTTCCACTGTGCACCTCGAGCAGCCATCGCAGCGGCCGCGCCTGTCGATTCTCGTATGCGTTCAAAGTCTTCGTAAACAAAGACATCACCGTTTGCTATCACCGGACATGAAACAGACTCGACGACTTGCCTAATGGCGTCCCAGTGCGCAGGATCCCTTGGCCGCTGGTGGACGTATCTTCCGTGCACGGCAAAGGCAGACACGCCGGTTTTCTCTATCGCCTGCGCGAGCTCGATTGTTTCCTGGACGCTGTCGAGTAGTCTGATTTTGCACGTTACGCCCACCTCGCAAGGCAGGTTTCTCCGTAACGTCGTCAGAATATCCCTGATTGTTTCTGGTTTCTTGAGTAATGCAGCGCCAGCGCCGCTGGCGATGGAGAATTTCAGGGGGCATCCCATGTTGATATCGATGACTTTCACGTCTTTGCACGCAAGCTCAGCGCACTTCATCGCTCTACCAGCTTCGCCAGTGCCGAGTTGCAGGACCAGACGTTCTTTCTCCTACGATTAATAGAGATTAGTTAAAAGGGTCAGCAAAGAGACGCATTCCTTTCGTGAAGCACTCAAAGGAGGTTGGTGGGTCGTCTACGCACCTCTTTCCGCGTGCGAAACACGATGCGGTTCGCGTTTTCTTCCGGGACTGTATCGTTTATGTAGTCGATCGTGCCCCACTCCTCGTTCTCGACGCGTTTGCAAAGCATCAATCTGAAAGGTGGTGCCGATGTGAATAAAGGAGGGTCAGCACCGCGCGAGAACTCATTATACGTCAGACAGCGGTGTTGGAACCCTGTCCGTGTTCGTGAAACCATTTTTTCATGAAAAAGGTGTCGAAGGGAGAGAGAGGGAAGGAAGATCTCCGAGTTCAACGCACTTCCTATCGATGAGCTCCTCGGAGTAAACGATATCGGCGCCGTACTCGGCCGCGAGAAGCCGAGTGGGGAACGTATTCACCCGAACCATAGGAGCTAGGATGTTCTTCCCCTTGTAAAACTGCCACGCATCGTCGCCCTGCATGGCGTCGAGATTTCCCGGCTGCTAACGCCGTCGCAGCACTACTGTCTCGCGTTAGGCGCGATGTAGAATCGTACCAGGAGATTCACGCCGTGCTCACGCACACAGAA
>Ga0206682_10004544_pt1 | contig 11246 bp, 10 predicted proteins | sample M240m12015metaG_FD_155444 | JGI IMG/M metagenome (GOLD analysis project Ga0206682, IMG submission 155444) | Ammonia-oxidizing marine archaeal communities from Monterey Bay, California, United States - M2 40m 12015 | ecosystem: Environmental > Aquatic > Marine > Intertidal zone | place: USA... | reverse complement strand
TATTGCAAGAAGACAGTAATTTGTCTAAACCCGAAAATGCAAACATTAACAGAGCCTATTCAATATTGTCTAAAAACTCCAAAATTTGGAGTAATATTAGTTAATTGTTTTTTTTTAAGTACTCAAGGTATCCTCCAATTATTAATTTTTGTAAATCATTAATTAAATCTCCTACATTTTTTAGATTAATTTCTGATTTAAATTCGTTAACTACTTTTTTCTTATTTACTTTTTGATCTTTAAATTCGATATGACTATTACCAATAAATGAGATTCGTCCATGTGAAAGAGCATTTCGAAGATGATGGGTGTAATTTGTATTTGGCCTATCAGAACCATAGTTTGTTTCCGTATTTTGAAAATAATCTGATATTTCTTTATTAATTTTTTCAAAGTCAGGATCGTAATCCTTTTTTTCTAGTATTTCTTTTGGAATTACGAACAATGCGTATAATGATAACATTATCAGTCCCTGATTATCAATACCTGCTTTTTTTAATAAATCACGGGTATCTTCATTGTATTTCATCTTTTTAAAATAATCACTACCAATGAAATTATGTTTTTTTAAATTAAATAATAATTCAATTATCAAGTATGGTTGAAATATTAAATTATCCTCTGGACCTATTCGAATAGGATCTCCTTTTTTGTTGCTCATGTTTATTTATTTTTCTATTAATTGAAGAAGATGTTAATCTTAACATTTGATTGCGCAAACCAATTAATATCGGATTTTTAAAGTGTGCCATTTTTCCAATACGCCAACTTGCTTTAACTACTTGATGTGCTTTTGGTAATCTTAATTTTTGATATTCCGAAAATGCTTTAGTAGTTCCATATTTGTATAAACATTCTGAAAGTACGAAGGCATCTTCGATAGCCTGACAAGCCCCTTGTCCCATATTTGGGGTTGTTGCGTGAGCAGAATCTCCGATTAAACATACATTTTCTTTATGCCAAATATTTGTTGGTTTTAAATCTGAAATTTCAGCGATATTTATTTGTTCTTTATTTGTCGATTTTATGATGTCTTTAATTATTGAATTGTAATCACTAAAATATTGCTCTAAATCGTTTATAGAAAATTCGGTCTTATTTTTTTTGAATGCTTTTAAAGCATACCAATACGTTTTATTTTCTGCAATTTGAACAAAACCAAACCGTTCAGATTTTCCCCAAGCTTCGTTCAATTCGCTTTTAAATTTTATAGGTAATTCATATTCTGTAATTCCTCTCCAGCATATTTGATTTGCATTTCTAATACTGTTATTTGGAAATATATTTTGTCGAACAATAGAATGTAGTCCGTCAGCTCCCAAAACAGTTGTGGATTGAATTTGTTTTCCATTTTCAAATTTTAAATAATATCCATTTGTATTTTCCGTAATTGAGGTAAGTTTATGGTTGAGATTAATTTTTGTTAATTTTAATTTATGAATTAATATCTGTTGTAATACTCCTCTATGAATTGCAATGTTTTTGGTATTATGTTTTTCTTGAAAATAAGTTAAGTCAATTTTTGAAAGTGGCCGTAGGTTGGATTTGGTAATATTCATTGAAGAGATTGGGTTTCCATTTTCCTCAATTATTTTTTTTAAACCTAACTTTTCATAAACTTGCATTGCATTATTGGCCAGAATAATTCCAGCCCCAACAGGTTTTATTTTTTTAGCTTGCTCAAAAATAGTTGTATTAATTCCTTTTTGTTCAAGCGCAATAGCAGTAGTTAGTCCTCCAATTCCTGCTCCAATAATATCAATGTTCATAATTTTATTCTAATTGGTGGTAGATAATTAATTTTGAATAGTTTTGGTTGTAGTTTTTTTTTATCTTTTTGATAATGCTTTTAAAATTCGTTCCTCATTAATTACAATGTCTCGGAATAAAACATGCGGAAATTCTGTGTATTTTGATGTTTTAAATGCATCTGAAATATTTGATAACGTGGAAGCTGTAATAAGCGATAAATTCATTTTTGTGTCCATTTCGCAATCTGTTACAAAATCATCACTAAACTCAGGTGCAACAAGTAGAATTTTCACAATTCGCAAGTCGTTTTTGAGAGCTAAATTTTGATATGATATTAATTGTCTCGACACAGAACTAAATTTATTATAACCTCTTTCTTTAATAGTTTTACACTCCACAATAATAATTTCATTATTTCCTAAATTTAAAAGAATATCAATCATATCTTTTTTTGTGTTTAATTTTTTTTTGAAAATATCATCAACATTAAACCCTAAAAATTTAAAAATAATTTGGGTTAAGTCTTCAAACTTAAGACCAAGCTCACTTTCTTTTATTTTAATTCCATTTTCTTTTAATAAATTTAAATTTCGATAGGCTACATTTTCATAATTTTCTAAATATAAATTCTCAACATCCTTATAATGTTCAAGAATGTTCAAAAGATCATCTCCTCGTTGTTTAATACCATTTTCTTTGATGAATTTAGTTATGTCCTTTTTTTCAATTAAATCTAAAACATCTCTTGGTTTGATATTGTAGTCAAGTAAAAAATCTGCTTTGAGAACAAACTCATTTTGTAATTCAAATTGATTTTTCATTTGTACATTTAGCTTAGGAAGATAGACGTTGATTTCTGATAGTAATTTATCAAATCCATCTAAAGAAATTCCAACTTTTTCGTCTCGTTCAACATTTTCAAAGTGTTGAATTAAGCTCCTAATTTTATCGTCTAATGTATTTCCTTTTAAGTTTTTAATATTCAATCCCTTTTCACAAAGTTTATTTAAGATCTTTTTCTTTTCGGTTAATGTACTTCCTGCTTTATAAATATCATCTAAAAGCATATTTGTGAATGAAACACCTTCCTTTATTATTTCTTCTATTTTTTGAGAATATGATAATTTCCTGTCGATGTTGTGGTTTCTTGAAATTTGATTTATTATTGGTTCTCGTATAAGTTTTAAGGTTCTTCGATAAAATTTTTCTGCAACTTCTTTTTCTCTTATTTTACGCAATATTCTCACCATTTCATCAGCAACGTAAATTGTATTTTCCTTGTTGGAATAGAAAATAACACCAATGTTTTTAAGCCTTTTTATTACATCTTGAATATCAATTTTGTTGATTGGTAAAATTGAGTAATTTATCAATTTTGTTTCTTCTTGTGAAAGTCCAAGTTGTTTGGAGAGTGATAGAATAATTGATAGTTCATCTGACGATATTTTTGCTTCTCTATTATTTGCAATATCATTGTAATACGCTGTATGTAAACAAGCTTTATAAATTTTATAATCTCTTTTTCTAGTTGCACTTAATTCCGATTTGTCATTTTCAAAATCAGCGTTTAGTAATTTAATTTTGCTTTTTATATGTTTGATTTCGCTATCATACAATCTTGAGAACCAATCTTGTTTCATAATGCAATTTCCATCACGAATAATGATATCGATTAAGATGTCTAATTGCGATGTAATTTCTTGAAATTCACATTTTATATATTCTTGAAATTCGTTTGACGTTAAAGAAAGGATCTTTGAGATATTTTGATTGTCAACCGATTTTAAACCTTTGTCAGAAGAACTTAAAATCTTACCAATTTCTTTATTGTTCTTTGGATTTTTAGATATGATGTTATCTATTATTTTAATAAATGAGTTTTTTTCGATTGAGCCAAGTTTATCTAATATCTTTTCTAATTTCATAAATTTTATTTTTTAATTCTATATATCTTAAGTTTGTGGGTAACCCTTTATATCGAAGACAATTCTTTTTATTTGTAAGGCTCTATTTTCCATATAATAAGTGCAATCTTTTTTGTTAATTTAGATAGATATATATCTATATCCCCAACAACTTTAAATAGCAGTTGTTGTTAACGATTAGAACTATATATTAGTTACTAAAAATAGCAATGATACATGAAGCCGGGAACTAAAGATTGGGTATTTAGATAAAATAGGGTTTTAGTTCGATGAAGAAGCAAGCGAAACCTCAAGTCATTCCTTGCTTATAAAAAGCTTTAATATAATGTTGTGTCTTGTGCGCGAAGATTTTTTACAGGAAAATAAGACATCGAAAATTTAAAATGCTTTTTGGGATAGTTGAAGAAAATGATATTTTTATTCGATGAAGAAGCAAGTTGAGCTATAAGTCCAACAGTCTTTTGGCTGCACTAAAAGGAGTCGTTTGTGAATTTTCTAATTTTTTAATTTCCTTTGAAAGCGCTTTTTTAATGCTAGGGTTTTGATAAAAGTTATCTTTTAATTGCTGTTCGATGGAGGATAACAACCAAAAGGTGTTTTGTTGGTCTCTTTTTTGTTGAAAAAAAGCATTTTGTTTTGTTAGAGAGAGATAATTGGCAATCATTTGATCAATTGCGGTCATTCCTTTGTTTTTTAAAGCACTCGCAGTGAGTACTTTTGGCTGCCATTTGCTTTCTTTTGGTGGATATAAATGTAAGGCGCTGTTAAAGGCTACTTTTGCAATGCCAGCATTTTTTTCATTCCCCCCATCTGCCTTGTTAATCACAATTGCATCTGCCATTTCTATAATACCGCGTTTAATTCCTTGCAATTCATCACCAGCTCCTGCAATTTTTAATAATAGAAAGAAATCGACCATCGAGTGAACCACTGTTTCAGATTGACCCACACCCACTGTTTCAATAATGATCGTATCAAACCCTGCTGCTTCACAAAGAATAATACTTTCTCTCGTTTTTTGCGCAACACCTCCCAATGAAGTCCCTGAAGGAGAAGGTCTGATAAATGCATTTTTATCGGTTACCAATTCTTCCATTCTTGTTTTATCCCCTAAAATAGATCCTTTATTTACTGAGCTGCTTGGATCGATAGCCAATACCGCTACTTTTTTTCCTTGAGAAGTCAACCGTTTTCCAAAAGTTTCAATAAAAGTACTTTTCCCAACACCAGGAACTCCAGTAATCCCTATTCTTATAGAGTTGTTTGCATGGGGTAAACAACGTTCTAAAATTTCGTTTGCTTTTTCTTGATGTCTTGGGTTCGTGCTTTCTACTAAGGTGATTGCCTTGCTTAAAAAAGGAATACTCCCTTCCAAAATACTGGATACAAATTCATCAACTGAATTGTGCTTATTTCTTTTGATCTTTATTTTTTCAGCACTCAATTTACTGGTAGTTTCTGGTTGAGAAACTCCCTTTTTTTCGTGTAGAGTTGTTGTTTTTTTATTCATGGGATCAATTCACTTGTAAATTTAAACAAAAATGTCATACCGAGCCTCTTCAAGTTTTTAACTTTTATTTGAATAGCATCTTAGAACAGTTAAAAAAGAGGACTTTTACCTGTCAAGAACTTCTATAAATTCCGTTTCGCTATTCTCTATAAAGTACCTATATTTATACCCTGTAAACAGTCACTTTTTTAATGGAACTCTATAAAGAAAATCAACTTAAAGTATACAACTCTCTTACGAAAAAAAAAGAGGATTTTAAGACCATAACAGACGGATATGTAGGAATGTATGTTTGTGGTCCTACCGTATATAGCAACGCACATTTAGGAAATGTTAGAACCTTTATGTTCTTTGATGTTGTGTATAGATATTTATTGCATTTGGGGTATAAAGTGCGTTATGTACGCAATATTACAGATGCAGGTCATCTAGAAAATGATGCAGATGAAGGGGAAGATAGAATTGCTAAAAAAGCCCGATTAGAGCAAATTGAACCGATGGAAGTTGTGCAACGCTACACGGTAGACTTTCATGATGTTTTAAAAAATTACAATTTTTTACCACCGAGTATAGAGCCTACGGCAACCGGTCATATTGTAGAGCAGATTGAAATGATCAAAGAAATCATTGAAAAAGGATTTGCTTATGAAATTAATGGATCGGTATATTTTGATGTTTTAGCTTACAATAAAGTAGAACATTACGGGATTTTATCAGGTAGAAAGGTAGAAGATTTAATACATAATACACGTTCGCTTGACGGACAGTCTGATAAGAAAAACCCACAAGATTTTGCCCTCTGGAAAAAAGCAGATGAAAGACACATTATGCGTTGGCCCTCTCCTTGGAGTGATGGTTTTCCCGGCTGGCACTTAGAATGTTCTGTAATGAGTAAGAAGTATCTAGGAGAGAGCTTTGATATTCATGGAGGTGGAATGGATTTGAAATTCCCTCATCACGAATGTGAAATTGCACAATCTAAAACCTGTAGTGGAGTGACTCCTGTAAATTATTGGATGCATACCAACATGTTGCTTTTGAATAGTCAAAAAATGGCGAAGTCTACAGGGAACTTTATATTGCCTAATGAAATTTTATCTGGAGAAAACAGTATTTTACCAAAACCATTTTCAGCAAGTGTTGTTCGTTTTTTTAATATGCAGGCGAATTATAGAAGCATTTTAGACTTTTCTGGTGAAGCTTTGGAAGCCTCAGAAAAAGGACATTCAAAATTGATGGAAGCAGTTCGTTTTTTAGAGCGCGTTGCGCCAGCTAAAACAAGTACTTTTGATGTTCAAAAATGGCGTAATAATTGTTATGCTGCTATGAACGATGATTTTAATTCGCCAATTTTAATATCGCATTTGTTTGAGGCTGTAAAAGTGATTAATCAAATAAAAGATCAGCAAGCGAGTTTAACAAAGGAGGATTTATCGGTATTTAAAAAAACAATCAATGCGTTTGTTTTTGATGTTTTAGGACTGATGAATGAGGATTCACAGAACAATTCAGAAAAAATAACTGGAGTCATCGATTTGTTGATTAAGTTACGAAAAGAAGCAAGAGAAAACAAAGATTGGGCATTGTCTGATCAAATACGAGATGAATTAATTGCCTTAGGAATTCAATTGAAAGATGGGAGAGAAGGAACAACATTTTCAATACATTAATTTGAAAAAAGTACTTACATATCCATTGATAGCATTGGTTCGTTTTTATCAATCGGCAATATCTCCATTTACTCCATCTACTTGTAGATACAGTCCTACATGCTCTCAATACACTATTGAAGCATTGAAAAAACACGGATTGTTTTCTGGAGGATGGTTGGCGTTCAAAAGAATTATGAGTTGTCATCCTTGGGGAGGAAGTGGCTATGATCCTGTACCATAGAAGAAATAATAAATAAATAATAATAAAAAATAGATGAGTTTTTTAGCAATAGAATGGAATCCGTCCATAGGAATAGATTTAGGTTTTTTTACCATCCGTTGGTATAGTTTAATGTTTGTAGCCGCCTTTATGCTTGGACTACATTTGATGAAGAAAATTTATATCGAAGATAAAATTCCGTTAGAAAAATTAGATACCCTATTCATGTATACTTTTATTTCCATGTTGGTTGGTATGCGATTGGGTGACGTGTTTTTTTATAGTTGGGATTATTACCAAGATCATTTATTAGAAATTATCATCCCTTTTAAAAGTATAAATGGTTCGTGGAAATTTACTGGGTTTACCGGATTTGCAAGTCATGGAGCTGCAATTGGAATTCCTATTGCATTGTATTTTTATGCGAAAAAACACTTGCAGAAACCTTGGTTATTTATTTTAGACAGATTGGCAATTATGGTTGCTTTGGCCGGCTTTTTTATTCGTTTTGGGAATTTTTTCAACTCAGAAATTTATGGAAAAGAAACAGCCAGTAGTTTTGGAGTTATTTTCAAAGCAGCAGGAGAAACAGTCCCAAGACATCCAACACAGTTATATGAGGCATTTAGTTATTTAACCCTCTTTTTTGTGATGTGGTATTTGTATTGGAAAACAGATAAAAAACAACAAACAGGGTATCTTTTTGGTCTTTTTATGCTCGTGCTTTGGTCTTTACGTTTCTTTATAGAGTTTTTAAAAGAAGCTCAAATAGCGGAAAGAGAAGACTGGGTTTTCAATGCATTGAATACAGGTCAAATATTAAGTGTCCCTTTAGTAATGATAGGGTTGTGGCTTATGTTTATAAAATCAAAAAAAACAGCAAACTAGTCGTATGGAGAAATTAAAAAAACGTTGGGGAATAGAAACGAATTGGTCGGTCATAGCAATCTTTATTGTTTTTGCCATCAACGGTTCTTTTGCAGCTTGGGTTGCAAAGCCTGTTACTAATTTTTTAGGGTTGTCACCAGAAATAATTACCCCCTGGTTGTATTGGCCTCTTAGAATCCTACTCATTTTTCCTATTTATCAATTAACGCTTCCTTTCGTTGGTTGGATTTTTGGAGAATTTAAATTTTTCTGGGCTTTTGAAAAAAAGTTTTTAGCGAGATTAGGTTTGGGTTTTTTATTTAAAAAATAGTAAAAAGGTATTGTAATTGTTTTTTTTTTGAAAAAAGAGAGGATGAATACCTTTGTTAAAATTAATTGTATTGAATTTTTCCGATTTCAAAAATAAAATAGCTGCGCTGCAAACAAATGCGTTAGGCGGTCTAGATGCTCAGTTTAAGCTAGCTCCAAAAATGCGTCTAAAGTATGATGCTGCTTCAATACAAGCAAAAAATCCAAGAAAAGCAGCTGTGCTTGCATTGTTTTATCCGAACAAACAGCAAGAAACTTGTTTTTTACTTACGAAAAGAGCCCAATACCAAGGCACACATTCTGCACAAATAAGTTTTCCAGGTGGTAAATTCGATGCAACTGACTCGAGTCTTCAGGAAACTGCATTCAGAGAAACTTTTGAAGAAGTTGGTATTCATAAAAAAACCATAACAATTATCAGAGCGTTAACACCAGTATTTATTCCTCCAAGTAATTTTTTAGCCACTCCTTTTATTGGATTTGCACAACATCAGCCTACATTTCAGTTAAATTATGAAGTAGATAATACGATTGAAGTTTTATTGAGTGATTTATTAAATGATGATCGTATTTCCAGTGTAATGATGAATACTTCTTATATGAATTCTATAGACGTACCTTGCTTTAAACTAAATGATTACATAGTTTGGGGGGCTACTGCAATGATGCTGTCAGAAATTAAAGAACTTTTTAAATAGCTTCTTTTTGAATTGTTTTTGTAGATTTGTCCCATACTAAGCAAAAAAATAATCGACAATGCCTTTACTTAAAAGGAATCCATTTGGACATATTTTATTACTAAAGAAATTACTAATACGGTTTTTTGGACTCATTTCACACAACAGATACCGTAAGTTCAACAGCTTAAATATCGAAGGTTCCGAAATTTTAAGAAATTTACCAGATTCAGGAGTTTTATTCATTTCAAATCATCAAACCTATTTTGCAGATGTAGCTGCGATGTTTCACGTTTTTAATGCTTCCTTAAAAGGAAGATCTGACACGATTAAAAATGTAGGATACATGTGGAATCCGAAATTAAACGTCTATTATATTGCCGCTGGAGAAACGATGAGGTCTGGAATACTGCCTAAATTGTTTGCCTATGCAGGCTCTGTTTCTATTGACAGAACTTGGAGAAGCGCAGGTGAAAACGTTAATAGACAAGTTAAAAATTCTGATATTTCTAATATTGGAAAAGCCATAAAAGATGGTTGGGTAATTACCTTTCCACAAGGCACAACAACTCCATTTAAACCGATTAGAAGAGGTACTGCACATATTATTAAAACCTTTAAACCGGTTGTGGTTCCTATTGTTATAGACGGTTTTAGACGTTCTTTTGATAAAAAAGGACTGAATATTAAAAAGCGAAATGTTTTACAATCGATGGTCATCAAAGAACCCTTGGAAATAGATTATGAGAATGAAGACATTGCAGATATTGTTACAAAGATAGAATTTGCTATTGAGCAACACCCCTCTTTTTTAAAAGTACTCTCTCCTAATGAAGCGGATGAATACCTTAAAGAAGAAGAAGAATTAAATAAGAAAAGAACATTCTGGAATTCTTAGTTTTTTTTGATTAAAGTTGATCAAAAAAAAATTCTAATCTTTTAAAGTAGCTTTCTGTAGTATTTGCTTTTTATTTGCCCAGGCAGTTAGGCTCTTTAGAGTACCCCAATATAATTAAGGGCTGACAGTTTTGTGGAATCACAAACGCGGCATTGGAAATAAAATTAATTTTGTACACTTAAATAGTTACAATTTTATTGTAATCTTGTTTAAAATAAATTATTTAATCATAAAACAAACCTTTTGAATATACTTACAGTATCGACCTGGTTTTCAAGTTTGGCTTTTATTTATTTTGGAATGAATTGCTTTTACTCAAAATTCATTATTTCAGAGTTCAAGAGGTATGGTTTACCAACCTATAGAAAACTAACTGGATTTCTTCAATTATTAGGAGCAATAGGTTTATTAATTGGACTTTATTATACTCCAATACTACTATTATTAGCCTCATCCGGGCTATGCTTATTAATGCTTTCTGGATTTATAGTACGGATTAAAATAAAAGATAATTTCATTGAATCTGCCCCAGCTTTTATTTTTTGGGCTTTGAACTTATGTATTGCAATTAAAACTTTTTATACCTACTTCTAAAGTGCTGTATAAGCAATCATAAGGTTCATTATTAAAAATAAGAATGCAGGAAACGATTTATACCATGCATCTTTTATTCTAATATGCATAATTATGGATCCTACTAGCAATAAGCTTAGTCCTAAAGCTCCCAGTAAAGTCAAGGTTTTAAATTGTATGGAAGCCAATAATATGAGTGCCAAACCGACTTTTAAAAATCCAATAAAGTAACAAAACTGTTTTGAAAAACCATAGATTTCAAATTCTTCGATAATATTTTTAGCGGCACCGCCCCTCCATTTTGTAGCTTTGTTTTTTTGCAACAACCAAACATTTAAAATACTTACTCCAACAATAATTTTCAAGGCAACAGTTAGGTATCCGATTAATTCCATAATTTTTAATTTAAGTGTGTTCTAGTTCATGCTAATTTATAAAAAAACAATGTAATTAAAGCAGACAATAAATTTCAATTTTAAAGAAATTATTTTCACCCAACTTCATGCAGTATCACAGATGTCTTGTAGATTGATCAAAATATGTTTTTGATGGACGTTGTTAAGGACAAAAAAAACTATGTTAAGTAATAATAATAAATCATTGACCTACAAACATTTCGATATTACATAGTACAAATAATTTGAATTATTGAATAGACCTAAGGGGATTAAAAGACGTAAAAAAACCTCAGAAATTTCTGAGGCTTTTTAGTTATTATTCGTTGTGTAAAATAAATTACTTTTTAACGTTATTTTTAAACATTTCAAATCTGTTAGATCCTCTTTTTGGCCAACTATTGTTTGAAGTGTCTACATCTGCAGTTTCAAAGTCTGGATCCACAA
>Ga0206682_10004543_pt1 | contig 11247 bp, 15 predicted proteins | sample M240m12015metaG_FD_155444 | JGI IMG/M metagenome (GOLD analysis project Ga0206682, IMG submission 155444) | Ammonia-oxidizing marine archaeal communities from Monterey Bay, California, United States - M2 40m 12015 | ecosystem: Environmental > Aquatic > Marine > Intertidal zone | place: USA... | reverse complement strand
CCGCCAAGTCTATGCCAGTCAAAGTGTTCTCTTGTAGGTTACGGCGATCATCACGCATTGCCGCGTCTACTAAAGAGCCAGAGTTTGCTGATGCGTAGTTCATAGCATTACTAAGTCTGTCTTGCTGTGCCGCATCTGCCATACCTTGATACTGTCCGTACAATGAGTTTGCATTGTTACCAAAGCCAGCTGTATTGCCCATCATGGCGTTACCACTGTTCATCATATTAGTACCATAGTTGCCCATAGTATTAGCTGTGTTTAGTTGAAAGTCGTTAGCACCAGCGTAAGTGTTGCCTTGGTAGTTTCCAGCTTCTAAAACATTATTAAGTGCACCTTCACCACCTTTTAGGTTGTTGTCCACGTATGGCTTGTACTGGTTAAAAGAAGCCATGTTAGCCGCATTAGCCGCATCCTGTGCTTCTTTCTGTTTCTTTGAACCTAGATAACTAGCCCCTGCGCCTATAACAGCTCCAGCAATTTGTCCCCACGGCATAATATATTCCTTTACATTTTTATACGGCTACCCAAGCTGTGCCATTGTAGACAACAAGTTTAGATACGCCTGATCCTATTGGTTCCCAAGGTGATACAGCGTAACGCACCATGCCCTTTCTTGGGTTGGTAGGCTCTCTGTCGGTTACTTGGATACTTGCGTCTGCTATTGATTTTATAGACGCTTCTATTTCTCTCAGTTCTTCCTGTAAGTAGTTGGGAAGAAAATCTGGAGTAAGTGTTGGTGCTTGGCGTCTAACATAAGTAGACACCAGCATATTAATTTTATCTGAAATAGCCATGAGTTACCTCCGACCAGTCACAGTGATCTCAACATCCATACCAGTGAAGTTGAAGTCCTTGTCTGTTGTAACCCTAGTCAACTTGTAAGATAGGTATCTGCCAGATATTCTAGTGTCTAATTTATAACTACTTAGACAATCAAAGCCCTGTGCTAAACCATAGTTCGGGGTCTGTGTAGGAAGGTCTGCGGCTCCAAATGTAAATCCAAAAGTACCATCAGAACTTTCTGTAGAGATTTGAGGTACAATATGGGATATTACTTTGTATCCTGTCAGTGGTATTCCTTGTTCATCAAGATCAAGTCCAACACGTTCTACAAAGAATGGCTTAGATACTGCCGTGTCTATAGCTTGCGATAGACTGCCTTTCTCTATCAAGTCGATACCATAGACCTTGCTGTTAGCTACCCCACCCCCAGCTTTAGATAAAACAAGTGGGTGTCTTTGGTATGGGCTTTCTTGTGAATGATATGAGCCACCTACAGTTTCATAGGTAGTCGTAGCGTCTGCGTAGGTTGACGCTGTGCTTACGTTAGCTTCTGCACCAGCAACTACGTTAGGCAAATCATAGAATGACCAGATGTCTTCTTTATAGTTATAGACAGCGGCTCGGTTACAGCTGTCTCCATCTGCGTACTCAGCCATGTCATCGCCACTGTGGTAGCAGAAGTATACCTCTTCAAGCATTGAGTTATGTAAGACAAAACACTGTTCAGTCTTAGAGTTATCTAGGCCGTTAAAGATGTAGTCTCGGACTCGACCATCACATATAGACTGTCGTGTGTTGCCATCGGTGACATAGATGTCATCCCTGTCAAAGACATAGTGTTTGCCTTCAATTTCTTGGATGCAATTCTGATTGATTACACCAGAGTCGTCAAAAAGTTTTCTAAAGTTAAATATGAATGCACCACCAACAAACTCCATCATCCACACTTGGTCTTGTGAATAGACAAGGAAGTTAGAGCCAAGGGTTGCCCCATCGACTATGGGGGTCTTCATTTGCACAAGGTCATTAAAGCCAGCACTGTTAGTTAAGTCTGAGGCATCCCATGTATCTGGGACTTGGTTAGCTAGAACTGGGTCACTAAAGCGAACCCTGTTAGGGAACTCTGTGCCACTTTCTATAGTGCCTAGTGCTAACAAGAAATCACCATAGGAACGTATAGCTGTCGCGGTTGTACCAGAAGGCCAGTTAGGCAATGTAGTAAAATTAGTTGCGCTGGGAACTCTATGTACTGGTGCTGTGGTCGATCTATTAATATACTGTACGTCTGCAAGTATTGTAGCTGTCACGGGTGTAATAGCAGATGCAGATAGTGAACTGTTGAACTTCTGTGATAGGACACCATTAGCCATCTCAAAGATGTCGAAGGTATCATCCACCACTAATACTGTATCAAAACCAGAGAGAGCACTGACACCATAGATGAACTTAGGGCTAACTGTAAGGTTTCCAGAGATACTTCTGTAAATGGGTGCTCTGGTTACCTTTGCTTCGTTGAACCTTACGTTTTTGGCTCTAGTGTAGGCATTGATTGGTAGGCTGTATGGGTCGATGTCTGTAATGACACCAACAGACCCAAGCCCACGAATAGGGAGGTTAGTCATGGGCTATAGCTTCCTTAGTTGTTACGTTTTAATACAAGGGAGTAGGGCTACGTTTCGAGAACGGGTTTCTGACGCATAGCGGACAGTACCATAGCCAGATAAACTTACAGGCTCCTGAACTCTGTCGGTAAGGTTCTCAGAACCCATAGCGTAAGTACCATTACCGCCACCTGAACCATTACTTTGACCACCCAATTTGTGCCCGTGTCCTTGTAGGGCATCAGCCTGTGAGGAACCAAATGTACGTCCGTTGTCTACGCCTTTGCTGTTGTCCCAGCCACGTATGAACTCACCACGTAAGTCAGGGACATTGAATGTAGACGTTCCGTTACCTGATCCGTGTGTCACACCTATAGCCGCAAACAAAGCCGAGTAGGTACTACGGCTAACTGCCGCCCCATTACACTCTATGTAGCCTGTAGGTGCACTTGTGTTTGCAAAATAAGACACAAGACCAGTAGGTGCACCACTGTTTGCTAGTGCCGCTGTAAGGGCATCTAATTGTGCCTGTATGCCGCTAGTGACTCCATCCACATGATTTAACTCTGCGGTTGTCGCTGTCAGTCCATCAGTTATGTTCAGTTCGGCTGTGGTGGCTGTAAGGCCATCGGTTATATTCAGCTCTGCCGCAGTTGCGGTGACACCATCAAGTATATTAAGTTCTGCTACTGTAGACGTAATACCGTCAAGGGTGTTTAGTTCGGCTGTAGTAGCCGTAACGCCATCTAGAAGATTCAACTCGGCTTGAGTAGCTGTGATTGCTCCAGTGACGTTTGGTAACGTAGCTTTGATGGTAGACTTTAGAAGTCTGATGTGGTCATCAGCTTGCGCCAAGCCGTCCGTTGAGGCTGGGTTTGAGGCGTTGAGGCTGTTGACGTAAGTTCCTGTTTCGAGTGCCATATCTGGGGTTCCTGACTTGTGTTTCTGGGGATGGCTCTTGTTTCAAAGGCCGAACAACAACAACAACAAGAACAACCTTTAGCCTTCTTTTTGAAATTGATGTTAAAATTAAGGTACGGGGGGTCTAAAATCCTGTGAACCTATAAAAATCTAGGGTCGATCAATGCTAACCTGTTGTAATCACTGCATAATCATGGGTGAAGGATCAAGTATCCCTGAGTATACACGGGTAAACGTAGTAGACTATCTGATGACATTAGACATTGATTTGCAATATTTATCTGGCTGACATTTTCGACTATTCAACAGACATTGGGACGTTCTAAAGAAACCGACAGCCAACCGCAGACATCACAAGAAACCAACCGAGACACCGAAGAAACCATCCTTCCCTGGTCAACATCAGGATAAGTACCTGGTCAACATCAGGACATCACAAGAAAGACAATCAATCTAGGGTTACTATAGCTGTCTTCAGTGCTCTAGTTCTTTGCATTGTTTGTCATGGAGAGGATGTTCAAAGGAAGTCTTTAGTAGTCTTGGCCTTGGGAGCATCACGCCTCCAAGGGAAGTCTGAAGGATGTAGCTCTACCAAGGCCATCACAAGCCTAGATAGTCTGGCTTTGTGGTCTCTTTTGTCGGCTTTGGTTATGTTGTGGGTTCTAAAGGGTGACACAAGTAATTAAAGGGTACATTAGTTACTATATGTAGTTGACGAGGGATACATCTTTTGATATTCCTTAGGCATACCGAAGGCATTTGCCCGAAGACTATAGTGGGCGACAGGCCGCAAGGTGTGGCAGGGGACTGTAACTCCCTAAGCACACAAGGCGGAAACAGTCGCTTCCCTCGCCACACAAGGGTCAGGGATACAGTCAGACAGCAAGTACCTTCTTAACCAAAGAAGGAAACACTAGAATGACAAATGAAACAAACACAGCAATTATCACTAAAGTTATTGACTTAGTAACATCAGATAAACCTGACCCTATCACCCAGTATTTGACCGAGACCTTTTGTGAGTTAGGCAACTACGAAACAGCAGAGCAAATGATTGAAGGCTTATACTCGGCGTCTTGGGAGAGTGGTAGCTTCGGTTTGTGCTACAACTACGAACTATTCGACAAACTTGCAGTCCATGATTGGCAGTTGGCAATCAATGGTTGCCTTGAAGAGTATGAGGACGCAACTGGCGAGAGTTTATCTATAAGCAATATCACAGGTGCAGTGACATTCGCCATTGATTGGACAGCCAACCAAATAGCCAGCTCAATGGAATACCACCTTGAAGCAGTAGCTGAAGAGTTGGGAGAAGTAGCATGAGACACCTAGTCAACCGCTTATCAACTCCTGAGTTCTGGGCAGACTTTGCCTTGGCTTGTGCAATCATGGTTACGCCCTTCGTTGCCTTCTACGCATACAACTGAGCCTACTGGTGCACCCATGCTACGGCGTGGGTCATCCAGTGGACTTAGCCACTACAACAACTGAAGGAACTAAAGCAATGACACCAAGAGAAACTTACACGAAGAAAACACTTTTCCTATCACAAGCACCGAATTTCAACTTTGAGCTGAACGCGGAGCAAATACTTGAGAAGGCACTGGAAGCAGGGTTCGTCACTAAGATCGGCGACGACCTGTTTGAAATCAACAATTCATATGGGGAAGCAAACTAATGGAAATCACAGCAAATAACTTTTTCGCTACTCCAGAGACAATGGAACAGTTGAACAACTGGATCAAGGCTACGAATGATCCAGCAGTCGCTACAGCCGCAATGATGATGCAGAACTTTATTGCCGCCAATTACACTTTGACACCCAAGAAAAGTGGAGAAAGCGAATGAGCACTTCAATTCATACAGCGACAAGGGTTGAAATAGTTAATGGAGCACTGGCAGACTGTCAGGCTTCATTGCAAGCCTCTTATGATTACATCAAGGACAGCAAACTTAGCTTCCACCAAAGCGGAAAGAAGAAAGATGAGCTACTAGAGCAAATCAATATTTCTCTGACCATACTTGGGTTGATGAAGATGGGAAGCACCAGTTGATTGCATCAGTTAGCCCAGCGTCTAGGCGTTGGGTTTGCTCATGCAATCACGCATGGAACTAAAGAAGGAACAAAAGAAATGGCTAAGAAAACTAAATTGACTGAGTACCAGATTGAACTTTTGGCAGAATACAAAGCCAACAAAAAGGCAATGGATGGACTTACCCCAAAGCAATTAAAAGCAATAGCTGACACACGGGAGACACTTCAGTCAGTCACTAACATGATCAATGAGGTGCAAGACTTATACCTGACTGACATTGCGAAACTTAATCAAGCATTCTGGGACATGGAGAACGCATTTAAAACGGAGGCGAGCTGGTCATGACTGAAGAACTCACCAGATACCGCATCTTGCTTGAGGACGAGAAGTACAGCGTTGACCTTCGCACCTACAACGACAGGGAAACAGCTGAACATCACGCAAAACTTTATGAACAAATCACAGGCGGTAAAACGTCAGTATTTCAGGAGGTCTATTACAATGATTATTGATTACACAGCAGAAACAGCAGTTGAAGCACTACAAGTAGCTTTGTTCAGAAGTCTAACAGCAAGCACTGTAGAAAAAAGTTCAGCGGCATCTAGCCTAGCGCAAGCAATGGCTGACAAATTAACAGCAAAGGAACTAGAGCAAGCCAAAGCTGGAGCAATAGAAATGGCAGTTCGTGAGCATTATGGAAGGAAAGCAAATGGGTGAAGTAATTCAATTGAATGCTGATTATGCGTTAGGAATGCAGTCAGCAAGGGAAGCAGTAGCGTCAGGCGACATCTACTGTATTGAAAGTGCGCTAATGCTTTACGAGCAAGACCCAGCGGACAGTGAGTTCCAAAGGGGACACCACAGAGCACTTATAAACTTACACCAGCAACAGAAGGGAAAAGCAAATGTTTAAGGGAGCAAACTATATACAAAACAAGTCAGGGCGTATCCATAATATCTTTGGATATGATGCCGCTAAAGTTCTTGAAGTTAAGAGTGATGATGAAATCACAGTCTACTTTTATAACTTCAAGGCGTTAGGGGAAACCTCTCCAATTAAAGACATTATGAACCTAAAGAATGAAGACTTGTGGCATTTCTTAGAAGTTTACGGGGTACACAGTATTGAAGGTGTTGTTGAAATTGAGAGACCTACAGAAATCATAACTGACCAGCACGCATTTCTGCTTGGGCTTCTTTTAGGTAAATATAAAAAAGAGCAGAGCCTTGCAACTGTCTTAGGTGTGTCACCAAAGCTGATCACTCGCTGGAAGAGGGGTGAGAAAATGTCATCTAAAAGACTACAGCAGTGCACAGACTTGGCGAAAGGAATTTCACAATGACCTTTCTTGAGTTAGTCCAAATGGACGCAAAGCTAATTTGGGACGGGGAAGCCCACCGAGCCCGAAGCATCACAAAAGCCGAGCGATTTGCCTCTTTCTCTGATTATGAGACAAGGGGCATCGGCGAATTTAAGCCTAGCCACATCCACCGCTTCTTTGACAGCCTACAGGAGCAAGGGCTGTCTAATAATACCATTAATCACTATGGGGCAATGATAGTTAAGGTTTTCTCTCATGCAGTATCTGAAGAGCATATTTCTCATGTACCCAAGTTTAAGTACCGAAAGGTCAAAGGCAACCAAAGACCTTTGTACTTTACAAAGTCTCAAATAGACTTAATGTCGTCTTACTTTCGGAATAGTTCGGAATTTGGTGGTTTAGAACATTATTTGACCATTGGCATACAAACTGGAATGCGTATTGGTGAGATAAGGAGTATAAACGAACGCACATTAATACTTGATGAAACAGGCGGCTATTCAGTTTACCTAGCTGAGACAAAGAATGGCGACAGCCGCACAGTACCAATTAATGACAAAGCCCTAAGAGCAGTTCGTGCTCTAGGAACTGATGTCTCTAAGAACTGGAACAGTAAGCTGTTTTATCGTGGGTGGAAGCACATGAGGAGAGCCGTTTTAAATGGAGACACTCGCTACACCTTCCATACAACAAGACACACCTGTGCGACAACACTGGCGAACAGCGGAGCATACAACACAGACTTAATTGGTCGTTTCTTGGGACACCGAGACCTAAACACGACCCGTAAATACATCAAGACAGCACCAGAGACCTTGAGGTCTATGGCTGAGCTAATGAGAGGAGAGAGAAACAAAACATTTGCAGAACCACAAGCCAAGCAGGCTGATCTGTTTGGACTGGAAATATAAAAAGGGAAGTAAAGTAAGATGAGAAATACAGTTATAAAAGCAAGCCTAACCAATGGTGGACATGGGCGACCAGTGACAAACTGGTGTAACCCATACACAGCCCCACCTGTAGCACTTATTAAATCAGGGGGAGCCAACACATGAGCAACGAGAGCACACAGGCCAACCCAATCTCTCAGGCATACAACGAGACCATGAAGGAAGATGGCAGAACAAAGTGGCAAGAGAAATACGAACAGGCAGACAACGTTACTGAGCAAGCACCAGAATACAACCAGTTAAAGCAAGTCTTAGACAAGGTTGCAGAAGGATTATCAAAAGACATAGAGGAAGCCAGAAGAGGCAAAGGACGCCGCCCAACGTGGCTTAATGACCTTATGCACTTAGACCCACGACAGCTGGCACTCATTGGCCTTCAAAGCTGTTACAATGCAGTCCTTAAAGACAGCACCATGAACGCAGTTACTCAGGAAATAGGTGGCCTGATCGACAGGGAATGCCTCGCCCTTGAGTTGTTGCATAGTGAGGATGATGAAGCCAACAAGAACAACGCTAGGATTGTTAAGATGGTTTCAGAGACGCATACATCTGCACACGTCAGGCTGAAGGCACTCAGGAACATAGCAACCAAAAATGGCACCAAGTCTAAGTATTTCGGTATTTCAGAAACTAAAGCCGACAGAAAGATGCACAAGAAAAGACGCACAGCAAACTCAGCACCAGTTCTTTCAGCTATCTTTCAGTATTGTAATGTCTTCCAAAAGGACACCCAATATACAACGCCAAAAAACAGCATTACTCGCCTTGCGTTCACTGATGAAGCCCAGCGCGAACTTGAGAGAAGCAAAGAGTATCTACAGTGGTCACAGCCGCTACTAAAACCTATTCCTATGGACACTCCGAACCCGTGGACAGGATACCACACGGGGGCTTATAAGGACTGGCGTTTAGCAGAGTTAGTAAAGCTGGTTCGAGGGGCTTCAGTGAAGCAAATTGAGGCCATAGAGCACAGTTTCAAAGGTGAAATTCCAGAGCACTATAGAGCACTCAATGCACTCCAAGAAACGAGACTTTGTATCAACGAGGAAATGCTTGAAGTTGTAGAATGGTGCTGGGAGACACGGCAGTCATTCGGTAAGTTTCCAAAGAGAGATAAACCTGAGTTTCCGAGGCTACCCAAAGATCACATGACAATGGATCAGGAGCTAAAGAAAGCAATCAAAGAAGACCAACGTGAATGGAGAAATACGGAGAGGCGTGTCAAAGGTGCTGAAGCAGTCATGAAGCAAGATTTGCAGATTGCTAATGAACTGGCAGTGCACGACTGGTTTACAATCCCTTGGGCTTGTGACTTCCGTGGTCGCTTCAACATGGTTCCGTCTTTTAACTACCATCGTGATGACCACATAAAGTCTCTCTTTCAGTTTCAAAGAGGACGTGTAGTCGATGGTCAGAACATTCGTTGGCTCAAGATACATATTGCCAACTGTAGTGGTTTTGAGAAGATCGACAAAGCACCTCTTGAAGATCGTGTGGCTTGGTTTGATAAAAATGAGGGTGTGCTGTTGGACATGGCTAAAGACTATAAGAACAGTCTGGGTCAATGGTCTGGCGCGGACAAGCCTTTTCAAATGTTAGCGGCTATCTTCGAATATTCCAGATACCTTGAGGAACGTGAAGACTTTGTTGGATTTATACCAATTTCACTTGATGGGACTAATAGTGGCGTTCAGCATTATTCGATGCTTACTCGTGGAGAGGATGAGGGTAAACTTGTAAACCTAGTCCCACAGGCTGAAATGGCTGACCTTTATCAAACTGTTGCTGACAAGGTACAAACGAGGCTCAAGACTGATCTAAGTGACAGTAGTGACTTTAGGAAGAACCCCATCAGTAAGGCCGAACTTGCGCGTATTTGGTTGGACTATGGTGTGGACAGGAAGCTATGTAAGAGACCATCAATGGTTTTCGCCTATAGTTCTGTTGCGGCTGGTATGACTGGTCAGTTCATGGAAGACGTAATGAAACCGCTACAGCGTGACGTGAGCTATGGAGACATCGAGTTTCATCCGATTGCTAGGACTAATAAAGAGCGAAAAGTTGCGGCTCGTTACCTTGCTGAACATTGCTATGACAGTATCGTGGAAACTTTGCCCAAGGCGGCTGAAGCAATGAAGTGGATACAGTCGTGTACCAATGTTCTCAGCAAGCAGAACAAGCTGGTCAACTGGACTTCGCCCAGCGGCTTTAGAATATTCCATAACTATTTAAAGCGAGACCGAGTAGAGACCAAGATATTCTTGTTTGATACAGCGGTGGGCATGAGAACTAGGTCTAAAGTTTCTTTGTCTATGGATACAGGGAAGGTCGATGTTAGGAAAAACACAGCATCAGTAGCGGCTAATTTTATACACTCTTTAGATGCGGCTGGCATGGCTAAAACCATAATCCTACTGTTAGACGCTGGAGCTACTGAAGACTTCTTTATGATCCATGACAGCTTCGCAATCTCAGGGGATGTAGACGAGTTATATCATGGTGTCCGTGAAGCCCACATTCAGATGTATTCTGAAGAAAACCTACTGCTGAAGTGGCAAGAGGAACTCAGGCAACAGCTGGAGCATCCTTTCGATTTTGAGAAGTCTGACGTTCCTCCAATACCACAGATGGGAAACCTTAATTTACAGCTGATAAGGGACAGCCAATTTTGCTTCAGTTAATACTTATGTCACCCTTCAGAAGCCCCTAGTGTCTCCTCCCTCCTCCTCCTAAGACACTAGGGACTTCTTCTCCCAAACATAAAGGCCATCTCTAGTAACTAGGGGTGGCCTTTTTCATTAGAAAGACAAAAGTATGCCTAAGAAACAAAAGATCAACTTCCAGACACCAACTGGCGTGGCTAAGTATCCACACCTACTGAAACCTGACACAGCCTTCGATACTGAAGGTAAATATAAGTCAGAAATATTGCTGTCTCCAGAAGACGCAAAGCCTTTGATTAAGATCATTGAGGATGCGGCTAAAGCAGAACATGGGAAGGCTAATTACAGAGTTCCCTATCAAACGGATGAAGACACTGGTGAAGTGGCATTCAAACTTCAGTCAAAGTACATGCCAGAGTTTTATGACACAGCTGGTCAAAAAGTGCCAGTAAATGCCTTACCACAGATCGGTGGTGGCAGTCGTTTGAGACTTAAAGGGTTCTTAAATGTTTACAAAGTAAGCGGACAGGCTGGGGTGTCTATCACGCTACAAGCTGTCCAAATTGTCGAAGCCGTACAAGGAATGAATGGAACAGGCTTTGGCGCAATCGAGGAAGGTGGGTTCACTATAGACACATCAGCAATCGATGCACCTTTTGCACCCACTGGAAATGAAGACAACTTTGACTTCTAATCACAGATACCGAGGTATCAAAGAAGGCTATAGGTCAGGTCTTGAAGTTGGTGTTGCTGAAGAACTCAGGAGACTAGGTATTCCGTTTACCTACGAGACCGAGAGGTTTTCATACTTAATCCCATCGCGGACTGCCAAGTACACCCCAGACTTTATTCTCCCAAAGGCTGGTGGTGTGTGGTTTTTAGAAACCAAAGGACGATGGGTGACAGCTGATCGACAGAAACATGTGTTGATTAAGAAGCAACTGCCAGACCTTGACCTACGTTTTCTT
>Ga0206682_10004542_pt1 | contig 11249 bp, 8 predicted proteins | sample M240m12015metaG_FD_155444 | JGI IMG/M metagenome (GOLD analysis project Ga0206682, IMG submission 155444) | Ammonia-oxidizing marine archaeal communities from Monterey Bay, California, United States - M2 40m 12015 | ecosystem: Environmental > Aquatic > Marine > Intertidal zone | place: USA... | reverse complement strand
AGAGCTGATGTATATGAAGCACTTACAGGTGTTCGCGCATTACCTGCTGTGGAATTGTCAAAAGCACGCGTTGTATTTGCGGTGGGTGCTGATTTCCTTGGAGACTGGGGTGGAGAAAACCTAAACGGCGCTTATGCTGCTGCTCGTAAGCCGGGTAGTGATATGTTACGCCACATTCAAGCAGAATCTGGATTATCATTATCTGGTGCAAATGCGGACGTGCGTATTAAAGCTAAGGTGAGTGAATACGAATCGGTATTGGCTCATGTGTATAATAAGGTAGCGAATGCCGCAGGAGTTGCTACAGTTTCTGCTCCAGCATTGCGCGAAGACATCAAGCTTTCAGTAGAAGGTGTCGCGAATGAATTAATTACCGCAGGTTCTGGTTCTTTAGTATTGAACGGCTTGAATTCGGCATCTGCTGAGAAATTGGCCGCGAAAACGAATGAGTTACTAGCGTCTGCAGCGTTCAATACTTCTAAGCTAGATTTTACCGCGACTGGTTCGGATAGTGATTTTGCAGCTTTATTAGAAGATATCAAGTCTGGTACAGTTACCTCAGTATTGACTTTAGATACCAATGTCTTGCACTTTAGCACTGCGATGGCGTCGCTTGCTGATAAAGTTAGTCTTGTGAGCATTGCAGATCGATTAGACGAAACGGCTTCAAAAGCGGTCGTTGCATTGCCAATGAGTCATTATCTAGAAGCTTGGTCTGATGCGGTGCCGGTGAGCGGTGTGTATACCGTAGGTCAGCCGACTATTAGTCCATTGTTTGATAGCAAGAGTGCTGTTGAGATTATCAACACACTCGCAGGTGGTTCAGAAAGCGCTGTAGATCTTATAAAAGCAAGTGCCGCTTCTGAGAACGAATCGAAAGCTTGGAATGCTTTGTTGCATGATGGTTTTGCAGCTGTAGCAACTATGGAAATGCGCTACGAAGTAGCACCATCTGTAGATTTATCCGATGTTAAGGTAAGTGCACCATTGAAAGGATTAGAATTCTACACCTATACCAAAGCAGGTATGGGTGCTGGAAATAATGCAAATAACCCTTGGACGTACGAATTACCGGATCCGGTAACACGTTTGTCTTGGGACAACTACGTCGTCATGAGCGCTGCGGATGCAGTAGCCTTCGGTGTAGAAGTTAAAGCACAATCAAACGGTTCAATGAACGGCACCACAATCAACATCACTGTTGATGGTGCGACTCTTGAAAATGTTCCGGTTTGGATTCAACCAGGTCAAACTCAAGGAAGTATTGGTCTCGCTGTAGGTTATGGTAGAACAGAAGCAGGAAAGGTTGGTAATAGTGTTGGGGTAAATGCAAACGAGCTTCTTGCGCCAGCCGTTAACTACACAGAGGCTACTGTAGTGGCTTCAGAAGTTGAGCACGGTTTCGCATCAGTCCAATTGGCCCACACGATGATGGGACGTAAGATTGTCAACGAAATCAACTTACCAACGTTCTTATCAGGAAACGCAAAAGAGTGGAACGAAAAGCCAACTTTTGAATCGTACAAAGGCCCACTTACTTCGTTTGAGGCGAATTTGTGGGACGATCAAGATCACGAAACGTCACACATGTGGAACATGTCTATTGACTTGAACTCATGTACGGGTTGTGGTGCTTGTGTAGTGGCTTGTTCGTTAGAAAATAACGTGCCTGTTGTAGGTAAAGATGAAGTACGTCGTCACCGTGATATGCACTGGTTGCGTATTGACCGCTACTACTCTTCTGATATGACCAAAGAGGTTGCAGAGGAAGAAGGTGTAGGTGCGATCGAGAAATATGCGAAAATGGAGGTTCCTTCTGAGAGCCCGTCGGTAGTATTCCAACCAGTAATGTGTCAACACTGTAATCACGCACCATGTGAGACAGTTTGTCCGGTAGGTGCAACGGTACACTCACGTGAGGGATTGAACCACATGGCTTACAACAGATGTATCGGAACACGTTACTGTGCGAACAACTGTCCTTATAAAGTGCGTCGCTTCAACTGGTTCAACTATCAGGTCAACGATAAATTTACGGACGTTAACCCATCACAAGATGATTACGGCAGAATGGTATTGAATCCTGACGTAACTGTACGTGCTCGTGGTGTGATCGAAAAATGTTCGCTATGTATTCAGCGTATCCAAATGGGTAAGTTGGAAGCGAAGAAAGACGGAAGACAATTAACGGACGGCGAGTTCACTACAGCTTGTGCACAAGCGTGTGGCTCTGGTGCCATTGTTTTTGGAGATGTGAATAATCCTAAGAGTGAAGTGAGCCACCTCAAACAAGAGGAGCGCTCATACCACCTTCTAGAGGAGGTAGGTACACAACCTAGCATCTTCTACCAGACCAAAGTTAGAAACAGAGCCTAATAAATAAGAAAGCGACATGCATTACGAATCGCCTGTTAGAAATCCGCTTATCCTCGGTGACAAGTCTTATTCAGACATCACTAACGATATAGCTAAACCGGTAGAGTCAAAAGCACCACGTTCATGGTGGATTGCCTTCTCTATCGCATTTGTCATGTTCCTCTGGGGTGTAGGATGTATCCTATATACTATCGGCACCGGTATTGGTGTTTGGGGACTTAACAAGACCATTGATTGGGCTTGGGATATTACCAACTTCGTTTGGTGGGTAGGTATCGGTCATGCAGGGACATTGATCTCCGCGGTACTCTTACTTTTCCGTCAAAAATGGAGAATGGCCATTAACCGCTCTGCAGAGGCGATGACCATCTTCTCTGTAATTCAAGCAGGTTTGTTCCCGTTAATCCACATGGGTCGTATCTGGATGGCATATTGGGTAATGCCCATTCCAAACCAGTACGGTACGCTTTGGGTCAACTTTAACTCGCCACTTTTGTGGGACGTGTTTGCAATCTCGACGTATTTAACTGTAAGTACCGTATTCTGGTACGTTGGTTTGATTCCAGATTTCGCAATGATTCGCGACCGCGCAATCAATCCAATTCAAAAGCACATTTACAAACTGCTTTCTTTCGGTTGGGGCGGTAAAGCAAAACACTGGCAGCGTTTTGAAGAGGTTTCTCTTGTTCTTGCGGGTCTTGCTACACCGCTTGTACTATCTGTACACACGATTGTATCTATGGACTTTGCTACTTCAGTAATTCCTGGATGGCACACGACCATCTTCCCACCGTATTTCGTGGCAGGTGCGATTTTCTCAGGTTTTGCCATGGTACAGACGCTTCTTTTGATCGTTCGCAAAATCTTCAAAATGGAGGATTACATCAACATAGAGCACATCGAGATGATGAATATCGTCATCATGGTTACAGGTTCTATTGTAGGTGTAGCGTACATCACTGAGCTCTTCATCGCTTGGTATTCAGGTGTAGAATACGAGCAATATGCCTTCTTGAATAGGGCTACTGGACCTTACTGGTGGGCGTATTGGGCAATGATGTCGTGTAATGTATTCTCTCCACAGTTCATGTGGTCGAAAAAGCTAAGAACGAATCTGGTCTTCACCTTCATCATTTCCATAGTTGTTAACATCGGTATGTGGTTTGAGCGTTTCGTAATTATCGTTACCTCACTGCACAGAGATTACTTACCATCGTCTTGGTCAATGTTCTCGCCAACGTTTGTTGACATTGGAATTTTCGTTGGAACCATTGGTTTCTTCTTTGTCTTGTTCCTTTTGTACGCCAGAACATTCCCTGTCATCGCACAGGCAGAATTGAAAACGATTCTAAAATCATCTGGCGAAAACTTTAAAAAACACCACGACGAGCATGGGGCACACTAAACATAATCCAATAATACGCGCACTATTTAACGATGATGATGTCGTTTTAGATGCGGTTAAAGATCTTCGTGCGAACGGTTTTAGCGTGAACGAAGTATACTCCCCTTTCCCTATTCACGGTTTGGATGAAGCCATGGGCTTGAAAAGAACCCGTTTGAGTACTGCGGCATTTTTCTACGGTTTAGTAGGCTTGTTCTTTGCTTCATGGTTGACCTATTACACCATGATCGTAGACTGGCCACAAAATATTGGTGGTAAGCCGAATGCATACTGGTTTGTCAATATGCCTTCGTTCGTTCCGATTATGTTTGAATTAACGGTATTCTTTGCCGCGCACTTAATGTGTTGGTCCTATTTCGCTGTTAACGGATTATATCCGGGCGCCAAAGCACAAAACCCTGATCCTCGCACCACTGACGACCATTTCTTAATGGAAGTAGAATTGGAAGGTGATGAGGCTGCCTTGACGGCAAAGCTGCAGGAATTGGGTGCATTGGAAATTTCAAAATTAGAAGAGTAATAATGAAGCGTTTATCTACACTACTAATCTTGGCTTCAGCTGCGTTTTTAGCAAGCTGTAATGCTGATAAGACGACCCCTGGATACACGTACATGGACGACATGTACACCAGCCCTTCATTAGAGACTTACGAACCTGCGTATCAGTTTGCAAACGGTTTGAGTGCTCAGTTGCCAGTAGAAGGCACTGTGCCACGTGGTTACCACCCTTACGAATTTGCGAACAGCAACGAAGGTTACGAAGCCGCCCGTACCACATTGTCAATACCTGCTGAATTTAATACCGATGCTACGCTGAAAGATGGAAAAGAATTATACAACATCTTCTGTGTTCATTGTCATGGTGAAAAAGGAGATGGTAATGGTCCTTTAGTGATGCAAGAAAAAATCTTGGGTGTGCCTTCGTACGCCGCCTCTAGATTGCCGGATATTACTACAGGTTCAATGTACCATGTAATCATGCACGGGAAAGGAATCATGGGATCACATGCATCCCAGTTGACGTATGACGAACGTTGGGAAATTATTCGTTACGTCGTGAAACTTAGAGAAGATCAAGAATAAAAACCGCTGAAGAGAATGTTTGAGTTTAGTTCAAAAACAAAACAGTTGGCAATCGCACTTACAGTGGTAGGTGCCATCCTATGGATCGTTGGATTTGCCATGAATGGATCTTCTTCTCACGAAGCGGATCACGGACACGATGCACATGCGACCGAGCAGCACGCTGAGGCGACTCACGACACACACGCTGATCATGATGCACATGCAGAGGCAGGTCACGATGCTCATGGTGAAGAGGTGCATACGGATGCTACGCACGATGATCAGGATCATGCGGTTCATGATGATTACCCAGGCGAAGCACATGCTGCTATGATTGAGTCTGCATTGACTCACGACACACACGCTGAGCACGAGGCGCACCAGATTGCAAACCGTCCTTGGAGTGCATTGTATGTAGCAGCTATATTTTTCCTAGGTTTAGGTTTGGGACAGTTGTTTTTCTTGGGTATTCAATATGTAGCACAAGCAGGTTGGTCTGCCGGTTTGTTGCGTGTTATGGAAGCGCAGGCATTCGCGATTGTCATCCCATTAATCTTCATCTTGGTTATTTCCTTTTTAGGTTTTGGACACATACATCACATGTTCCACTGGATGGTAGAAGGTATTGATGTAGTAGGACACCCGAATTACGATCCAATTATTGCTGAAAAGACAGGCTTCTTAAGCCCATTGTTCTTTAGCATTCGTGCAATAATCTACATGGCAGGTTGGATTTGGGCAGCAAAGATGCTTCGTAAAAATTCTTTATTGTCGGATACTGGAGATGGTGTCGCGATGTGGAAGAAGAATCGTGGTGTAGCTGCAGCATTTACAGTATTCTATGCGGTGACGTCTTCGACTTCAGCATGGGATTTTATTATGAGTATTGATACGCACTGGTTCTCTACACTGTTCGGTTGGTACACTTTCGCAGGTATGTTTGTTAGCTCTTTCGCAGCGTTGATCCTTATCACGCTTTACCTAAAGGGTAAGGGGCATATGGAATGGGTAAATGAGAATCACCTTCACGATCTAGGTAAATTTATGTTTGCATTCTCTGTGTTCTGGACCTACCTATGGTTCTCACAGTTTATGTTGATATGGTATGCTGATATCCCAGAAGAAGTCACGTACTACATGCAGCGTTTTGACCAGTATAAAGTGCCGTTCTTCGTGATGTTAGTATTGAACTTTCTCCTACCTGTTTTGGCAGTGTTGAGCCGTCCGGCGAAGCGCGTTCCTGGAACCGTGATAATGGCAGCCTTCTTCGTACTCGTGGGACACTATATGGATCACTATGTGATGATCATGCCGGGTACAGTAGGTGATCATTATGGATTTGGTTTACTAGAATTGGGCGCCATTTTATTCTTTGCAGGAATGTTCATTTACGTTGTATTGAGCAGCCTAGCGAAGGCACCGTTATTGCACAAGAATCACCCAATGATTACGGAGTCAAAGCACTTCCAACAATAATTCGAAAAAGAGACTTAGATAATGAATACAGTTTCAATCATCGTATTAATCGTACTCGCGATCCTGACTATTGTTCAGGTTATGCGCATCTCTGAGATTTCTTCATCCATCCAAGGGGGTAAGGACAATCAGGTAAGCGAAAAAGACAATGACACACAAGGTAAGTTGCTTCTTCTCGTAGGAATGGGTTTCGTTATCAGTGTACTTGTAATGTACTGGGCTTGGGGCTACCACAGCTTACCAGCGCCTTCATCGGAGCACGGTGCTGAAATAGACAGCTTATGGAACCTCAGTATGTTGATCATCAACGTTGTGTTCTTCATAGTGCAGCCTATTCTTTTCTACTTCGGATACAAATACAGAGGTAAGAAAGGCACGAAGGCGGTATACTACGAGCACAATAACAAATTAGAGTTGTTCTGGACCATGGTTCCTGCATTGGCTTTAGCCGTATTGATCATTTGGGGTCTGAACGTTTGGAGCGGCTTAATGATGCCAGAAAACGAAGAGGAGCCTATCGTGATCGAGCTTTATGCGCAACAGTTTAACTGGACAGCGCGTTATAGCGGTGGCGATAACCAATTGGGTTATGCTACTGTGCATGAGATTGGTGGAGCAAATATAGTAGGGGTTGATATGGAAGATATTTACTCTTCTGATGATATCGTTACAAAGTCGTTGCACCTTCCAGTGGGTAAGCCTATAAAATTTGAATTCCGTGCTCAGGATGTCATTCATTCGGCCTATTTCCCACACTTCCGAGCACAAATGAATTGTGTGCCCGGTTCAAAGACATATTTCCAGTTTACGCCTACCGTCACAACCGCCGAAATTCGTCAGAACAAAGACGTAAAAAATCATGTTGAAGAGGTCAATGGCATTCGTGCTGCAAAGGGAGAAGACCTTTGGGAGTTCGACTATGTTTTGTTATGTAACAAAATCTGTGGAGCGGCGCACTACAACATGCAGATGGAAATCATCGTTGAAACCGAAGAGGAATACAACGCATGGTTAAAGGAACAAAAAACGGTCGCTGAGACTTTGTAATTAAGACGTTATTAAAAAAGTTATGTCAAATACTTCGACAAAAAACGAGCACTTTCAGGATCATTTGATGGAACACCATCACAAAGAGAACTTCTTTACGAAGTATATCTTTACCATGGATCACAAAATGATTGGTAAGCAATTTTTGATTACCGGTATGTTTATGGGTATTGTGGGTGTGATGATGTCAATGCTCTTCCGTTTAGAGCTTGCATATCCTGAGCAAAATTTCCCAATTCTTGAATTCTTTTTAGGAAAGTGGGCACCGGATGGAGTTATGGACCCTAATATGTATCTGGCTCTTGTAACCATTCACGGTACCATCATGGTATTCTTCGTATTGACTGCGGGTCTTTCGGGTACGTTCTCGAATCTACTGATTCCATTGCAGATTGGTGCACGCGATATGGCATCTGGTTTTATGAATGCATTATCCTACTGGTTCTTTTTCTTGAGTTCTGTAGTAATGATTGCATCATTATTTGTTGAGTCAGGTCCTGCATCAGGTGGATGGACGGTATATCCGCCACTTTCAGCATTACCACAAGCAATGCCTGGGTCAGGAGCAGGTATGACTCTTTGGCTTATCTCAATGACCCTATTTATTGTAGGTTCACTGCTTGGCTCATTGAACTACATCGTCACTGTAGTTAACATGCGTACTAAAGGAATGAGCATGACGCGTCTTCCGTTGACTATTTGGGCATTCTTTGTAACTGCAATTCTAGGAGTCCTTTCATTCCCTGTTTTGTTGAGCGCTGCATTGCTGCTCATGCTCGACCGTCTTTTAGGTACGTCGTTCTACCTTAGCGATATCTTTATTGGTGGTGAAGTTTTAAGCTACAGCGGTGGATCGCCTGTATTGTACCAGCACTTGTTTTGGTTCTTAGGTCACCCTGAAGTATACATTATCTTATTACCTGCTTTAGGTATTTCTTCTGAAGTGATTGCGACCAATTCACGTAAGCCAATCTTCGGCTACCGCGCGATGGTAGGTTCTATCCTTGCTATTGCATTCTTAAGTTTTATCGTTTGGGGTCACCACATGTTCGTAACCGGAATGAACCCATTCTTAGGTTCGGTCTTTACGTTTACGACATTATTGATTGCCATTCCGTCAGCCGTAAAAGCCTTCAACTACATTACAACATTGTGGAAAGGAAACATTCAGTACACTCCTGCGATGTTGTTCTCTATCGGTTTGGTAAGTACGTTCGTTACCGGTGGTTTGACTGGTGTTATTCTCGGTGATTCAGCTTTGGATATCAACGTTCACGATACTTATTTTGTAGTAGCGCACTTCCACATCGTTATGGGACTTAGTGCTATTTTTGGAATGTTTGCTGGAGTTTACCACTGGTTCCCTAAGATGTACGGGCGTATGATGAATAAATCTATGGGCTATGCGCACTTCTGGTTGACTTTTATTACTGCCTATGGTGTGTTCTTTCCAATGCACTTCTTAGGGATGGCAGGTTTGCCTCGTCGTTATTACAGCAACACCGCATTCCCAATGTTCGATAATTTGGCGGATATCAATGTATTGATTACCTATTTCGCAATCATTGGAGGTATCGCCCAATTGATCTTTATTTTCAATTTCTTCTACAGTATTTGGAGAGGTCCTAAGGCATCGCAAAATCCATGGAGAGCAAATTCACTAGAGTGGACGACTCCTGTCGAGCACCTACACGGTAACTGGCCAGGAGATATTCCTGTGGTTCACCGTTGGGCCTACGATTACTCTAAGCCAGGTTACGATGAAGATTTCGTACCTCAGAATGTGCCGTTGGCAGAAGGCGAGGAGAGCGGTCATTAGATTCGAAACGCTTTTTTAAAAATTCAAATCCCCTTGCCTTTAGGTAAGGGGATTTTTTGTGGTATTTTGTACAACCTATGAACGAGCATCTAGACCCCACGGGGAAAAATTTTTCAAATACAGAGCGTGAAATAGAACGCAAGCTTCGCCCATTATCCTTTGATGATTTCACGGGGCAGGCACCCGTATTGGAAAATCTTAAAATCTTTGTGGAGGCGGCTAAAATGCGCGATGAGGCTATGGATCATGTTTTACTTCATGGACCTCCTGGATTAGGAAAAACTACCCTCAGTCATATTCTAGCCAATGAGCTGGGAGTGGGAATAAAAATCACTTCAGGCCCGGTTTTAGATAAGCCGTCGGATTTAGCGGGTCTTCTAACGAACCTTCAAGAGAACGACGTCTTATTTATTGATGAAATCCACCGTCTTTCGCCTGTAATAGAGGAATACCTCTATAGTGCCATGGAGGATTTTAAGATAGATATTATGATTGACTCCGGGCCCAGCGCTCGAAGTGTTCAAATTGCATTAAACCCATTTACTCTTGTCGGCGCAACCACGCGTTCAGGATTGCTAACCGCACCGTTACGCGCCCGATTTGGCATAAACTCTCGATTAGAATATTACGATGTTGAATTACTCAGTACCATAGTCGATCGCAGTGCTGAAATATTGAATGTATCGACCGAATATGAAGCATCAATTCGAATCGCAAGTCGCTCAAGAGGTACGCCGCGTATTGCAAATGCGTTATTACGACGTGTACGCGATTTTGCTATGGTCAAAGGAAATGGATCCATCGATGTTGCCATTGCAGAATACGGATTAAATGCATTGAATGTAGACAGCCGCGGTTTAGATGAAATGGATAATAAAATCATTTCCGTACTCATTGATAATTTCGCTGGCGGTCCTGTAGGCCTTAGTACATTAAGTACTGCTATCGGTGAGCAAGCGGAAACCATAGAGGAAGTTTACGAGCCCTATTTGATTAAGGAAGGTTTTATTCTTCGCACGCCTAGAGGACGTATGGTTACAGAAAAGGCCTATCAACATTTGGGTAAGGCGCGTAAAGATTCAGGCGCAAGCGGGTCATTGTTTTAATGTTACCCGAAGCGGCTTCAAGGATTATAAAACGACTTGCAAACGAGCAGGGATTTTTCGCTTGTGGTATAGCCAAAGCAGATTTCCTTGAGGAAGAAGCCACGGGATTAGAACGTTGGTTGAACGCCGGATATCATGGCGAAATGTCATGGATGGAAAATCACTTTGATGCGCGTTTAGATCCACGAAAGCTGATGCCAGGGGCAAAATCCGTGGTTAGTGTTCTTCTAAATTATTATCCAGAACAAGAACAGCAAGCCGGAACTCCAAAGATTTCAAAGTATGCGTACGGTCGCGACTACCACAAGGTAATTCGTGGAAAGCTCAAGCGTATGCTGGAAGGTGTGCGTGCAGAAATAGGTGAAGTCGAAGGCAGAGGATTCGTGGATAGTGCCCCGGTAATGGACCGTGCTTGGGCGCGCAGAAGTGGTTTGGGTTGGATAGGTAAGCACAGTTTATTGTTGAGTAAGAAGGAGGGAAGTTTCTTTTTTATTGGAGAGCTAATACTTGATCTAGAATTGTCTCCTGATGGACCCAGTACGGACCATTGCGGGACTTGCACGGCGTGTATAGATGCGTGCCCTACGCAAGCGATAGTAGCACCAACGGTAGTGGATAGTAATAAGTGTATCAGCTATCTAACCATTGAGTATAAGAAGGCCTTACCCAATGCGTATCAAGAGAAGATGGAGGAGTGGGTATACGGTTGCGATGTTTGTCAGGATGTATGTCCTTGGAATCGGTTCTCGAAACCTACAACTGAACCGGATTTCAAAATAAGAGACGCTGTTGCGACTAAAGGTTGGGAGGAATGGGAAGAGGTCACCCACGAACTGTGGGATGAAATCATGAAAGGTTCTGCCATCCGAAGAACGGGCTACGAAGGATTTAAACGCAATCTTAAATTTGCGAAGAAATCTTAGTTTACGGGAATTTCAATCACTTGATGGATGCG
>Ga0206682_10004539_pt1 | contig 11255 bp, 5 predicted proteins | sample M240m12015metaG_FD_155444 | JGI IMG/M metagenome (GOLD analysis project Ga0206682, IMG submission 155444) | Ammonia-oxidizing marine archaeal communities from Monterey Bay, California, United States - M2 40m 12015 | ecosystem: Environmental > Aquatic > Marine > Intertidal zone | place: USA... | reverse complement strand
TCGGTAAGTATCTTCTTATCGCAGAACCCACTACTCCTGTAGACGCACCGTACAATGAAACGGGTGGGTGGATGAAGAAGGGATATGCGTTAGATACCCGTAAAAATCTCTTCGGTGAGGATGCCACCCTCAGTGTCAATAAATACTGGTTGTGGTGTCGTGTCACAGAAAAAGAACTAGGCGACTTCTCATTTGTTGATTCAGATTATTACACGCCGGTTGGAATAGATGAGGGATATGTCCACCCCTGATTGTATAAATAGATTGTAATCAGAATAAACAATAAGAAAAGGAACATCTCTTGGCGACTAGCAATCTTACAGATGGCACTATTAATTCTCAGGATGCGTCCGTCTCTGCGACCGTAGAGAGAACAATACAAGTCGGGAAAGAAGGGTTTATCAACATTAATGTCATCGATATGGATGACGTTAGTGGACCACACGGCTTCGGTAAAATCACCGATGTAATAGCCAATGATTCTGATGAATTTATCGGGATCCAAGGCGGGGGGTCAAAGTTACCCCAAATTTTCAAGTCCACCGACGATGGGGAAACATGGAGTACTTCTCGTCCGACTGGCATTTCCGATGGAAGTAGTGATCTCGGTATCGTACACTCTCTGGCGCAAGTATCGACTAATTCATTCGTCGTGGTCGGTGGAGCAAATCGTTCCGCTCAGCAGACGGATTACGTTGGGGCGAGGTTATTCTTAACCACTGATAACTTCTCAACAATGTCAAGCATCGACCTTGACACCATACTTGCCGATGTACATGAAGGTAATGCTAATCAACAATCATATGCTGATGCACTAAAACTTGTCTCCGTTGCTGTTGGTGGGGGCAAGGTTGTTGTTACAGGTAACTTTGGAATCGTTCTTGTCGCTTCTACTTCTGACTTGACCTCATGGACTTTGGTCGATACCCCTGCTTGGTCATCACCTGCCCTTCCGCTTACGTCAGGTATCTGGATGCACGTCGCCTATGGTGGTGGTAGTTTTGTTATTTCCACACAGGGATACCGCACAGCATATTCTACAAATGGTTCTACATGGACAGTTGGTGCTGAAAAAAGCACAACCACTTCCCCATTTGATATTGCGTATGGTGGTGGACAATTCATCATCGTAGGTGGTAGTGGTACTGTCTATAAAAGTACCAATGGTTCCTCCGTTGTCGAACTTGTGGGTCCAGATGAGATCGCAAGTGTAAAACTACAATCTGCTTCATACAACCCAGAAACAAACGTCTGGGGAGTTGGTGGTACAGGTGGTGGTCTATACGTTGGTCAAAACGATGGAGCGGTTTGGTCATATCAGAACACTGATGATTACGATGATTCCGACCACCAACAAAGGAGTGTCGAAGGTGTTGCCTTCAATGGAACCCATTGGGTTCTCGCCGGTGGAAATGCGTTTCTTGCTTATGCTGATGCGTCATATTTCCATCCTTCTGTAGAACTTTATTCGAGTCAATCTCGAGTTGATCTTCAACTCAGTATTTCCCGTGCCTCAATTAACGCGACCCTCGAATCGCAATCTTCTACAACTGCTGGTCTGGGGGAGAGAACACTCAACAACGACGGTAATGGTCAGGCGGTTGTATCTGGATCTTCTTCTGTAACGGGATCATCTAGAAGGGAGATTCGTAACTCAGGCCTGCTCGAATCCGGACCCCCATCAATAACTGGTCCTGTGATCAGAGAATCGAATGCCTTAGGAACCCTTGAATCAGGTGTTTCTACGGTTGTCGGTGAATCCGAACGAGAACTGGATGACGATCAAAATGTTCAGGACATTAGTTCTGGAAATTCAACTACAACTGGCGCCGCGACCAGAACGATCGTTAGTTCCGGCACCCTTGAATCTGGGCAATCATCGATTAATGGTTTAGCGGAGAACGAGATTGCCGCAGAGTCTGGTGCGGCAAGAGCATCTTTGTCAACTGTATCAGGCACAGGCGATCGGGGAAGTAATAACGAATCTGGTGTCCTCGTATCGGGTGATGCGACATTATCTAATACTGCGGAACGCATTATTCCAGCAGAAGATATAGAAATAACCAACGGGTCAAGTTCAGTAACCGCGACAACTGGTCGAACTGTTACTGGTTCTGGGGAAATCCAACCCGAAGATTCGCACGCTCACGGTGCTTCTGAAAATATCATCACGGGATTCGACGCTGATATTCAAGTCGGTTCTGCGATTGTAACGGGATCCGCGGATAAAGTTCTAATAACTTCTCTTGCCTATTCTGCGCCAGACATAACCTTATCTGGTGCTGGTACTAGGGAAAAGATCATCTCCTCTAATCTGGTGACTTCTGGTATTACGCTTGCTGGTTCGGCGAGCAGGGGGCATGAAGCACTATCTGCTACTCTTGAATCCGGACAGTCTTCAACCAGTGGTTTAGCGGAAGTAATTTCTAAAGGAAGTGGAGTATTAGAAACTGGAGCATCTGATGTATCTGGTCTTTCTGAGAGAACAGCAAATGCTTCGGGCGACCTGACAACTGGGACAGTAACGGTATTGGGAGCAGCATCTAAAGGGTTGCCTGCTTCAGGAATAGGGGGATCAGGTAGTTCATTCCTCGGTCCTAATACTGCCTTTTATGTTTCATATAACGGGGACGATATAGTAGTCTCTGGGGTTCCTTCCAATAATTCATTGAACGGTTCGTACGATTTAGTATCTGGTGTCAATCTAGTTTCAAGTGGTGGATCCACACCGCAAAACTATGCTGCCAACTCAAGTTATGGTGTATGGCAGAAGAACAACGGTGATGGGACATATGACGTCCTCATATATTGGACTAATCAAAGTCTGTGGGTTATCTACGAAGAAACTACCCCCGTCACTTCAGTTCAAGCGGGAGATTCCTTTTCTGATACCTCTTCAACAGCAGTCGCTGCTGGTAGTGTCAGTATCCAAATTCCAGGAGGTTCAACGACACCTTCGCTCGTCGCGGGTGTTGCCGGAAGAACGATTGTTGAAGTAGAAGCAAACCTCACCGCTGATGAGATTGGGTTTGGTGCGGTTACAGGCGAAGCTGAGAACACTATTGTCGAAGTCGACTCTACACTCAATTCTGGCGTTTCAACTACTACAGGAAATGCTGTTAGGCATTCTATTGGTGTTGGGTCACCTGCTTCCCTCGAATCCTCTGTGGACGCAACTACTCAGAAAATTGTGAAGGTAGATAATGCGATCAATAGTGGTTCGTCAACTGTGGCAGGAACTTCAGAAAGATCTTCTCTTGGGGTTGGTTCCCTAGAATCCAGCGAGTCTTTCGCTATGGGAATCACGGTCAGTGGTTCAAATTCTATCGATGGAATCGAACAGATCGGCGATGCTACAGTTGCTGGTTCCGGATTCAGAACATCGAATGGGATCAACACTGATCTCACTGCTGACGAAGTTGGTTTCGGTGCGGTTACCGGAGACGGTGAGAACATCATTGTTGCTGGTATCGCACTCGTAGAATCCGGCCCTTCTTCTGCTTCAGGAACGGGAAAGAAAGCACAACTAGGATTGGTCCAGAATATCACTAACAGTTCTTCTGTCGCAGTTGGCCTTGGTGAGAGAGGAGTTGTCGCTGTATCACAATTACAAAACACAGACTCACTCGTAACTGGTTCTGGCAAAACAGGTAGAAAGTCCAGTGGTCAACTGATAGTAACAGAACTATCTGAGGTCTCAGGATTATCTGAAAGGGTCATTGTAGAAATAGAAGCAAATCTAACTGCTGCTGAGATTGGTTTCTCAGTGGTGACTGGTGACGGTGAGAACATCATTGTCAATGTTGATGCGACCGTTGCCTCTGGTCAATCAGAAGTGAATGCGGTGTCTGAAAGGACAGTCGAAAAACAGTCTGGCATCAATAATGTTGATGATAGCGTAGTTTCCTCAATCGTAGAGATTACCAGCAACCTACTATCCACGGATATCGTATCCAGTTCTTCAAGTGTAATTGGCATCGCAGAGAATACGGTCGTCTCCCAGTCTGCTGATATTAAATCGCAAGAAGCGAATTTCGCTGGACTGAGTGAAAGAACTACCATTTCCGATGGTGATACGATCTCTGAAGAATCTACTGTTATCGGTTTAGGAGTTAGAGTATCTAACGGATTGAATATTGATCTCACTGCTGACGAGATTGGTTTTGGCGCAGTTACAGGTGACGGTGAGAATATCATTGTTAATGTTAGTGCTGATGTTGCTTCCGGTGATGCTTCTGCTTCCGGTGATGGTATTAGAACTGGCAACCTCATTGAAACAAATGCTTCTTCTCAAGAATCTACAATAGATGGTGTCGCAACAAGAACGGTTGAAGATAACCTTGCGACACACGACTTGGTCGCTTCAGGTGTAGTGTTGAATGGTATCGCGGAAAGAAAGATGCCATCTGAAGCAGTAGAACTTTCAGTATCTGAATCTTCTGCTTCCGGTTCCGGTGTGCGACACGCGAACGTTCTTGAAGGTGATCTCACTGCTGCGGAGATAGGAATATCAGGTGTCGCTGGAATATCAGAAAGAGAAGTTGTCGAAGACTGTAATCTATCTTCACAGAACGCTGAAGTAGTTGGTCAAGGTGTACGACATTCAAATGGTACTGGTGCGGTAGCATCGGGGGCATCTTCTGCTTCCGGTCTAGGTGAACGACAAGTAGATGTTCTCGGTGATATGAAGTCCGGACCTTCTATCGCAACTGGTCTGAGCGAAAGAACTATCAACAGTGTTCCGAATTATGGAACTGTCGGAGACCTAGTCGCATTTGGGCCAGATGATAACGGACCCTCGTTATGGTACATCACAGACTACAAAGTTCTCTACGACGGAACTGGGGAGCACTATGACGTCCTAAACGGTGATAAGTCGTTTACTCTGAAGGTTAGTTTCAACAATCTAGTCGTTCAGGAAACCTCTAACACGGTTGCTAAGGACTACAACATTTACTGGAGAGATAAGAGTGGTGTCTTGGGTGATCCGAATCGCTTCGACGTCATCTTCTTCTCTACTACTGCTGGTAGATGGTATCAAGAAGAGTTCGCGATCCATCCAGCAGAATGGTATGACGGTCAGGTTCTAGAATCATATATCGCCAACAACACCGTTGAACTAACGAGTATCGACGCTAAGAGAACAGGTGATGCTTCGAGCAGGGTTTACTCTAGCGAATCGTTCATTGCTGCTGTTAGTGAAAACATCATTCCTGTCGTCAAGAGCGATATCGTCTCACAACAATCTGAAGTGGAAGGACTTGGCAAGATCATCAGGTTACCCACCTCTCTCGATTACAAGATGCCAGATGTTACTGTTTCTGGTATTGCTGAGAGAACACTCAATAATGACGGACTCGGTCAGCAACTAATTAGTGGTCAGTCTTCACTAACTGGTCTAAGCGAAAGGACGGTCAACACCCTCAACGCTGAGATTACGGTTACTGAATCGCAAGTTGTTGGTGTGGTAGAAAGAACACTCAATAATGACGGACTCGGTCAACAACTGGTTGCGGGTGAATCAACTGTCACTGCTACTGTTAAGATCACCACCTTCTTACAGAGTGGTGTCAATAATATCGAAGACTCCAAGGTCGTTGGTGTTGGCGAAAGAACCCTCAACAACAAGCCCTTCGGTCAGGAATTAGTGTCCGGTCAGTCTTCAGTTGTGGGTGTCGCTGAAAGGCAACTCAACAACGACGGACTAGGACAACAACTGTTTACCGGACAATCCATTGTTATCGGTCTGGGCGAAAGAACGGTCAACCTAGAGCAAGGCGCTTCTTCAGAATCCGCCGAAGTTATCGGACTTTCTGAACGTTCCGTCAACCTTCTTACTGGTATTTCCGATCACAACGGAGAAGTCTACAAGAGACCGGCGATAAGCAACAGTGTCCATTACGTTGGTGCGAATATTCTTGTCACTAACGCTGGAACGGCGAACGGCACATACAATAAAACGGATTTCCGTTTCGTCACAGCGAACGGCGAATCGTACTCATATACTGATGATCCCAACCATATGTCGTATGAGAAGGACAATGGTAACGGAACATTCAACGTTCTTCTGTTCAAACCGATTTCTTCTACTTGGGAGATATGGGTAGGCGAAACGGTATCTGTATCAGATGCTTCAGTAGGAACAATCCTCGTCGACTCTTCTCCGGTAGTAGTGTCGACCGGAACTCAAGACTATATTGTTGATCCTGGATGTACTACGCCTTCCATCGTATCTGGTGTTGCTGAAAGAATCCTCAACCATGATGACAATACTCAAGCAATCTTTTCTGATCGCGCTACCGTTAGTGGTGTCGCGGAAAGAACTATCGTTCGATTGCCCGACTTCCTCGGTCCACTCGGCGAGTCGCCCGATTCAAACGATTCGAATGTTTCCTATGTGGGAACTTCCCTCGAGGTATTGAACTTCCTCGGTGGAATATCATTCTTCAACGGGATTTACGAGCAAGTATACTACACCGGACACTTCACAGAGAGTGGAACGAGTGATTATGTTTTCCATAAAGATTCGCATAATACATCACACGCACTTCACAACTGGTATGTTCTACCCTACCCATCCTTCGGTGGTTGGTTCGTCGCACTACACAACGAAACTAAACACGAGTGGTATGTAACCTTCTCGTCGACCGATCCTTACAATTGGGAAGACGGCGAAGTTCTCGTCGGATTGAGAGGTCTACAATCTCTTCTAGCGACAAACAGCGAAGAGAGACCTACTGGTTTCAGTGCCATGAAGGGAACTTCTTCTGTAGTAGGGGCGAGCGAACGAGAAATTAACCCATCCGCGGATTTGGTTTCTGGTAATTCTGAAACGTCCGGATCAGGTGTAAGGGTATCGAACGTCCTGAATGGTGATCTGAAGTCTGGTGACGCCTCTACGACAGGAGTTATCGAAAGAAAGATCGACCCAATCGACATCCACCTCACTGCTGGTGAAATAAGTCTTTCGTTTATTAGTGCTGTAGGTGAGAGAAAGGTCATCGGGGTTGGTTCAATCAGACTCCACGATTCTGATGCAGAAGTATCTGGCAAAGCAGAAAGGGTCGTTACCGCCGCTGGAACTTTGGTAACCGTCCCTTCTACAGTATCTGGTTTCGCCGAAAGGCAGGTGGATCTGGAAGGACCAGGACCACTCATCACCGGACCTTCATTGGTATCTGGTATTTCCGAAAGGAAGGTTGTTGGTTCAGGTACTCTGGAATCACAATTCACGCACCTAAATGAAACTGAAGGAGTTGCGGAAAGAAAGATCGTCGTAATTGATGGATCTATCAAGTCTGACGCACCAACAGTTATTGGAGTCGCTAAACGAGTTATAAATACTTTACCAGAACCAGTGTCTGGCGAGATTAGGATCTACTCGGGAACAAATAGACCTTGGCAATACGCTCTACGTTCGGCAACGGAAATCAAACCGAGGGTGGATAGTACTGGCATCTACCAGACGGTAGGGTTCCAAGAAGCGATCCCGATCTATCAGACCATCCTAGTGAGAGCACCTAGGAAGAGGACTAAATAAAATGCGACCTTATTACGAAGATTTAGATGTTCCTGCGGGAACATCGTATAGGTTTCAAATTCAGATGTACACTGGTGAGGGTTCTCGCCGTGATCTGAGTGATGTATCAGCAGTTCGAGGCAAGATTAACTATAGTTATGAAGCAACGGATTCTGATTCAATCTCATTCTTCTGTACGGTTGATGCGCCCCCTCGTAAGGGACTAATTAACTGTACACTGTCTGATCTTCAGACTGAAGGATTGGATCGTCGACGATATCTTTATGATATCGAAATTGACTCTATCGTTAATGGACACACCATTACGGAACGTGTTCTTGAAGGTAAAGTCCTAGTTGATAAATCTATCACCCGATAGATAATTTGTAAGATTGAAGGAGTATAAATAAATGGGTCAAACGACGAATAAACGGTTTGGTAAAATCAAAGGTGTCGCCACGATTACTCGTGCCAACGGTACCCGAGAGGATGTCAACTTCGTTGCTGATAATGTGTCTGAACAGACGTTCGAAGAAGCGAAGCAACATCTTGCTATCGGACAACTCAAGGGCAAAAAAACACAGGTAACTCAATAATCTAAACTGCTTAATTAAGGAGCATTCAAATGGCTGTTACTCATAACACAACTGTTCGCAACAGCGTCGCTGACGTAGTTGTTGACGCAATCGACGCTGGTGGTGCTGGAACGATCGTCTTCCAAGACGGCGGATCTTCAGACTCTGACGTTGCAACTCTCGCTTTTGCTAACCCTGCTTTCGGCGCCGCCGCAGCTGGTGTTGCAACTGCTAACGCAATCACCGATGACACTAACTGCAACGCTGGTACTGTGACTAAGTTCACCGTATACAGTGGTGGTGCTGCTGACATCTTCACTGGTTCAGTTACTGCAACTGGCGGTGGCGGTGACATCATCCTGTCATCAGTAGCAATCGGAGCAGGCGATACGATCTCTATCTCCTCTCTGACTTACGAAGCTCCGAATTGATCCTTTAGGGATTAGTTTTGAGTTACTGTAGGGCTGGGGGGTTCGCCCCCCAGTTTCTTCAGACTCGTAATTTAATATATTTGAATAGGGAAGTGGAATGGCAATCGTATTAAGGAGTGATCAGTTAAACCCTCTGACTCATACTGAGTTAGATGGTAACTTTGAGTTCCTAGACACAAAAGTTACTTCTATTGAGTCTACCCTATCCAACTATAATGAAGTACCCGCCGGAATAAACGCTGGCGATACTATCTATTGGGATGGATCGGAGTGGAAAGTCACAGGCACGTTAAATGCAGATACTGTGACCGATGGAGTGTATACAACAGGCAATCAAACTATCGATGGTGTGAAGACATTCACTAGCACCATATCCGGTAGCATTGATGGTTCTGCTCCTCTTCTTGAAAATGCCAGAAAGATTAATGGCACGGACTTCAATGGAAGTTCGAATATTGTAACTGACTTCTGGGGTCGACCGAGGTTAATAAGCATCGGTGGAACTGCTAAGTCGGTTGACGGTCGGGAAAACGTGGAATGGTTGCCGTCTGAAATAGACGCTAACAATGCCAACCTCGCGACTGTAGCACTGAAGACCTATGGCGAACTCACCATTGACGGTGTAGTTTGGGACGGAAGTACTGATCTTTCAATCACTACTGGTAGTCCTTATGTCGGCGCAGATGCTGTCAAACTAACAGGCGATCAGACAGTAGCAGGTGTCAAAACCTTTACTGACCTCATCTCTGGTAGTATCGATGGTAATGCTGCTTCAGCAGATCTAGCACTCGTTGCGAATACTGCTGGGAAGGTTGAAAAGAAACTTACCATCAATGGTATTGACTATGACGGTTCAACCGATGTGGTTATCACCACGACTGATGCTAACTCAGTTCAACTAGATGGTAATCAAACAATCACTGGTATCAAAACTTTCTCGGATACCACTGAGTTCCAAGATGTTACACTCAAAGGATCTGGTAACCAGTTGCTTTGGGAAACTGATGGTGGTGGACTCACAATGCTTGACAACCTATGGTTGCGGACATTGGGAACCTCCGGATTCTATGTTTCAGGTGGTGGCACACTCGCCTCTACTGGTAATATTGTAGCATACTATTCTGATGAAAGACTGAAAGAGAAAGAAGGTGTCATCGCTGATGCCCTAGATAAAGTAAGCAAGATCGAGACATTCCTCTATCGCGGAAATGATCTCGCCAAAGAATTCGGATATGCCAATGAAAAAGTAGAAGTTGGTGTATCAGCACAATCTGTAGAAGCAGTCCTTCCTCAGGTTGTTAGTCTCGCCCCATTCGACTACGGTAACACGACAGAAGATGGTGTGGTAGAAAGTAAGACGGGTGACGACTACAAGACAGTAGACTACGGTAGACTGACTGTTCTTCTCATCGAGGCAATCAAAGAACTAAAAGAAAAAGTAGAAGCAATCGAATCTGAGGTACGATAAAGATGGCAAATCTAACACTAAGAAATACGGTGTTACGACCTCTGACTTACAATGAGTTAGATGAGAACTTCGAGTACCTCGACTCCGCAATACAAAACCTTCCCATCGGTGACACGGTAGATACTATCGTTGACTCTGCCTATGTGAATGCCCTAGTAGATCACCCACAAAACCTCAGCGAGTTCAATAACGACGTAGGATTTGTGGTGAGTGGTGCTAGTGTAGATGCTACTCAGTTAGATGGTCAGGCACCTTCATACTATCTCGACTACAACAACTTCAGCAATACTCCTGTCATCCCATCGGATAACACGGAGTTGACCAACGGTCGAGGATTCCTCGATACTGTTGGTGTCCAGGCAGTGGTAGATGCTACGGTATCAGGTTTCGACTCAGAAGCAGTCGAGAACATGATTGATACTACCTACCTCTCACAGAGAATGGATGTTGCTGATCTCAAAGATGTGAACCTCACCTCATTACAAACCAACGAAATTCTGAAGTGGAACGGGTCTGAGTGGATAAATTCCGCTGACCTCGATACCTTTGAGATAGGTCGCCCACTCTCCTTTCAAGGTGTGGTGAGTGTCACAGATACTGCTCCCGTTGCTCCTGCTAATGGTGATATGATCATCAACAATGTAGACGGAACAGTTGACGTTACTTGGACAGGAATCGCTGGATCATCAGCAGAGAAAGGTATGATCGCAGTATGGTCTACTACCAACAACCGATGGTATCTGGCAGGTGGTTCAGCATTTGGTTCCGGTGGTGTTCTGGGGATAACGGGTTCAAACGGACTTTCTATCTCTAATGTTGCTCAGCAAGTCACCGTTTCTGTTGATCGCAGTGCGGTTGATGGATGGTATGCTCCCCTCGCTGGTTCAGTAAATGAAACCGACGACCAGACGATCAATGGGCAGAAGACCTTCACTGAAGAGATTCAGGGTAACATCAGTGGTATTGCTGCTTCAGCATGGAACTCTATGGTAGCAACAACTGCTATCACAGCGGAGAAGACAGAAAACGCACTGAGTATCAACGGTATCCCGTTCGATGGTAGTGTTGCTCGCTCGATAACCCTACCGACAAGCGATACGGTAACTCGAGTCAGATCACACGGTCCGGAAGGGTCGTACAAATCAGGCGATATCACATTCTCTACTTCTGGTAACGCAACTATCACCCAGAACGGTAACAACTTCAACTTCTCTACTGTAGCAGAAGCACCGCACACCGCCTCTAACGGTGTAGTGATCGAT
>Ga0206682_10004534_pt1 | contig 11263 bp, 8 predicted proteins | sample M240m12015metaG_FD_155444 | JGI IMG/M metagenome (GOLD analysis project Ga0206682, IMG submission 155444) | Ammonia-oxidizing marine archaeal communities from Monterey Bay, California, United States - M2 40m 12015 | ecosystem: Environmental > Aquatic > Marine > Intertidal zone | place: USA... | reverse complement strand
CTCTAGCTTCCTCTTCAGCTTTTACTCTAGCTTCCTCTTCAGCTTTTACTCTAGCTTCCTCTTCAGCTTTTACTCTAGCTTCCTCTTCAGCTTTTACTCTAGCTTCCTCTTCAGCTTTTACTCTAGCTTCCTCTTCAGCTTTTACTCTAGCCTCCTCTTCAGCTTTTACTCTAGCCTCCTCTTCAGCTTTTACTCTAGCCTCCTCTTCAGCTTTTACTCTAGCTTCCTCTTCAGTGGAATTACTCCCCACAATAAATTCTACAACTTCTTTTTCTTTATTTGGAATAATTTGTAAAGGTTCTCGTATAGGTATAGGTGGAGGTCGGTGTTGAATAACATTTCTTCTTACATTTCTTTTTTTTTTGCCGAAAATAGACATCTCATGCTGTTTCTTAAACATTTAATATTAAACAAGAAAAAATTTTTATTAATTGTAACATAAACAAGATCCTGTTTTACCGTTCTGTGGTGCAACTATTCCATAAGATATAGTCTTGTTTCCTTTTACATTATTGTTTAATGCAATTTTCTGTGCTAGGGTAAAATTTCCAAGCTTTTCTGCTAGTGCTATTTCTTTAGAAACTTTGGTTGGATTTTGTGTTCTTAAAGGTCCTTTACCTTTTAATCTAGCTAAATATCTATCATAACTACCATGTTTAATATCTACTCCTGTTCCTCCAGGTTTTAATGATCCAGGTCTTAATCTAGTAATAGATGATCTTGTAGAATTACCACGTGATGGTACAGTAGTTATTTTAATATTTGGATGAGAATTACTGGGTGCTGGTCTATCACTATATTGATTCCAATTAACATTTGCATATTCAGGTAAAGGTTGTTGATAAACATTCAAAGATGCTAGATTCATAATATATTCAGATTCAGGTACTCTAACTGTATTCCATATTCTTTTTTGAGTAATAGGAGTTAAATTAGGACCTGAACATATAGATGCTCCAGATAAATCAGTCCAACAACAACCACAAGATTTACATTGAGAAACACCAAATATTATACCTCCATTACAACTACAATCATATAAATAACTCATTATATTATATAATTATAATAAAATTGATTTTTAAAAATATTTAAATTAAAAAGTAAAAATAATGTCAAATCAACAACTAATTAATTGTCCTAATTGTTACAAATTATATAAAAAAAAAGGAAGTTATGAAAATCATATATTTAAATGTGGAAGAAAAGAAGAAAATATTGAATTGACAAATGAAAAATTATTGGATTTAATACATGATTTAACTAATAAGTATAACAATATTCAATTAGAGTTGACAAATATAAAATCTAGTATAAATAGAAAAAATAAAAAACTAAAAGTATTAGATTATTTAAATGAATATGTTAAGAACGATAATAACTTTATTCATAAAATAGAAATAAATCGTGATGATTTATTAATAATATTTGATAAAGGTTTTGTTAAAGGAATAGGGGAAATTTTATATAATAAATTAAGCGAGTTGGATAATATTAAATGTTTTAATGAAAAAAAAAACGTAATATACGTAGTTAAAGATAACAAATGGGAAGAATTAGAAAATGAGAGTTGGGAAAGTTTAATAAAATATATTAATAGTCAGATATTAGTATTGTTTAAGGAATATCAAGATGAAAATATGGAGCATTTAGAGGATGAGAAAAATCACAAGGTAATAAATAATTATTTAACAAAAATATTGTGTGTAGAAATTAGTTTTGAGACAAAATGTAATCGTATAAAAACGAATTTATATACAAAATTAAAAATAGGTTTTAAAAATATAGTAGAATTGCAAATAGAATAATATATATAGATAAAATATATATGTTTCAATTTCTAGAAAAAATACAAGAAAATAATACAAATTTTTTTGTAGAGAGATTAAGTGCTATATTTATTTTTACTTTAATAATCTCTGGAAATTATATTGGAGAGTTATTTCCATGTAAGATTCAAAGAATATTAACTAATAATATGATAATAAAACATTTTTTTGGATTTATAACCCTTTTCTTTTTTGGTGTACTAGCTGTTCCAGAATTAAATAATGTTCGAGGATTAATGTCTAGTGTTATTTTATATCTGATATTTTTAATAAATGCTAATACTAATTATAAAATATGGATAGGTGTTGTTATTTTGTACGCATTTTTGTATTTAATTAATATCATTAAGAAAGGGTATATTGAAAAGATTGAAACAGAATCAAAAGAGAATGCCATATTACCTACACTTTTAAAAGATAAACAAATGATAAAGTTAATAACTATTTTTGAGTGGATTGCTATTGTTTTAATTATAGTTTCAACTATTTTTGGATTTGTTATTTATGTTGGTGAAAAGAAAATTGAATATGGGAAAAAATTTAATTGGTTTACATTTTTGAGTGGTAAACCTAATTGTAGACATCAATCACCAGATTTAACATATAAAGAAGTTATAACAGCAGCATTTTCAAAATAAAGTTTTTGAAAAAAACACGGGAAAAAAAAAAATTGAAGTTAAATCTCCTCTTTAAGGAGAAGCATAAATCCCCAAGAAGAGTTACAAGCTTTCTTATCAAAATGTCATCGTTTTCAGTTTTCATTCCTCGCGTATTTACTAATATCGGCGAGAAGCGTATTTCCAATGTCTTCCACGACCAGAACATTGGTGAGGTAAGTAAGGTCGATTTGGTGAGACGTACCAATGACAAGGGAGAGTCATTCAATATGGCTTTCGTCCACTTTGAGTATCTCTACAAGACTACACATGCCGAACAGTTCAGAAAGGATGTTGAAAATCCTGAGCTTAAGGCGAAGTTGGAGTACGAGGCACCATGGTTTTGGTTGGTGTTGCCATATGAGGAGAAGGAGAAGCCTGTTCAGGAGCAACAGAGCTACTATCCTCAGGATCAACACAACTACTATCCTCAGGATCAACAGAACTTCTTCATGGGTTACGGAACCATGATGATGACTCCTCAAGGACCAATGTGGTATCCTATGCAGGCAGCTCCGAATCAGATGGTTCAACCACCGAATCAGATGGTTCCACCTCAACTAGCCTATGGGAATCGTCCTAATAGACATCGTTCGCATCCCAAGAAGCGAATCAATGTTCCTAAGAAGGACGAGACTCCAAAGGAGAAGGAAGAAGGGACATTGGATTATGGTAATTGGAAGCCACCAATTAAGAAGAGGAGACCAATCAGTCCAGCAATGCCTCCACCGATTAAGGAAGACGGAGAGACAGATTAAAAAGGTATTTAAAAATTTTAGATAGAATTAGTTAGGATTTGTAATTAAATAATTAAATCAAAGAGAGGGTAATTCCCTTTTTTTATTGTATTATATTTATAAAATGTTAATTATAAATATAATAAGTTAGACTACAGGATAAGATGGTTGCATAGCAATACCACAAACACCAGGATCATTTGTACTATCACTTCTTTCAATCTTTATATATCCATTATCTCCCCAAGATGGTCCCCAGGAGTTTTTGACAAGCCAATATTCAGTACCAGATTCAGCACCGTAACCAACAATAAGAACTCCATGATCAAGATTAGTTCCACAAGCTGAACTAGTAAGAACGCCTCCAGTATATAACTGAAATGTTTTGGTATCGGCCTCAATTGCAATAGAAACAGGTCCTCTGGAAACAGCCTCTTTAAGATCTAGTTGATTATTTTTAGTGACATCAACACATGAAGAAATTTCCACAACTGGATCACATTTTTCACAATCTCCTCCCTTGGCAGTATAAGAATATTGTTCTTCTGAACACATACCAGAATCAATAGCATATTGAAAAGCACCATCCATTAAACCTCCATTACAACCATGATTGCCATAAGGTCTTCCAGCAGCACAATCAACAAGTTGTTGTTCAGAAAGACTTACAAGTTCGCCTTTTGCAATTGCCCATGCACCTTCCATTGCACCAGTAGCACTAAAAGACCAACAAGAACCACATTGTCCTTGGTCTTTAACAGGTGTTACAGCATTATGACTTCTCCAGTCATAACTATCAGGGACAGAATCACCAAGAGACTTAAATGCAGAACATCCAGTTGAGAATGGTCCTGTTACTCTAAATCCTCTAAAAGAAGCAAATTCCTCTTCGGTAATATCAGCAAAAGGAGTAACACCTAGAGTAAAACCTTGGTTTTTAGAGTTTTGTTCAAAAACATATTCCATATTAGATTTGAAAATATCAAATCTCTTTTCAAATTCTCCAAGAGAGTCATAATTTTTTTCAAATTTATGAATAAAATTTTGGAATCTGCTCCAGTGTTGGTCAGTAGAATTAAATGCTGTAGCAGTGGCTAGAAGCATAAGAGTTGTAATTCCGTTAAAAAACATATACATTATCTAAATATTTCTTTTTATATCATTTTTATACATGTATAATCTACATAATAACAAATTTATTTTATTTTTATTATTATATTGCTTTTGATTATTGTAAGTTAAATTTATCCTTAAATTCCTCAATAGTATAAATAGGTATATTTTTTTCTTTAGCGGCTTCTATTTTGCCTGTATCTTCGTCTTTATTTTTAACAACAACCGCAAAAGTATTTTTTGTAACAGATGAAGATTCTTTGGCTCCTATAGATTTTAATTGTTCACTGATTTGTTTATCTCTAAAACCAGTAATGACTATACTTTTATCAAATAAAGGATTTGATTCATCTTTAGGTTCTTCAATAGGAATATCAGATAATTTATCTTGTAATTTGGCAACATCAATAAATTGAATAAACTTAGGAATATTAGTAACAAATTTTTCGGCAGTTTTTTTCTCAATACCTTTAATTGCTTTTATTTTATCTATTTTTTCTTCTTTTGATTCAGTAGAAGTTAAAATATCAGGATATTTGGATAATATCGGTTGGATTCTCTTTTCACCAAATCCTCTTCCAAAAATATTTGAAACAGCGATAATTTTTGGTAAGGAAGCCTTATCTATTTTATCATGGATAGATGTATAAACCTTTTCAGCCATTTTCTTTTTAAAACCGTCTACTTTTAAGAAATCTTCTTCAGTCATAGCAATTATTTGAGGAACACTTTCATATCCGGCTTTAATTATTTTTTTTACATTACCCGGCCCCAATCCATCAACTTCTAATCCTTTGAAAAATCCAACAATATTTTTTTCTTTGACTGTTTCATCTTGTTCTGCGTCTTCAAGAATAATATCAACATGCGTTTCGTTCCATTTATATGGAACATCGGGCATTTTTGCTTTTTCAGCAGGTTGAATAACATCCATAATATGTGGAATTACATCTCCACTTCGTACTAATTTAATAATAGCACCGATACCAATTTTATTATCTTCTACAAAAGCAGCATTAAAAGCGGTAGCATATTCTATTTTAGCTCCACCTAATACTACTGGTTCAATTTGAATTCTAGGTTTTAAATATCCATCCTTGCTAGGAGCCCATAATACATTTAATACTTTGGCTTCAGCAATTTGATCAGAAAGAACCATTTTAAAGGCAAAAGCATATTTAGGATTTTTTTCAGTACGTTTATATATTTCATCATTTTCAACAATAACTCCATCAATAGTATATTCGTAATTTTCTCTCCAATCTACAAGTATTTCGGATAACATAGAGTTATCAATTTCTTTCTTTGTTTCATTAATAACTTCTAAAACATTCTCTTCTTCTAAAAATTTCATTTGTTCACTAGGTTTTAATGAAGGTTTAATAACTTCATATGCAACAAAATCAATATCGCTGAATTTTTCTGCATCTACTTTCTTTTGATTAACTAATCCTGAAACTAAATTTCTAGAATTAGAGAATTGATCTTTATATTTTTCAATAAAAGTGCTTTTTTTCATTATTAATTCTCCTCTAATTGTGATCTCAGGTGTTTCAGGAAGTTTTAAATAAGAAATTAAATGACTGATATCTTGTCCTACTTCTCCATTTCCTCTAGTATATAGCTTTTGTTCATTATTTTCAGTAGAATATAATGCACTAATTCCATCTAACTTTGCCGATAATTCATATGGACCTTTGTATTTATCTCTCCACTTTTGGAGAGCATTAGTATCAGGTTTAATTTTATCCATTGATGCCATATAGTAAGGTAATTTAACTTTATTCTTCTCTTGAATAGGAGCACCTATTTGATCTAAAACTTTATTTTTTGGATATTTGTCTTCCATATATTCCTTGATAATATCATATTCATTATCACTCAATAGAGTGTTTTCAGGGTCATTGTAATAAGCTTTTTGTGATTCATCTAACATAGTTTCTAATTGTTTTTCTGTTAGAAATTTTAAAGTATCAATCCCATTTTTTTTAAAATCAGAAATATCTTCTTTAAACCCACTTTTATTTTTTTTAACTTTAACTGTTTTATTATTAGAAACTTTTTTTGGAGATTTTTCCTTTGATTCATTATCTTCTTCTTGTTTTTTCGTGATTTCTGCTGGTTTATCCAATAATTCAACTGATTTATATCCTTCTCTTTGTTTAGGTTCTTTATACTTCATTCCTAGAAATTCAAATATAGATTTTTCAGTTGGGAATTCAATATCTACCTTTTCTCCTTTTTTACCCGATTTCATTACAGAGAATCCGTGTTCATTCAAAGTATATCCCATATCCAATGCTCTTTGTCGCATAACAGTATTAAAAGCTTTACTACCTGTGAAATATAAAGTAGCAAATGCATATTCATCTGGGGGTGTATATAAGAAATCGATTCTACGTGGTATTGAATCTTTAATTTCACCTATAGTTAAGCTTTTTGTTTTTCCTCGTGTTAATACTTCAATAACTATTTTTTCTTTTATAAGAGCATCTAAAAATGTATTAAAAGCATCAACATTATTTTCGTTGTTAGTTATGATTACATCAATATCTCCTGAATTTTTTGCTTGTCTTCTGTAACTTCCAACTATTTCATATTTACTACCTGAAGGAGTGACATCTTTAAATACTTTGTCAAATACTTTTTCAAAATCAGTAATTTCTTCTCTAGGAATTCTTTTTGTAAGGGGTTCATAATATTTGAGACCTATTTTTTGAGTATCATTTAATTTTCCTTGATCCTCTTTTAATTGATCTATAGTTGTAATTCCATCTTCAATAAGTTGTTTCGCCTTTTTAGGTCCAACACCATAAATTTTGGTAAACAGATTCATAGGATTTTTCCTCTCTCTTTCCAATACTCGAAGAGTACCAGTTTTTTGAAACTCTTCTAATTTGTCCATAATAGTTTTACCTATTCCTGGTTTATTTTTTAATTCTTTTACATCTGTTATATCTTCTGGATAAGCCATAATTGTTTCAGAAGCTTTTTTATAGGCTCTTGCTTTAAATGGTTCTCCTTGTCGCATCATTATATCTGCCAATTCTTCCATAATATCGATAAGTTCTTTATTCATTGTTTTACTTTTTGATATTGGCTTTAAGTCGATTTCCTTTTTTTCTTCTAAATTAATAGGGGATTTTGACTTCAATTTTTCTTCTTTTGATGATTTACTTTTGCTCTTAGATTTTGTAGAAAATCTATCAACAAGTACTAATTTTTTTTTCTTTTTTATTGTTCTTTTTAGTGCATTATTTAGTACTTTTTTCTCAGTTCCTTTTTTTAAGCTCTCTTTTATCTTTGAATTTGACTTCGACTTCGACTTTGATGTTACTCTCAAAGGAGATTTTGATTTCATTTTTTCACAATATCCATATGTTTTTAGTGTTCCTCTATCTGTTACTGATGTTGCACATATATCCCCATTCTCTGTACCAATACACTCATTATGTTCTTTCCATTTATATTTAAAAGGAAATATACATTCACCTACTTTTACTTTCTGTCCCTTTTCTCTTTTTCCTTTTTTATTAATATCATATGCTTTCATATATAAAAAAATGAATATTTTATTCTTAATATTTAAATAAAATATTTTTATATTTTATATGGAATCCTCTTATCTTCAAACTTATGGACAATATAAAACTATTGTTGATGGAAATATTATCGATAATGCTAAATGGAATATGCTTTATGATGGAGATGTACTTGATTTAGAAGCTCAAAAAAATGATGAATCTATCTATGTTCAACTCAATAATGATGAAATCATGAAACTTTTTGAAATCCCTTCTTCTCATTATTCTATTCATGATAGACTTGAATCTGATTTACATAATGAAATTAATTCACAACCTATTATTATGGAAACTATTGATATTCATCCCCAAAAATCTCACCATAAAAAACATTACTCTAGAAAATCTAAATCTAAATCTAAATCTAAATCTAAATCTAAGTCTAAGTCTAAGTCTAAAAAAGATAAAATTACACCTGATTATCTAAAAACCATATATTAATAATTTTTTTTTAATATTTCTCGCAGGATGAAATAATCTGTCTCTGAAAATGATCTGTTTGTTCTTCGCTCCTTATAATCGTCTTTCTGTTCTCTTTCCATGATACTCATATAATATGGAGAAGCATAAATTAAACTATGTCTATTTATATCATATATCGATTCTATATATAACCTTTTTTTATACTTGGCAATTACATCTTTTAAAAAATTACTCATATTTTCAAATTTATTATCATCAAAACAAAATACCATCACTTGTGCTTTTCTTTTTAATCTTCTAATCTCTCCCTCACACTCAGAAAATTGATAATATCTTTCACATTCATAGTATTCAGCCAAGTCCTGTGTATCATCTATTATTTTTGTTACACTTTTATGCTTTCTCAAATCCAAAGACATTTCTATTTCATACCCCATTATACAATAACTAAATATTTTATTTTTTAAATCTTACCTACATCATGTAGCATACATAAAATTATGATTTATATACTACATATTTTTACTAATTTATAATAATTAGTAAAAATATTATAAAATCCTATTTTATAATGTCATTTACAAGTAATTCATGGAAGAAATCTGGTGGAAGAGACAGAAATAAAAATCTTCAAAATATTAATTCTAATAATATGAATCCTACTAATTTTAATACAAGAAAAATTGGTGAATCAAATACAATAATTCCTTCATTTAATAATTTTAAACATGATACAAATTCAGGCATTTTTAATGCCACTACAGGCGAAAGAAATTTTCAGAATATGCCTATTTATTATCCATTTAATAACTACCAGAATACATCATCAATAAGTAATGAATCTTTGAATCCTGAATTAGTAAATGCTTATGATTTAAATTTAATTTTACAGGATATCCATCTTCTGGATTCTGGCTACTTGCCCAAAAATACCACTTCACCATTCGATCAATCGGCTATTCTTTTTGATAAAAATAGTAAAATTGCTATAACCGATGTATGCTATAATACTGTATCTGTTTTTGGTGTTAATAATCCGGTTGAGAATATAAGTTCTGCTTTAACAATTAATACATATATATACGTTCCTAGTGGAACCAAAAATTTTTGTCTTATGGCTATTGATGATATTAGTCAAACTAATTTACGTTCAAATGAACAATTATCTTTTGCTACTAATCCTGCTACAGGTCTTTCAGGTGAATGTTTTTATATATGGTATCCTGATTACGATGGCAGCGGCAGAGTTTTATTTATATCTAAAAATAATAATCCTAATGATAGTACTCCTTTTAGTGCTATTACCTATACATTTACGCCTATTTTTGATGAATGGCATGAATTTACTACTTGTTTAGCTGGTAATTCAATTTACACTAGTTTGAATGGTAATATTGTAAACTCTAATTCAACACCCTCTCCCTATACAAATGGTACATTTATACCAAATAATCCTATTTCAATTAATCTTGCTCCATACTATTTCGATCCAACCGACGCATCAAATCCTATCCAAAATTCTGGAAACTATGGACCATTAACAGGCTCAGTAAAATTATTAGAATATAAAATTGTAAATTTTGCAGCAAGTTCTAATAATTTTCAAAGTATACAAAATTTCGTTACCAAAAACAGTTTTGGTACAGGATTTAATTTACCAAATAAAAATGGATACTTAAACTATGTTTTAAATAAAGATATTACATTTTTTACTAATCAAATATTATCTGATGGAGGTCTTAATAACAATGGACAATTTAATAATTATGGTATGTTTCAAAACTTTTCAACTTCTATTTTTTATGATGATACGTATTTTAAAGGAAATGTATATTTTCAAGCTCCTAGTACTAGTCTTTTTGATTCATCATTAGTTAAACAACTTACTGTTTTTTCTCCAGTTGGTTCAGATGTAACACATTCTTTTTTAATTGAAAATGGTGGTGCAGCTGATCCAAATTCTACATTTAATCCTACCATGTTAGTTTATAATAGAAATACAAATAATACTACATTTGATACTAACGGATTAATGTTTTCTATTAGCGGAGAAAATGTATCTATAGGTGACATTTTTGGATCTAATACATTAGATATATCTGGTAATGTTGCAATTCATAACGGTCATCTAACTATGGAAGGAGGAGAAATTACAATAAGTAATCTATTTACAAATGGGGGAGTATATATAGAAGACCTATCCAATCCTACTACTCTATCTGACTCTTCAAATTCAGACTCCTCTGCATTTTCCGTACTTGGTGGAGGAGGAGTACAAAAAAACTTTTTTGTAGGAGGTCTGTTAAATGTGGGAGGAAGTGTTGGAATTGGAAAACAAAACACAAACTCCGATTACACATTAGATATGTCTGGAGATCTCTTATTAACGGCCAAAGGTTCAGGTGCGAGCCAACAACCTACTTTAACTCTTCAATATGATACTAGTCCCTATACTTATATTTCAAGTAGTAGTATAACGGACCCTACTAGTAGCTTTAGTGGTCAATTGACTTTTCAAGCTGGAAGTTTTTCTTTTAATAATTCGATTGATGTTAGTGGTACAGGTAATTTCACAGATAATCTAACTGTAACAAATCCTAACGGCGATAGTGCATTGATAGATGTTATTGGACCTGGAGGAGAAAACTCATATGTCATGTACGGTTTAGATACATATCAAGGACGTACAAAAGGTCCAGCAACACAAATACGTGCAATAGATCAAGGTGGTTTTGCAGCTAATTTATCTTTTTGGACAACAGTTAAGAATTATAATACCACAGCAGCGGATGCTTCTGCTGCAACACAACGCATGACCATCACTACTAGTGGTAATGTCGGTATTGGAACAGATACTCCTAATTATACTTTGGATGTAAGTGGAAATACAAATATAACAGGTTATCTAGAATTATCTGGAA
>Ga0206682_10004531_pt1 | contig 11271 bp, 4 predicted proteins | sample M240m12015metaG_FD_155444 | JGI IMG/M metagenome (GOLD analysis project Ga0206682, IMG submission 155444) | Ammonia-oxidizing marine archaeal communities from Monterey Bay, California, United States - M2 40m 12015 | ecosystem: Environmental > Aquatic > Marine > Intertidal zone | place: USA... | reverse complement strand
GTGGAGTAACAACTTCGTTTCTAACAATTTGACCAACTAGATCTGATGCGAAGAAGAATGCTTCCGATGTTGGAACAACTTCCTCATCATCTAATACTGGGATAGCATTTTCGAAGTATAGTTTCGAATTAGTTGCACTTAATGCGTTTGAACCGTTTTGTGTATCCCATGCGATTAGGTCAACAAAGATACCCATATCTCTTTCACAAGCAGCAGTGTTATATACAAAGTTTGGATAGTTAGCTGTGATAAATGCGATGATTTCTTTTTGGATAAACGATTTGTTAGTAAGTATTGCTTTACCTGCTTGACGATGTTCTGGTGAAATTGTCAAGTCACCGTATACTGGTAAATCAGCACCTGCGATACCATTTGACATAATATCAATAATAGTATCAAATGCAGTGTTAGATCTTGTGATCGCTGTAGCATCAGTTAATACGTCAGTTGCGATTTTACCTTTGAGCCAAGTGATAGCACCAACTGTTTGAGTTAACTGATCGTTGATTACTGCATTAGCACCAACCGTACCAATTGTGTAACCTTTACCTACATAGTAAGCGTTAACAGTTGAGTCTGTTAGAATATCTCTAGCAACCGCATCTAAAATTAAACCTGTATCTCTAGAACATTTAGCGTTGTCATAGACGAAGTAAGTATTTTCCATCCATTCTTTAACTTCGTTCTGAAGGTAAGCTTTGTTTTTCTGTAGGATACGAGAAGCATATGTACCTTGCTCTTTAGCACCAACCTGTACAACCGCACCTTCATCAGCACTTACGAATGTATGTGGATCAGTGTTAGATCCTGCATCTCCGCAGTTTACTGTGATTGTATTTGATGTTGTTCCAGTAATTTCTAATGGTAATTGATAAGCCTTATCACCAATACGTGGTGAGTAATCAGTACCACCGCCATTATGAGCGCAGCTGAATGCAAAGCTTAATGGTTGTAATTCAATGTGATCGCCAGTTGTCATGCCGTGGTCAGTAATAGTAATTACCATCTCGCCACTTACTGGGTCGTATGTCGCTGTTTCTGGAGTAAAGGCTTTAATAACTCTAGCAGAGTCTGAGAAGAATAATGCGTTTGAGTCGATTGAGTCTTCAGTTGCCGATACGAATGTATGGTTGTTAGCATGTCCGCCAGCATTACCAACATTAACAGTGATTGTGTCTGATGTTACTCCAGTAACTCTTACTGGTTCTTTATATGCAGGATGATCATTTAGTGGTGAAAGGTCTGTACCTGTTACGCCACCAACATCACAACTAAATACCATTGACTCAGGAGCGATTTGGATCCATTTACCAACCGGTAAATCGTGTTGTCCAATAGTAATTTCTAATTCACCAGTTACTGGGCTATATGTTGCTGTTTGAGGAGTAAACTTACCAGTCCACATCCCTGCTTCACGTATTGCGTTATTAGTTGCTGATACGAAAGTATGTACTGATGTATCGCTTGACTCACCAACATTAACAGTAATAGATGTTGAAGTTCTTGCTGAAATTGTAACCGGCTTTTTAAATGCAGGATGTATTTTCTCAGCTTGCATACAATTGTCAGATGCACTTACGAATGTATGAGCACCGCCACCGTCAACAATTCCACCTACATTCATATAGATTTTTGTTGCGTCAACTTTTTCAATAGTGATTTGTTTCTTATAGAAAGGGTGATGTGATTCTGGCGCAGGGTGGTTTGTTATATCACCATCTAGCGCACAAGTAAAGATAATTGAACTTGGTTTAAATTCAACCTTATCACCAACCTTCAGCGTATGTGTACCAATAGTTGCGCTAAACTCTCCAGTAGCAACATCGTATGAAGCATCAGTTGGAGTAAAGTTTAGGAATTGGTTAGCAGGATAAGCATGCTTAGTTGCATTGCCATCAAGTGCACATGTAAACACTAAGCTATGTGGTTCAATATAGATTTCATCGCCAATGTTAAAGTCATTAGAACCAATCGTCATAACAACTGAACCTGTAGCAGGATCATATACAGCGTTAGTTGGCGTATATTTTTTACCATTATTATTTAGTAATCTTGACATTTCATCGAAAGAAGCGTTTGTTCTATCAACAGCAATTGAGTCATCACCGATAAATGTAGCAGCTCTTGCTTTTAAATAATCAATAGAACCAACTGTTTGCTCTAACTGTTCAGTAACACTTACCTCACCAGATTTAGTACGGTAAGCAGCGCCAGTTTGAATTGCGTTATAGTTTGTACCAAGGATCAAGTCACGTTGTACTGCTGGCAAGATATACTCTTCAGTATCTCTGTGGCATTTTTTACTATCGTAGAAGTACCATTCGCCGTCTGCCCATTCCATCATGTAGTCTTGGATGTATTCTTTATTCGCTTGTAGAATTTTACGTGCGTTACGCTTATCAACTGATATACCAGTGTTATCAGAGTATGTCAATAGCGAACCAATTACTGATACCGCATTGTCAGATGCTTCAACAAATCTATGTTCGAAGTTAGCAGCCGTTAATCCTGGGTTAACAGTAATAGTTTTTGCTGATACCGCAACGATTGGAAGCGCAGCCAAGTAAGCCTTTTCTGATTTACGTGGATGGCTAATTTTTGTTTTAAAGTTATCACTTGAACATGTGAATGTAAATGATTCTTCAGCAAGGTTAACGTAACGTCCAACTGTTAAATCGTGTGTACCGATAGTAATAACCATCATACCAGTTGTTGGTTCGTATGTTGCTTTAGTTGGTGTATATTTGTCACCTGAGTTTGCAATCGTATCAATAACGTTATTGAATGCAGAGTAAGCCGATGTTGCAGCCGGTGCAGAGTTAGCTTGAATTAACTCATCAGTTGTTTTGCGTAATCTCTTAAACGAAGCAACAGTTTCATTACGTTGGTTTTCAAGGCTTGTTCTTGCAGTGTTAACGTAATATGCTAATCCAGCATTTTCAGTGTTATAGTTTGTATCTAACATCATGTCATATTTGACGGCAGGTAAGATATATTCTTGAACGTCACGCTCACATTTAGCGCTGTCGTAAGCATAGAAATCATCGTTATTGTCGATCCAATCAACAAAGTCGTTGATGATTAATTCTCTGTTAGACTGAACAAGTTCTCTAGCAGCAGTCTGATCTGACTTACCAGTATCTGAGAATATAATAGGGTTCGCCGCAGCTTCACCGTTTTCTAAGATGTTTAATGTTTCATCAAGTGAAGAGTTAACTCGAGATATTAATTCAGCACCTGCGTTACCAAAGATACCACCATTTGTACTAACAATAGAGTCTTTAAGGTGATTAATAGATCCAGTAGTTTCTGTTAATTGTTCGTTAACAACAAGATATGAAATTGGTGAACGATATGAAATACCATTTAAACGACCCCAGTAGTTACCTTTTGTAGCAACATCGAAACCAGTGTTGTCAACAATAATTCCTGTATCTCTGAAACACTTATCAGCATTATAACCTTGATAACCTAAACCACCATCAGCAACAGGTGATGTTAAGTAGTAAACCATATCATCAACGATTTCATCTGATTTAGTTTCAAGAACATCGGCAAACGCAGAGTTAGCAATTAAGTTTCCAGCAGTACCTTCAGCTGGTCTAATAATAACAGTTGAACCACGAGCACGCATTGAGATGTCACCGAACTGAGAACCAGAGTTGTTCAATGTCATTTGACCACCGTCTAATGCGAAGAACGCTTGGCGAGTAAAGATTGACAAGGAACCAATACCGTTAACACCAGCACCGTTTTTAGCAACGTAACCTGTACCGTTTTGAGTACGAGGTGTAAAACCAAAACATAATACGTATGTATATAAGGAGTCAGTATCAAGTACCGCTCTATCTGCCAATAGACAACCACCGCCACGACCAACTAGTCTGTTAGGGAAATCATCAATACCGATTGACTCGATAGTACCTGTACCACCACGTTGTGCGTATAGTACATCGCCAACTTCAACATTACCTTTGAGGTTACGAACATAGATTTGTCTGTTGCTATCAATATCATCAATGTATGAGATATAACCTGATGCACCAGATGAGAATGTTACTTCATCGTCAACTTCGAATTGAGTTTGAGCAGAGTGACCTGCAACTAAATAGAATTCCTGACCTAAATCAAGGATGGTACCTTTTGAGTTAAATGGATTTAACGGAGGTTCAACATCAAGTCTATTAAAGTTTGAAAGCTGAGTAGAGTCACGAAGATATGGAGAACGTCTTAGTAGAGCACCCGGTCTGTAAGCGATAGCAAAACCACCTTCAGGTTGGTCAAAGTTATCAACTTCGAAGTTCATGTAAGAGAAACCTTGGACATAACAACCGGATCCAACTAGAATACCATTTGTTTTTTCCCAACCCTTTTTCTTTTGAATAAGTGTAGCATACTGACCACTGGTTGATGTCATTGATGTATCATCAGGTAACATAACCGGCTCATCAACATAGTAAGTTCCAGGACCTACTGAGATGTGAACAGCATTATTAATATCGTTACGATCGTATGAACCACCAGCTTTTTCTAAAGCAAGCAACCCAGCGCGTTTTAGTGTTTTAACTGGCTGTAAAATAGTTCCTGGGTATTTGTCGTCACCATCAGAAGCAACGTGGATCTTAAGTGATTTTTCTGTTTGTTTAGAGAATTCGTCATATAGTTGACGATAAGTCATTTTCTCTGTTTCACCAGTCTTAACATTTTTCAGAGCGAAGTAACTATCTTCATCGAGCATTGGCTCAAACTCTTTAGTGATGTTCATATCAAAATCTACAAGAGTACTATCCTCGATTGTAGAATTGGCTACGACACCATCTTTAAATTCTGAATTTTCAATAACTGATTTTTGTTGGCCAAGACCTTCAGTTGATGAACTTGTGATTGTCATATTCTGAGCAGTTACATTATCAAGTGTACCTTGGAATGATGAGTCAGTAATAACGTTATTGGCAAGCGTACCATCTTGGATTGTAGTATTAGTAAATACGTTATTGTTACCAGTTCCATCAGAGAAATCTGAGTTAGTAATCTGAACGTTATTTGCAGTACTATCATTTAATTCTGAGTTAGTAATAACAATGTTGTTTGCAGTTGAGTCAATGATAGATGAGTTACTTGTTGTAGTATCCCAAATTAAACCGTTAGCAAATCTTGAGTTTGTAATCGTTACGTTGTCTAAATCAGTATCACGTATATCGGAATTAGAAATATCTGTATCAACGATAGTAACATTTGATACTGCAGTGTCTCGGATCGTACCATTGCTAAAGTCAGTAGTAATAATTACTGAGTTTGACATTAACGCATCTTCGAGAACAATTTCGTCAATCGTAATGTTAGTAAGGATTAAGCCGTTAGCAGTACCTTGCTCAATAGCAACGTTCGCAAAGGATGAATTATCAACCTGCGAATTAGTAAAGATATTGTTATTGCCTGTTCCATTAGAGAAATCAGAGTTATCAATCGCCATGTTATTGGCAGAACTATCAGTGATTGTTGAATCGTCAATAGTTGAATTCGTTAGAATAACATTATTACCAGTGCCATCATTAAACGCAGAATCAGTAATTACTGAATTCGTCATTGTCATGTTGTTGGCTGTTGATTCTTCGATGGCTACCGTGTTGAGTGCCGTCCCAGTCATTGTTCCGTTACTAATAACAGAGTCGTTTATCGTAACATCGTTAAGAGTTGAAACCGACATAATGACGTTTGAAATCGTACCGCCAGTAATTTTGATATTGTTGAAAATCTCGAATTGTAACGCTTGGACCAGTTCTTTACGTGTGATGTTTTTTGTTCCATCATCACCTTGGATCAAGTTAACAATAACGAAAAGATCCTCAGATCTTGTATTGGCGCCTGTAATCGGACCTAGTTCTGAAATCAATGACATTATTGAGTACCTTCTTAGTATCTACTATTTCTTTTTATTTATAAAAAACTAGTAGGATTATACGTGTCTAATTATATTTTATTTACTCTGCTTTCCAGAGTACAAAATTGTCTATGGTATCTTTATCAACATATTTTCTTTCGCGTAAAATATTAGACTGATAATCGTTTACTTCTTGTTCGTTATTTAATAACGTTCCTTGAGCACTTTTGGCAAACCACCATTCGTTGTCGTCGTACTCAACGGTTTTAAATGTTTCTAATTCAGGTAAGGTTCCTTCAAGTAACACGTTACCATCTCTAGTTAATCTGTATAAATCAGTTGCAACAAATTCACAGCTTCTTTCTAAAATATCGTTGCTTCTAAATACCATGTGGAGAGTTTTAAGAGTGGCTCTTTTGCTCTTAGTATCATCATATTCATCTCCGAACTCAGTACATAGTTCTCTCATTCTATCTTCAAACAAATCATCATTTCTGACGTATGAACAGCCAGCGTCATAGCCTTCAATATTATTTCCAACTACGTATCTTTCGTAATATGCTCGAGCAACATCACACCATTTCATATCGGGATCGTTCATCAGTTTTTGACCATCCATTACACCGTCCCCCATATTGTACCGTTATTAGTTATAGTAACGTTATTAGTTGCTTTAGAAATTCCTGCGCCGCCTGCGCCACCAGCTAGTTGATTACCGCCGCCTGAACCACCAGAAGCACCCCAACCACCGCCACCGCCGCCGACTCCACCAGAGCCAGCTGTACCAGCATCATTAGATCCACCACCTGCTACACCTGCAGCATTTCTACCACTAGGACCACCTGCGCCACCAGCACCGGGAAGTTGACGACCACCGCCACCTCCGCCGCCAGCATCTACTTCGTCAATCTTTGACCCGTTATCCCATGCACCAGAACCACCACCGGCACCGCCACCTCTACCACCAGAAGCATCGCTATCATCTCGCGCATTCGCACCTGCAGTATTTAATGAACCACCAGCACCAAAGCCACCGCCTGCACGATAACCTGTTCCGCCGTCACCACCGCCAGCACCACCTCCGCCACCAGAGCCAAGACCTGCGCCTCCAGTTCCGCCGCCTCCACCGCCACCTGCGATATAAGCACCTGAGTTATTAATGATAGTGTGATTTCCTGAAGTCGTTTGAATAACTAGTGCAGGACCACCGGGTTTACCAGTTTTATTTGCTATAGTACCACCAGCGTTTGTTCCGGCATTACCGCCTTTACCAATAATGATTCCATTATTACGGAATACTATATCGCCAGTCATATTGCTAGGAATAACTAGTCCGCCATTAGAAGTACTGTTGGACCATAACCAATAATCTGCTGGTAATGTAATATCATATAACCCTGCTGGGTCAGTATAACCCATAGCTTTTAGCGCATCCCACAAGTTACAATCTCTGATATTATATTTGGAATTGATTTGAGTATCAGATATAGGAATCCATTCATCGCCTGTGACAAACCTAATACTAGATTTTCCATAAAAGTCACTAAATTTAATTGTGCCTGATTGTGGTAAACCCATTCCTACCGGTAATCCTCGGTATTCACTAAGTTGGTAAGGTGTTTGGTTTAATGTACCACCGAGTGTTTTAAACTCGTCATGGATTTCTGTAAACGAAAGTGGTCCGCTAGTCTTAATAGTCATGGGTTACTTTCCTACTTTTTCGTTCAATTCCTTGATAGCTTCGATTAACAAACCAATTACGTTACCATGCCTGACCGCATATATGGCCTCGCCAGTATCTGGGTCTGTCGTTTCGTAAACAGCTTCAGGTAAAACTTCCATAAGTTCTTGTGCCATAACGCCAGTCATTGGTTCTTCAGGTTTTGATTTGTAGTTAAATGTATAACCACCAAGTTGTGAAACTTTATCTAATGCGTTATCAATTGGTTTAATATTTTCTTTTTGTCTTCTATCTGAAACAGTACCAAACGCGGTAACCTCACCGGTTGAAAAGACTGATCCAAATGTAACTGCTGAACTTGTAGCAACAATTTGACCAATACTTATTTCACCTGTTTCATCGTTAAATGATACGCCAGTTCCACCAGACAATTCTGATAATACTCTTGCTGTAGTATAATATAAATTATTAGTACCTTCAGTTAAAGCGTTTGTATTATGATTTGATATATCAGATGTTGTACCAAGTACGTTACCTGTAAACTGAGCAGGAATTCCACTCTGTCCGCTTTCAAGTACTTTGTTTGCTACACCATCGTTTACTTTATATACATCACCAATTAAGTTACCCGTGAAACGATCACCAATGAAATCATCTGCAGTAACACTGTTTGCTGTCATATCAACACTTGTGATATCTTGAACATTTAAATCACCAGTTACTGTCATGTTTTCTTCTACATTAAAGTTAAGTACACTTAATGTACCTGCTGGTGTTAATTGTAATTTTGGTGTACCTGTTCCGGTATCAATAATAAAGTTAGCATCGCTTGAATTATCTACGCCAATATCCCAAGATATTACGTTATCAGTATATCGTGTTCTACCACCACCTGCACCATAGGCAAAGGTTGCTACCACTTGATCGCCAGATCCAGTAATTACTACTGGTGCGTTAAATGATATTGGTGAACTTGCAGTGAAAGCTGTAATAGTATCTGCTTGAAGTAATGTATCAGCAAGTAACGTATTAGCTTGAAGATCGCCTGCTAAATTTACATCGCCTGTTGTTAAGTCACCAGTAATGGTTGCCGTGACAGCTTGCTCACGCATAATATCAACCATTTCATTGGTCTTATCAAACCAGTTCTGAAACGTTTGAGTCGTTGTAATGTTTTGAATATTTGGTTTTGCCATTTAACTCTACTTCTCTATCTGATCTAATCTATCGCACACGGTCGCTAATAGCTCTTTAATTTCATGGAGCTCATTACCTAGTTTAGTAACTTTGCGGTGTAAAGCTCTTTCTTGTTTATATTTATTCAAACTTGCCGCGTCTGTACTTAGCACTGCTTTTGAAAATTGGTGGCGAACAACGTTTGTCATGTTAAGGCTAACGCTCTCATATCTTTTACTAATGATGATTTAGAGATGTCGTTAGAAATCATTTCAATTTTGATAGCAAACTTTCTGTAACCAACGTGAGTACCACCAGTGCTTGTATAAGTAAGCGCATCGTTTGAGTCTTTGTTAGCATCAGCTAGTTTCCACTCGTACTCTCTATAATCTTCTTCGTTGGATGCAGACGTAAACATGTTTATGCCTTTATATAACTCTAACTCAATCCAAGGAATTGTATCAAATGCCGCAGCGTCATATACATTCTGTGGTCTGATATAAACTTTAATGTCAGTACCTGTTGGACGGTGAGCAGTTAGGATAACATTAATATCTTCAGCATCTAAATCTTCAGCAAGTTCTACTGTTTTAGAAATATATTTTGATGTAGTATCAGAACTATTTGTTACTAACCATTGATATGATAATAATGAAGCTGTCTCTAAATCAACCATCGGTGAAGTTGTATCACTTGAACCGTTAGCCATATTGATTTTAATTTCAAACGGTTTTGAGTCAGATGTATCGTTTGATTTAGAATAAACCACAACACCTTGGTCTGTGAAGTAATTTGATGAGCCAAACTTCATCTTTTTATTATATGTAGTTAATACATCACTTGGTGGCACGAATGTACCTGATAATGAAACAGTTGTTGCGCTATCAGTTGATTTATTAATCAGTGGTTGTACATAACTTAAGTTGATATTATCAACACTACCAACGGTACCAGTGATACCACTAGAGGCACCAGTGATTGTGCCTGTTGCACTAAACGTTTTAGTTGATGATGCCGAACTACCAGATAAGTGCATTACTGCTCTGTTAAATGCGTTGTAGTAAGAAATAGTACCTGCAACAATTGGCGCACCAGTACCATTACCTACAGTAAACGATACAGGTTTAGTTGTCGTCATTTCAGATGCGCTATCAACACTTGCGATTTTAAATATTTCTGATGTTGATCCGCCTGCGTTAGTAACCAAAATCTTATCGCCAGCAGCGTATGTATCACCTAATGATGTACCAGTAATTACTGATGTACCAATTGGCATTGTGATTGCGGCAGCGGTTGAACCTTGCAGTGTTAACGTTTGGTAAACTTCTTCACCTTGAGTAAATCGACCAGTCCAATCTGAAAGTGTAAGGAACTCGTGATTATTGTTTGTCATAGTTACAGTACCACTTGATGCACTAAACTGGTGACGATATAAAGTGAATTTTAAATCTTCGTCTTGTACTGATTTCCATGCTCGGTTGTTTGTTGATGTAAAGAGAACACCATCACCCCAGTCCATGTTGACTGCTTGACCGTTTGTAGCACCCGGAGTTAAATCAGTACCGCCAACCTTAGATGTAAACACTAAGTAATTAGGATCGTTCGCATCTGGTTGAATAACAATTGCATATTCTTTTTCAGTATCTAATCTGATAGGAGCGTCAAAAGTAATAGGCGTTGATGTTGATGCATCGTCTGTAACGTTAACATCACTTGGATCTAAGTGAACTTTAGAGAATGGTAAAATTGCAGCTGAAGGATATCCATTAATTACTTCACGTAACATAACAGTTACACCATTAGTTTCACTTTTACGTTTAAAGTATACATCAACTTTAGATGCGAATACTGATGTTGCACCTTTACCCATACCTTGTTTGATAAAGAATGTTTGCGCAAGTGGATCAATTTGGAATGGTCGACCTGCAACTGTTCTTGTTGATGTTGTTACTTGGTTTGAAGTTTCAGGCATTCTTACTGATGAAGTTAAGCCACTATTGAAATTAATGTTATATGCGTTATACGATAAATCACCGCGTGATGTTTTCGCAGAGTCAATACTTGAATATTGGCTAACGTCAACAATAGTTAATTCTCTTTCGCCAACAAAGAATGTACCCGCTGGTAATTCAAACACGGCTCTTATTACGCCATTAGCGTCAGTACTAACCGCAGCTCCACGATCGCCAAACTTTTCAACTTCTCTTGCTCTATTTGCTGATGTTGTCCCAGGACGTACTCTGTTATTTACATCAACTTTATCAAAGAAGAAGTAATGTCGAGTATTAGGGCGTAAGCCTGACATATAAACTTTAATATCTCTTGCTCTCATATATGGTTCAAATTGGAAGTCTGAAACAAAATCGCCAACGTTTTGGCTTTGTAGAGAAGATGATACGTTAAGTTGTTCGTTAGTAATGCTTTGCGTTGTTACATCTCGCCACATACGTCCACCAAGGCTTTGGCGAACTGAACTTAGATTTGTAACGTTATCTCTTGTTAATGGAATAAATGATTGTAAGTCATCAATAAA
>Ga0206682_10004530_pt1 | contig 11274 bp, 2 predicted proteins | sample M240m12015metaG_FD_155444 | JGI IMG/M metagenome (GOLD analysis project Ga0206682, IMG submission 155444) | Ammonia-oxidizing marine archaeal communities from Monterey Bay, California, United States - M2 40m 12015 | ecosystem: Environmental > Aquatic > Marine > Intertidal zone | place: USA... | reverse complement strand
CCCTCCGGCTCCGCCTGCGACAGCTCGTAGTACCGCATCGCCGCCTCGACGAACCGCCCCTTCGCGTCGGAGACGCGCGCGTAGCACGTTTTGTACTGCAGCTCCAGCGCGGGGTCCTGCGAGCGTGGAAAGCCGCGTTCGGAGATGGGCGGGGACGGGGTAGACGGGTTGAGCGTTTGCGATTCCGAGGCGTTTTTTTGGCTCGAAATCGACACTCGGAAAAACGGGAAAACGGCTCGCGCGGCGGCGGCTCTGGACCTCAAGGCACACGTTTTTCGTCTCGGCGCTGACCCTCGATTCGCGACCGGGTCTCACGCGACGAATCGCACGACGTTCGGTCCCACGGCGAGGTGAGGGTCGGGTCGCGCTTGGTGTGGTTAAGATTGGTAATAATCATCGGTCCGGAGATTCCTGTCGGGGGCGCTTTTTTGGGAGGCTGGCGGATCCTGATGAGGGGAAGACGAACCTTGCACGCGCCGAGAAGGAACGACGCCTTCTTGATGTACGTCTCCGCGTTAAGCGCGTCGTCGTCCTCGAGGTACAGCGCGGCGATCTGCACGCACTTCTGGAGCTTGTACTCGTCCGAGAGCACCCGGATGCCGCTGTCCAGATCTATACCGGACAGAACCTGCGCCGCTCGGCTCCAGAGCCGCTCGTCCTGGTAGAGCTGCGAGAGCCCCTCGCGCAGGACGCTGACCTGCTCTTCGAACGACACCACGCGCGGGGTGATCTTCTCCAGCGCGAAGTCCGCGGTTTCCTTGTGCCGCTCGGACGGCAACCTCTGCAGGTCTTGGCACAGGGTCTGCAGCACTTGCCTCGAGATCACGAGGGGCACGTCGTCGGACAGCATGTGCGTCACCATGAGCTTCAGCCCCTCTGCGTCCCCATCGCCGGACAACAGCTCGTCGAGGACCTCTTTGTACTGGGAGGTCCTCGACTTCTGGTCCGAGACCGCGGCGATGCCGCCCAGACGCGCCTCCATCGCTGCGGCCGCGCGCGGGTCGAGTGCAAAATTGAGGTCGCGTGCTCCAAAAAACGACACTGAGGTCGCGTACGTACGCGAAAAATCGGAACTCAGAGGAAAACTAACACATCCTCGCTATCGATAAGGCCTAAGGGGCTTTGTACTACAACTTCTTGAGGGACAGGAATCCCTCCGCCCCCGTCTCGCCCTCGTACGCGACGGCCACCTTTGCCTTCGCCGGCAACGCCAAGAAATCGATCAAGGTGAGCCCCGTGACGTTCCCCGCCGGGTGTCGCGTCGCGCTGGTCAGCCGCCCGCTGCTGTGGTGGGTCACGTAGCTCGCGCTGTTTACCGCCGCGAGCACGGGCTCGCCATCCACCAGCAGCCGCACCGCCGGCTTTTTCCGCGCGAAGAACCCGAACGTCACCTCGTACAAGCCGGGCGCGCCCGCGCGCACGAACGTCTTATCCCGCTCCCACCGGAAGTTCTCCGGGTCCGTGTTCACGCTCTGCACGTTCCAAGGCACCACTCCGTGCGCCTTCGTGCGCCCCGACTTCCAGATCCACCGCGCCACGCTCAGCGAGGTTTCTGCATTGACGCCGCGAAGCGCCATCCGCGATTCGCGCGCCAAGGCGTCGAGTGCCGCCGCGCCGGCTTTCTCGTCCAGCGCCGCGCTCACCTCTGCCAGCGCGCGGTTCACCTCGTCCACGCCCACCTTCTCCGCGGCGAGCGCCGCGAGGTCGGAGGCGGTCACCGTGGAGACGTTCACGCTGTGCAGATCAGCCTTCGTGGCGTACGTGGACGCGGCGCGCTCGAGGCGCTCGAGCGTCTCGCGAACCTCGGCGGCGTCGGCTTTCGACGCCAGCGCGACGCGCATCTCCGCGGAGACGCGCCGCGCCGTCTCGACGCCGCCATCGCCGGGCTCGCCGCGTGCGGCGTGCGTTTTTCCTGTATCTTCATATCGTTCGTATCGTTCATATCGCGAGGAGGACGCGTGACGCGGAGAGGCTGACTCGAACGCCGCGTCGAGGCGAAGACGCGCGGAGGCGGCGTCCGCGGCGGAGGCGTCGTCGCGCGAATCGACCGGCGAATCGACCGTCGCGCTTCTGAAACGCGTCTGAAACGCGTCTCCTCCTTTGTCGCGTCGCAAGTCCCTGAGCAAGGCGTCCAATTTCGTCCTCGTCTCCTCGCTCGCCTTCTCCAGCTCCGCCTTGGTGGCGAAGCGCTCCAAGCGCGTCTCGACCGTCTCGGCGCGGCGCTCGAGCGCGGCGACGCGCTCGAGAATCTCGGCGTCTCGAGTCTCGGCGTTCGGCGTCTCGGCGTCGCCGGCGTCGGCCGCCTCGGCCTCCCCGAGCCGAACCTCGAGCAGCTCCTCGTGCGTCTCGAACGCCGCGCGCACGTCCGATTTCAGCGCCCGGAGCTCGGTCTGCTCCGTCAGGGCCTGGATGGCGTCCCCCTGCGCCTGCAACGCCTTGTGGAACGCCACGAACGAAAGCCGGACGATGTCCTGAATGTTACGCCACTCGTTCAGGCCATGCGTCAAGTCCTCCACCACGAACGCGCCGGGGTCGCCGCGCTCGTCGCCGTAGCCGCCGCCGAAGGGCGGGGGGTGCGACGCCATCGCGACCTCGACGAGGCGACCACCGCGACGGCGAGGTGGTGCCCGAAGAAGTGCTGCTCGGGGCGATTTTCCAACGGAATTCTCGTTGCTGGCGCCGAAACCCGCTCCTGCAGATCACTGCCAGGCGTTCCCAGTCTATTACTCCCACTCTCCCCGTCTCCCGAACCGGATTCAAACTCCTCGGCTCTACCTGTTTTTTCTGGGACGCGGAGAATTCGGGCGCACTCCGCTCCGCGATGGCGGACCGCGGGTCGCCGGCGTCGGCGCGGTCCGCGCCGATGGGCACGGGGGATGATGTCGACCCGTCGGACGTGACCATGGACATGACCCCGAAGGAGCAGCAGCAGCTCATCGCGACTTTGTCCAAGGTGAACGCGAACGTCAAGCTCCAGCTCTTCTACAGCGAAAAGCGCGTCGAGGATTTGACCGCCGCGCTGGGCACGGACGAGGGCGAGGTGCGGAACTTCCGCACCGTCGAGAGGCGAAACGTCGAGCAGAGCGTGAAGATAGAGACCATGCGAGCGGAGCTCAAGGAACGCGACGACATCATCGCCGCGTGCTCGAAGCACATCGACGAGTTGGAGACGAAAATGCGAGACGCGCGCGCGCGAGGCGAGCGAGACACCGCGGCGCGCGCGGACGAAGCCGTGGCGCTCGCGACCAGCGTCGCCGCGGAAACCGCCGAGTCCGTGCTTCGGGAGCTCGAGCACGCGCAGCTGGATAACGCGGCGCTCATGACTCGCGCCGCCTCTGCCGAGGCTGCTCTCGCGGCGCTCCGCGACGCCACGGCGGCGCTCGAGGCGGACGTCGCCGCGCACAGGTCGCAGTCGGCGGCGAATCTCCGGCGCTCCATCTTAGCCGTCGCGTCGACTCAAGCAGCGGAGCAGGAGATCGAGCGCCTGCGGAGCAGGCTCAACGCCGCGACGGCCGTGGCGGACGAGGCCGCGGCGGACAAAGAGGTGGCCGTCGCCAGGGAGGCGGCGGTGCGGGAGGAGCTCGCCGCGCGCGAGCGCGTCGCCGCGGGGTCGCTCGAGGAGAAAGTGAACGAGCTGATGGCGGCGGAGACGTCGCGCCGGGAGGAACACGCGCGCGTGCTCGCGGAGGTGCGCGCGGACGTCGAGCGCGCGCGCGCCGAGGCTGACGCGCACAGACTCAGCGCGGAGGCCGCGACGACGCAGCGCGGGCGGGTGGCAGACGAGCTGCGTCTGATGCGCGACCGCTGCGACCGCGAGGTGGCGGAGTGCCGCGCCTCGGCGGAGCGCGCCGTGAGCGACGGCAACGCGCGCGCGCGGATCCTCATCGAGGAGGCTCGCGAGCGCGCGCACCGCGCCGAACACGCGACGACGAGCGGCGCGGACGAGGCGGTGACGCGCGCGCGGCAGGATGCCGCGGATGCGCGCGCGAAAGCGGAGGAGGAGATCCAAATGGTGCGGCGGCGGTTCGAACTGGACCTGGCGGGTGCCAAACAGCGCGCCGAGCGCGACGCCGAGGAGGCGCGGCGCGCGGCGTTCGAGGCGCGGGACGCGCACATCAGGCGCGCGGACGCGCGCGTCGCCGCGGCGGAAGCGTCCCGGGAGAACGCCGATTCCGTCGCGCGCAGCCTGAAGGGGGAGCTGGTGGACGCGCGGTCGGCGCTGGCGGAGGCGGAGATGGCGCTCGCCGCGGCGCGCGCCAAGTCGGCGGCGGAGCCCGCCGCCGAGATGCCGTCGCCGACCGCCGCGCTGAACCGCGCGTACGCCGACTCGGCCGAGGCGCAGATGGCGCGGCTCATGGCCACCGCGCGCGAGGCGGAGGCGACGCGGGAGGAGGCGGTAGCCGAGCTCGAGACGGTCACCGCGGCGCTGGTGGAGGAGCGCCGGCGCTACGACGCGGCGAAGGCTGAGCTCGCCGAGACCCGGCGCGCGCCGAGGAAAACCCGAGGCGCGAAGGAAGAGCCCGGCCGTCCCTCGGACTCGTCGGATGACTCGGAGGCGCGAACGGCTCGACCGGAGTCCACGGCCAGGGCGCCCAGGCTCGGCCCTTCGCCCGCGGTGGCGCCCGAGAACGCCTCGGTCAAGACGAAGGCGATGTGGTTCCAGAAGCGGCACGCGCCCGACCTCGCCGGCGAGGTCGAGAGCGACGACGGGAGCGTCGGCTCCGAGCCGCGAGCGACGCCCCCGCGACGCCGCGAGCGCAGCGAGCCGCGGCGGGGCGCGGAACCACTCGATGTCGCCGTGACCGCGGCTGCCACGGCCGCGGCTTCCCAGCTCGGCCGGGAGAACGAGGCGCTGCGCGCGCGCGTCGCCGACCTGGAGTCGCGCGCGGCGCTGGCGGCGGCGGCAGCGCGGACCGGCGAGGAGTTCGCCGAGGCGAACGCTGCCGCGCGCGAGCGCGCTGCGCGCGAAGAGATGGAGCGGGTTGTCGACGCGATGCAGAACCGCGTGGACGAGCTCGAGGTGAAGCTGCGGCTCGCAGACTTCGCGTCGCGCGCGGCGAAGCGCGAGGCGACGGAGATGGCGACGCGGCGCGAGCGCGAAGCCGCCAAGGCGCGGACGCCCCCCGCGAGTCCCCTGCGCGCGCCTTCCCGGGCCTCGCCTCTGAAATCGCCGCCGCGGAGCCCCGGCGAGTCGCTGCTCTCGCTGGTCGCGTCCACCTTCGAGCGGGAATCCGGAGACGCGGGAACCGCCGCCGCGGCAGAAACCGAGGCGCTGCGCGCGCGCGTGGCGATGCTGGAGTCGGACGTCGCCGCGCGAGACGCCCGCGTCGAGACGGCGGAGTCCGACGTGCGCCGCGCGACCAGGGCGGTTCGGGAGCTGAGCGCGCGCGCGGAACGCAGAAACGAAGAACGACGCGAAACCGCCGCCGCGGAGACGGCCGCGAGCGCCGCCGCCGCTTCGGCGGCGCGGGACGAGAACGTCGCGCTGCGTCGTCGCATCGACCAACTCGAGACGCGGCTCGCCTCCGCGAAGTCGGAGGACGCGTCTCCCTCTCCGTCGCCGTCGCGCGAAAAAGTCGTCTCGCTCGAGAACGAGCTCGCCGACCGCGACGCGCGTCTCGCCGTCGCCGAGAGCGACCTGCGCCAGGCGACGTCATCCGTCGCGGAGCTGACGGCGCGCATCTCCGAGCGAGACGCGCGCGCGCGCGAGGCGCGCGAGGCGCGCGAGAACGAGCTCGTCGCGCAGCTCGCGGCGTCGGACGCGCAGATGGAGCGCTTCTTGGAGGCGACGGAGCTGAAGGAAACGGCGCTTCGCGCGGAGCTCGACGAGGCGAAGTTGAGGGAAGCGCGAGCGGCGGCGCGGTTACAGGCGTTTGAAGAAACGAAACGCGTCCTCGTGGCTGTTCCGGCGGGGACGCGTACCGTCGCCGAGGCTTCCCCCGCGACGTTCGCGGAGGCGTCACCGATTCGGGTCGCGGAGGCGTCGCCGGCGCGGACGCCGCCGCTCGCGGTGGCGGCGTCACCTCCGCTGGCGTCCGCGGCGTCGCCCCCGCTGGCGTCGCCCCCGCTGGCGTCGCCCCCGCTGGCGTCGCCGGTCGGGCGCACGCCAGCCACCGAGAACCCCCTGTTCACGGGGATGTCACCGTCTCTTTCGAACCCGGCGTCCCCCGCGGTGCTGGCGTTCGAGGCGCGCACGCCGCCGCCGCCGCAGTCGACGTACCACACGGCGGCGGCGGAGCGGTACGCGGCGGGCGAAGCCGCGCGCGAGTCGGCGAGGCTGGAGGACGAGCTCGCGGACGCGCGTCGCGAGGCGGAGGCGCTCGGAGCCGAGTTGGCGCGCGCGCGCGAGGATGCGCGTCGCGAACGCGCCGAGCGCGAAGGCGCGGAAGCCGAGACGCGCGCCTCGCGGGAAGAAACCGCGCGCGAACGGCGGCGGCGGGAAGACTCGGAACGCGAAGGCGCGTCGAGGGATCGATCGAGCGTGCTCGAGGGATCGATCGAAAACCTCGAGCGACGCCTGGAGCGCGCGACGCGCGCGGCGGACGACGAGGCGGCGCGCGCGGACGCGGCGGCGCGGAGAGTCGCCGTCGCGGAGACGCGCGCGTCCGCCGCGGAGCTCCGCGCGGCGCGGCTTGAGTCCACGCAGAGCGCCGTGCTCAAGTCGGCGCTGGAGAAGCAGCGCGCGAAGGCGCGGAACGAGACGGCGACGGAACGCGGCGCGTTCGAGCGGAAACTCGCCGAGTCCGAGAAACGTCTCGCCGAGGCGGAGGAGGCGCTGGACGAAACCACAGCGCGGCTGGCGCGCGCCGAGGCGCCGCGCGCCGAGGCGCCGAGGCGAGAAACCGTCGCGGCGCCTCCTCGTCGAACCGCGCGAGACGCGCGCGACGCGGAGACGCTCTCCGCGTTGGAGGCGGACCTCGCGGACGCGGAGTCGCGTCTGGAGGAAGCCGCGGTGGAAAGCGAGTCGGAGATGCGCGATGCGCACGCGCGCGCCGCCGCCGCGGAGAAGAAGCTCCGCGCGCGTCTCGCGCTCGCGGAGGACGCGGCGGCGGCGGCGGCGCTCGAGAAGGACGCCGCCGTCGACGCGGCGGCGCTGGAGACGCGTCTCCGCGAGCAGATCGCGAAGGCCAAGAGGCTGGCCACCGAGGAGAACCTCGAGCTCAAGGCGCGGCTCGCGGAAGCGGAAGACAAGCTCGCGGAGCTCGGTCGCACCGAGAGCGTGCACCGCGCGGCGCTCGCGCGCGCGGAGGCGCGCGCGCGCGCCAGTCTGGACGAGGCGATGCGGCTGACGGAGGCGAACGAGGCGGAACTCAGAGACTCGGTCCGCGAAACCGCCGAACGCGCGGCGGCGGAGAAGGCTGTGATGCGCAGGCGCCTGGACGAGGCGGAGACCGCGCGGAACGCCGCGGAAGAAAAGCTCGCCGCCGGAGACGTCGCGCGCGGCTCGTGGGTCGCCGAGGAGGCGGCGAAGGCGAACGCGAACGCGCGCGACGCGGAGGTGAGGGCGGCGGCGGCGGAGGCGGCGGCGCGCGAAGCGGTGGAGCGCGAAAAGACTGAACGCGCGGCGGCGATTGCCGCGGCTGAGAAACTCGCGGCTTCGGAAGCCACCTGGCGCGCGAAACTCGAGGGGGCGCGGTCCGAGGCGGCGGCGTCCGTGGCCTCGCTCGAGACGCGACTCGCCGTCGCCGAGGAGTCGACGCGCGCGCGCGCGGAGGACGCGTCGAACGCCGAGCTCGAGAAGCTTCGCGAGCAGATGTCCAACCTCCGGACGCGCGCGTCGAGCGAGAAGGCGCGTCTGGAGACGCTCGCGTTTGAGGCTGATGAGCGCGCCGCCGCGTCCGAAGCCGAGTGGCGCCTGCGCGTTTCCGAGACGCGCGCCAAGGCGAACGACGTCGAGGCGGATCTCAGGGCGAAGCTCGCCGCCGCAGAGGCGACGCTCGCCGCGCGCGACGCGGCGATTCGCGACGCGGCAAAGGCGGAGACGAATCTGCGGCGAGAGCTGGACGAAGAGCGACGCCGCGAGGCGGACTCTTCGACGTCGCGGTTCGACGACGCCTTGGCGTCGCTCCGCGAGAAGCTCGTCGCGGCGCAGGAGCGAGCCTCTGAGGTGGAACGCGCGCGCGTCGAGGCGCTCGCCGCCGCCGCCGAGACGGAATCGGCGCTCCGCGCGAAACTCGTCGAGCTCGAAGTCGCCGCCGACGACGCCATGGACGCGGCGCGGACGGCGACCGCGGACGCGGACGCCATGCATCGCGACGCGCTCGAGCGGTCGCGCGCGCACGCCGCGGAGATGGCCGCACTGCGCGCGCGTCTCGATGACTCGACCGAGGAAGACGCGGAAGACACGGCGGCGGGGAGGACGGCGGCGGGAACGCTCGAGACGCCTCCGTCGTCTCCGCGCGCGGCGTCCGCCGACGAGAAGGACGCCGCGCTCGCGTCGCTCGAGGCGCATCTCCGGACGAGCCGCGCGCGCGAAGCGGAGCTCCTCGCGAAGCTCGAGGAGACGTCCGCGTCGGCGCCCCGAATGAAGACGCCGTCCCCGGAGAAGCGCGTGAAGCGTCTTCAGGCTGAGCTCGATGCCGTTCGCGAGACGGTCTCCGCGCTCCGCGAGGCGACGGAGACGAAGCCGACGTCGGAGACGGCGGCGTCCGCCGCGCTCGCCGCGCTCTTGGAGTCGGCGTCCCAGCGCGAGACCGCGCTTCGCGCCGAGCTCAACGCCGCGAACGCGCGCGTCGCGCTCCTCGAGCGCGAGCTCGGCGAGTCTCGCGGGGCACTCACGGCGGCGCGCGCGCCCGCGGCGCCCGAGCCAAACGGCGCGTCGGCGACGGCGGCGGCGGCCACATCCGCGCTCGCTGCGGCGCTGGAGGCTTCCGGCCTTCGCGAAGGCGACGCGCGCGCGAAACTAGCCGAAGCGGAATCTCGAGCCGCCGCCGCCGCGATCGACGCGGCGGCGGCGACGTCCGCCGCCGAGGCTGCCGTCAAGGCGCACGCCGACGCGCAGGCGGAGACGGCGGCGCGCGAGGCCCGGCTGGAAGCGCGCTTGGCGACGGCAGAGTCGCGCGCCGCCGAGCTCGCCTCGGCGCTCGAGTCCGCGCGCCGCGAGGCTGGCGCGGCGGCGGACGCCCGGAGGGACCTCGAGTCTTCGCTCGAGACCGCGCGGCGTAGGGCGGTGGACCTCGAAGCGCGCGCCGCGTCCTCGGCGACGGCGCTGAAGGAGGCTGAGGCGCGCGCGCTGGGCCAGAAGGCGACGCTGGAGACGCGCGCGAAGACGGCGGAGGGGGACTTATCGTATTTCAAGTCGGGCGCCAAGATGGCGGCGGCGGAGACAAAGAAGTCGCTGGAGGCGGCGGAGAAGGCGGTGCAGGAAGCGAAGCGCGACTTGGAACGCGAGCGCGCGCGCGCGAACGCCGCGGAAATGTCCGTCGACGCCGCCGTCGCGAAGGCTGCGGACGACGCCGCTGCCGCCGCGGAGGCGGCGCGCGCCGCCGCGGAGGAGACGCTCGCCGCGGCTGTGGAGAAGGCGTCGGTCACGTTCCGAGAGGAACGCGACGCCGCCGTCGCCGCCGCGGCCGAAGCCGCGGCGAAGCACGAGGCGGAAGCGGTGACTCGTCTCGCGGAGCTGGAGAGACGCCTCGACGCCGAGGCGGCCGGTGTCGCCGCCGCGGAGCTCGCGGCGGCAGCCGCCGCCGACCGCGAGTCCGCGCTCCGCGCCCAGCTCGACGACGCGCGAACGTCGCTCGAAGCCGATCTACGCGCGACGAAGGCGGAGGCGATGCGCTCGGCGAGCGACGCGTACGACGCGACGGCTCGCGCGGAGACGGCGCTCGTGGCGCTGGAAGCCGCGCAGGAGCGCGAGAACGAGCTTCGCGCGCTTCTGGATCCGGCGACGAATCCCCGTTTGACGCGCGAAAGCGGCGTCGCCGAGGGGACGCCCGTGCCGGCGGATCCGAAGCCGGCGGAGGGCGCTTCCTCCACCTCGAGCGCGCCCGACGCGCCGCCGCCGTCGTCGGTGGCGGAGACGCTCGCCGCTGCGCTCGAGGCCGCTGGCCTCCGCGAGGGGCAGCTCAGGCAGCAGTTCGAAAACCTGAAGGCTGAGCTCGCGGCCACCGCCGCCGCCGCGGACGACGCGGCGGCGACGCGCGCCGACGAACACGCCGAACTGACGGCGCGGGAGGCTCGCGTGGAGGGCCGCCTGCAGACGGCTGAGGCGCGCGTCGCCGAGCTCATCGGCGAGCTCGAGTCCGCGCGCGAAGAGGCTCGGACGGCTGTCGCCGCGAAGGCGAACGCGGAAACAGACCTCGCGGAGGCGCGGCGATTGACGGCGGAGGCTGAAACGACGCTCGCCGAGACGGAGAAGCGCGCGCGCGAAACCGAGGCGAGAGCGCTCGGGAGGGAGGCGACGCTCAAGACGCGCGTCTCCGCGCTCGAGTCGGATCTGTCGTTTTTCCAGTCCGGTGCTAAGATGGCCTCCGCGGAATCGAAGAAGTCGCTGGAAACGGCGACGAAGGCGGTGGAGGAGACGAAGCGCGACGTCGAACGCGAGCGCGCGCGCGCGGACGCCGCGGAGCGAAAACGCGCCGACGCCGAAGCCGCCGTCGCCGCGGCGAACGCGTCGGCGGCGACTGAACGCGTCGAGGCGGCGAAGGCTACGGAAGCGGCGCGCGACGCCGCCGCCGAAGCGGAGAGGGCGCTCCGCGCCGATCTCGACGCCGCGCGCTCGGCGCGGGCCGAGGCGGAGACGCACGCCGCCATGCTGGAAGTGGACCTCGAGGCGACGCGCGACGCGGCGAACCGCTCGGCGCTCTCGGCGGAGGACGCCTCGCGCCGCGCCGAGGACGCCGCCGGCAAACTCGCCGCCGCCGCCGAGACGCGCGCGATCGACCCCGATTCGGTCGCCGCGCGCGAAAAGAACGCCACGCTGGAGCGCGCGGTCGCGCGCCTCGAGACCGAGCTCGCGATCGCGCAGACTGCCGCCTCGGAGGCGGCGGCCGCGGCGGAGCAGGCGGCGGCGCGCGCCGAGCGGCGCGCCGAAGACGCGACGCGCGCCGTCGTCGCCGACGTCGAGGCGGCGCGCGCCGCGGCGGAGGCGTCGGCGCGCGACGCGCGCGAGGAGGCTGCCGCGGCGCGAGCCGCGTGCCTCGCCGCCGAGGACCGCGCCGCCGCCGCGGAGAGCGTCGCGGCGCACGCCGTGGCCACCTCCTCCTCCGACGGCGAGGCGGCGCGCGGCGCGCGCGCCGCGCGCGACGCGGCGGCGGCGCGCCTCGCCGAGACGAC
>Ga0206682_10004529_pt1 | contig 11275 bp, 19 predicted proteins | sample M240m12015metaG_FD_155444 | JGI IMG/M metagenome (GOLD analysis project Ga0206682, IMG submission 155444) | Ammonia-oxidizing marine archaeal communities from Monterey Bay, California, United States - M2 40m 12015 | ecosystem: Environmental > Aquatic > Marine > Intertidal zone | place: USA... | reverse complement strand
ATTTCTTTTTGAGGTTCTCTAGGTTTATAACCTGTTTCAATGACCTCACTCGTCGATTCCTGTTTTGACGACAATTGTGATTGGTTGGTCACTGTCTCCTGTAATGGTTTGTTCTGCCTTCCCATCGATTCTATCTCCAAGTTCTTTGATTGCTGATATATCTCCATCTTCAGCTTTTCTGAATAGAGCTTCAGCTACTCTGTGGATACGTTTGTAGTCTTCTTGCACAGCTAGTTTTTTAATGGTTTTACCCCATACTCTATTCTCTTTGCTGCTATTCTTATTGCCTTTTGGAGGTCCCATTATATTTCCTGTGTATAAGTGGAGGGTTTTAAACTGACCAGGAGAAGGAGTCAGTCCCTCCGATTGAATTAGTTGAGGACTTAAGTCGTCCTCTGAACTTTATTACTTATTACATACGTACATAGTTACTTCAAATCCAAAACGCATTTCAGTAACAGCTGGTTGTGTCCAATAATGCTTCATAATAATACCCTTTATATAAGTTTAATTATACAAAGATCAGTAGAGAGATTGCTCAAGTCTACCTTGATTGCTCCTTAAAAAGACAATAAAGTACATGTCCTTTGTATATGGGTAAAAAATCACATAAGTGGTTGATTTAACACCTATTTTAGATTACATCAGGTGACCTCTCGTGCATCACCTGAACCGTAATAGTAACATGCATCAATATGCAGCCTGTGACACAAGAGACATTCTACTCGCCATATAAGCTCCACAAGGAGTGCCATAACAACCTAATTTGAGGTGTTTACCATTAAACTTTCTAATAGCTCTGTATGGTCTACTTCTTCCATGCTGTATTCTGTAGCCTTTACCTAATCTATCACTTCTTTGCATGTTTTGAGCATGAGTTAAGCATATTAAGTTCTCAATACGATTATCATCTTTAATAGAATTCTTATGATGTATAACCATACCATCTGGTATAGGACCATTATGCTCCTCCCATACCAACCTATGTTCGTAAGTACCTTTCATTCTTTTATATTTCACATGAGCCTCCAGTACAAGCCATAGTTTGAGCGCCTTCTGTGTTATCATCATCTTCTACTAACTCAGTAAAGTCAATATTAGATGGAGTCTCTTTATTTAACTTATCGAACTCTTCTTTAGTACACTCTTGATATGGTGCTTGAACATATGAATGATCTGAGTGTGGTAAGAAACTAATCCCTGATATTTCATCAAAGTGTTTATATACCCATGCTCCAACTTCTAACCATTCTTCGTCTCTTACTGATATAGTAACAGATGGTTTGTGTTCACACCAATGACGTTGATAAGTTAACCATAACTCTAACTGCTCTAACGCTGTTTTATCATTACGTGTAATACATCCTTTAGGCGATTTAATTGGGAATGAGAATACTGCAGTACTTTCAGGCCTATATTGCTCATCTTCGACATGTACGCCTTTCTCTTTAAGAAATGTATAGATAGCGTCTTTCTTATCCATTCTAATTGTTCTAACATAATAATCGCTATGTCTAGTGTGTATACCTGAAGCGCTATCCACCAATTGCGATACTGTCCCTGACGGTTTGACGCAAGTAATAGACGCAGATACTTGGACATCAAGCCGCTTCGCATATTTCTCATTAGTTCTTCTAGCAACATCTCTCATCTCCTCTAAAAATTTAGGGTCAGGATTTGACATCATTTTGTTATCCATAATCCCTGTTAATGATACACCTAACAACCTCTCAGCTGTTGTGTTAGTTTTCCATTCATGACTTAAAAATTGAAAGTTATCTAGTGTTGATTGAAAAGTACCTAGTATTGTAGCTAATTTAACTTTTTCTAACAATGTTTCTTTAGTATCATTAGCTCTTACAACTACCTCAGATAAATTACAGAATTGCTTATCACGCAATATAATCTCCGAACATGGGTTAGTACCATAGTTTAAAGTAGCATCTCTTCTACCCCATTTAGCTGCTTGCTTTTGTGATGCAACTCTATTAAAGATACCTCTTTCTCCAGACTTAGACTTTACTAAAGCTAACCACTCTTCAATAAATACTTCTGAGTCAGGTTTTTCAGTGTAAGCAACAGAGTTATTAGCTAAACCTCTCCAAGCAAAGTCGTTATACCATGCTCCCATTTTAGCTTCTCTCATTCTCTTATCAGTAAGATTAGATAAAGATATAAGAGCTGAACGTCTAACTCCACCTACTACTACAATCTCACCAATCATACATACTATATCATGTACTTCTATAGATGTTAGCTTTCTACCTCTAGCATTAACAATAGTATCTCTTGTGAAATCAAATAGTCTTTTTAATGGTTCAGGACCTGATGCACGTCCACCAAATGTCTTAAGTCTTTCTCCTGCTTTTCTAACTTTAGAGTAGTCCATGGTCGGTATGTCACCTTCCCATAAACTAGATAAAAGTTTACGATACGCCTTCGCCCACCCAAGTTTGCTGTCAGCAACAACAATAACATCATCGCAATCGTTAACGCTCTCTGGTATAGCTGGTAACTTATCAATCTCTTGTCTCTCACAACTAAATCCTACTCCTGTACCATTCATTAATATATATAAGCACTCACTGAATGCTCTCTTATTGTTGATAGCCATATAGCTACAGTTATAAGCAGCAATGTTATCTCTCTTACATGCTTCTCCTGCAGACATCATTAAACGCATAGATGGCATAATATCTAAGTTTTCTATTGCTTTGTGTAGTTTTGGAAGCTCTGCTGTGATTTCTGGTGAACTTTCTTTGATGTAGTTGATTAACCTATCAACTGTTTCTGACCATGTCTCTCGTCTTTTTTCTTCTGGCAGATAACGAGCGTATCTACTTGCTGCTATTAGTTTTTGGTATGTGTCCATTGTTTTCCTTTATGATATGTCTGTGATAACTGATTCCCATCTGCTCTTTGGTTTATGCCAACCTTCTACAAGTAAAGTCCAATTAGCATCTCTTAGATGTGGTGTGAATTCAGAGTCTGTTATTTTTTTAATACGAGCGTTTACATTACCTTTTGTAGTTACCTGTATCGCATGCGTTTCTCCTTTTGTTGTGATACCTAATATATCAAAGTTCCATAAGTCTTGTCTAATCCTAGCAAAGGCGTTCCACCTTTCAACAACCTTCACTAGAGCATAGTCTCCACTCTCCCTCATTCTCTTTAAAGTCCTTTGTGTGGGTGACATTAAGCATCTCCAATATCATCAACAAACCTGTCAGGGTCATTAGTTTTAGGTAATACATTACCATAATCATCTTCTTTAACAACAGGTGGTTTTTGTTTAATTGTTTCAAACTGTTCCTCATTAGGATGCCCAGCAAATATAGCATTCCATGCTTTTTCCATCTGTTCATCAGTTATATCCTGTTTACGTCTACCACTTCCTTTTCCCATAGTTTATTCCTCTATAAATTTAGGTTTTTGAACTCCAACAAATCCACATGATTGTTTATCTGTTGGCGCGAAATCAAATGAACTATCTGAGTTATGACCTATTGGCATATACAAATAGTCTTCATTCTGACACATCATGATTTTAGCACTAGTACAATTAAGATTGTAGTAGTCTAATGCCATATCACAGTTAACAAAGTTAGCTACATACTGTAAGTCGTTGTAGCTGTCTGTATAACTAACAGCCATAACAAAATTACCCACACCAACTTTACTACCTTTCTCTTCAGCTATTAACGCTGATGCAAAAAATCCATAAAAAACTATAAGTAGAACAATTAAAGCTAGGTGTATAATTGAAACTACAGCCAAACTGCTCCATTCTTTCAATTTTTTCTTCTTGCTTTCGTTTTCTTTTATCCAATTCCTTATGTCTTTTCTTTTCTTTGCCTCAGCTTTTTTCCACATACGTACTTTTTCTTGCTGTTCTTTATACTCTCTAAACAATTTGTTTTTATAGCCTAAGTAAGCCATTATCCAATCTCCTTTAAAAGTTTTTCATGTAAATCTCTTTGCTTGCCATACTTATCTTCCCATGTTTGTTTGCCTATTGTATGTATACCTTCTTTGCCTTGATGATGGTAGTGGCAGAGAGGAATTATATCCTTATCCTTCTTACCCATACCCGTTTTATCTCTTATATGGTGTAAGTTAGAACGTGGTAAATCATCCACTGCCTCATGCCATCTACACACAACACAACCAAACTCAGCCATCTTATTCATAAATGCTTTTTCTGCTTTAGTAGCCATAGTCTTCCAAGTCAGGTTTAAATCCTAATGTCATTGCAAATTGCTCCACTTTGTTATAGTACTCATTAAAAGCCTTAATACTTAACTTAGTGGTAGATGGTACAACAACTACTTCATCACCTAGTAATTCGTTTTTGTATGATAGATATTTATACGCCATCATAGCATGCATTTCTTCTGTGTTATAACCTAAAAAACTACCTAACTCAGTAATGAGTGCCCAATACCTTTTGTTTTGCTGTATAGACCTACTATCTTTATGCTCTCTAATACTTACGTCATATAATTTTTTATCATCAAGATTACCAAAAAGCTTCTGTATCGATGCGTCTTCGCTTCCTGATATCTTCCTCGACTTTTTCATAATTTTTACTCCTGTAAATTTTATTTGTTTTTAAATCTGTAGCTTTGAACTCTACTTCTCCGAACTCTGCTTTTATAGCTTTTATAAAATCTTTTATTAGCATTACCATTTCTCCCCATATGCGAACGTTTCTGTATCGAACGAAAAGCCCCACCTACCTTCTTTACCATTGCCATGACGTTGTTTATTAAGGTACACAACACAGTCTGGCTGCGACATGAGTTCTTCATCTAAACCTCCCTCTACTCTACATTCTTCTTTAGCTTTATTTCTATGTACTGATATTACATTGTCAGCCATGTTTGTCAAATTAGCTGAGCCTGCTACATCAAACTTAGATGGGCTACCTTTTTCATCTGCTGTTTTTCTACTATGAGCAACTAAGAATATATGAATTCCTAAGTCTCTAGCAGCAACAGCCATTTTATTAGCAAATGCTTTTTGTCCGTTTAAATCATCTTCGTTAATACCTACTTTCATAAGACTATCTATAACAAACAACTTAACATTTAATTTTTCAGCTGCATAATATATAACTTCTAATACTTTCTTAGTAGAGGTTTCACCCTCAGCATCATACAAATATAATTTATGTTCTATCTTAGATATAAAATCATCAATATAAACTTTAGTCGGATTAGGATTACCTGTTTGCATTAACATCCTACCTAAACTAGCTCTTGGTAACATCTCAAATGAACCAATAAGAGTTTTAGTATCTTTTAACAAATGCAACATTACATAACTCAACCACATTGTTTTACCATGACCACTATATCCTGATACGATAGTTAACTCACCGAATCGAACTTTAAAATCATCTAGTGTTTTTTCGAAAGGTAAAGGTATACCACCATTTAAGTCATCGCTGAAGTAAGACTCAACTTCGTCAGCATATTGACTTGGGCTACGTATCTTCGTGTGTTCTTGGTTGTCTCTTTTCTCCATGTAGCCTGATATTTCTCTATCAGTTACTAATAAATCTTCTAATGTTACATTACTTTGTGTGTGCATATGCACTCCTTACATTACCAACAGCTTTTAACAATCTATCATGCTCTTCTTTTTTTAAAGGTTTTCCATTACGTATGTCTACACTTGCTAAACCTATAATGAGTACTTCGTCTCTAATCATCTTAAGAACTGAGTAAGGATTAAAACCTGTAGCTTTTATTTTTTCGTCATTTTCATTAGATGGTAGAATGTCTTTCCAATCTAAACCAACTGCATCAAGTATAGACTTTACGTCACAACCAGCAAAGCAGTTCATCATGATTCTATCACCATCTCCCTGTTTTATTCCTAAAGAGTTTGATTTATCAGCATGAGCTGGGCAGCGGCATGAATACTGACCGCTACCTGACTCTTTGACGCCATCAAACCTAGATAATACGTCTTGTATAAAGATTGTTAAGCTCCTTTCGACTTATTTTATGCTTCAATTTATCGTTCTTGCATGCTCCATGAACGGTCTCTGTGTCTATACCACACCACCAAGAATCCTTGTCCCACATTTTTGCCTTATCTCCACATGATTTGCATACTCTGTTTTTCATTTGACTCTTAGTTGGTACCACTAGAATGGTACCTCCTCACCTTCAACAGCTGCATTGTTTACATTAGCTGAGCCAGCGTCAGAAGCTTGTACCTGAGGTTCTGATAACCTACCAGATAGAAACTTGATACCTGATTTAGACTCTCTAATCCAAGCAGCCATTCTCATATCTTTACCGTTTTCTAATGTAACAGTACCAGTATAATCTGGTCTTGCTTCATTATCACCTTTCTCATTCTTAAATAACGCAAATGAGTTAGTGTTATCATATTGTTCTGCCATATTACTCTACTCCTTTCTTTAAATCATTAACAAGATTATCGATTTCAACGTCAAAATCTCTAACCACTCTTTCTACTTCAGTGATGAGTTTATCATCTCTGTCTACCTTGAGCCAACGAAGTTGTTGCTCTCTAGGATAGTTCGGATGGTATGATGCGAAGTAACCATAATCAGCTTCACAACAAGCCATTTGCCATTGAATTTGATATATATATCTCTTATCCATTTTCTTTGACAATATATTATAAGCATGAGTTACTGCGGTAGGACATTTAATCTCTAACACAGCATTCTCATTTCTAAGTAAACCATCAGGTGATGCACTAGAGTTAGCTATAGTAGGATGGTCAAAGCTACCACATAAAGCTACATCTTTACCTGTTACTGCTTCAAATAAATCTCTAGCAATTGGTTCTCTTTCTACTCCATCTCTCATGAATTGATTCATAGGAGTGTGAGAAGCTTCCTTACCAGTTAATCTTTCTATGGCGAGTTCCATTCTCTTTCTAGTTTTGTATGTACTTTCACCATATTTAGTTTTCTTCATGATATCGCTCAAAGCACTTGCTGTTATTTTACCAAGTCTTGAGTTTAACCATTCTTCAGAACCTTGAATCATTTCTCTAGTATCTGGTGCTGGGATTGATGTCATAGTTTAAAATCCTCCTTTTGTTGTTTTACAGCGGTTGCTACTTCATCAGCTGAAGCTAGTGACGTATCTATACCTATGCCGACCATACCTAATGCTCGACCAATAGAAGATGTTTCACAATTTTCTATGTATGAAGTTTTGTTGATGAATGAGCTACCTTCTTTCTCATAAGCATGACCTGTAGCTAGAAGAACTCCATCTACAATAATCTTAGCTTGAAATAATACTTGCCCATCAGCATTTGCCATGATTTGAGTAAGTATCTGTCCTTGAGGGTATAATCTCCTGAACTCCTTTACTCTTTCGTTGACTGTTATATAGTCGTTACCTTGAATCTTAATGCTATCCATAATTGAATCTCCTTTGTTGTTTTTGTAGTAGTGCTTTGTATATGGGTAAAAAGGGACATAAGTTATTGATTATGCAACCTTTCTTCTATTCACCAGATGAGTGTTGGCTCTTAAGTGACAGTACACACCATACTGGCATAGTCCTACCTCTGTTCCATATACCTTCATATTGTGTTGATTGTCTTTAAACACCTTTCCTGTGCCCACCGTGTGATTATGGAAAAATGGGTGAATGTTCATATTACCAAACAACTCATCTTGTTGCCTGCATAACCAGATAACCACATCTCCGTAAGGTATCTTACCGGTAAAGCCATCGAATATATAATCTATTGAAGAACGAGCACCAGGACCTGGAGCACAGAAATCTTCATCATGATTAAAGTCTAGAGATGGATTAACTGAGTTAGAAGTAGCACAATGATAACCATAGTACTCTCCTACACCTCTCTTAGAAGTGAGTATTTTGTACATATTATCTAATGAGTGACAATCTTTTATTGCACTGACGGTCCCATCTGTGACCCAACTGGCGACCCATTCTAAAATATCTGTTGGTTCTATTGGTCTATTGCTATCTTCGTACTTCTCTCTGCAGAAATTCCTACCAGCAGTTTGAATAGAAGTATGCAACTCAGTTGTTCCATATAGCTTCTTACCTGAAGCTTGAGCTTTTTTAACAGTTCTCTTTAGAGACGATAAATAATCTATGCTACCTTCATTCAACCTCTCAAAGTCTATTATAGCTCTTTTAGGATTCTCTATACCAGTTATAGTTCTATGTATATCTCTAGCTCCATAAAAGTGAGATACAATCGTGTTACATATTTGATTTGGTAATGAGACGTCTTCATTAGTTACTATATTCTCTATAATGTATCTCATACGAGCATCTTGCAATATGTTCATACCAAAGTATTCTACATCTTGTGCTAAAGCTGGGTCATTGACATCATCATTAATGTACTCATCGCGTAGATTAAATCTAAACTCAGCGTTTTCATTTACTTTTCCTAAGAATCTTAATAAGTCTTTAAACTTATCCTTGTTTAGCTGTTTGTGGAAGTCCATGTCTTACATTCTCCTTTTCAGTTAAGTTATGGTTAAGATGTACAACGTTTAACCATGGACAATACTTTTTAATAACAGCAATTTGCACTGGGTCATCTTCAAAATGTATTGTTATTTCACCTTCAAAATTATTCAACACGTTAGCTTTATGTTTACCTGAAGATTCTCTAGTCTTTCTCTCAAATGGCAATGAGTTGTAATACACCTTATTATGTATGCCCATATCTCTTAACATGGCTTTGGTCTCTTCTTCTTCTTGAAAAGACCTACCAGTTATAATAATATCGCCATATTGAGGTTTAACTCCAGCTAAGCCATTACCCATATATATTACACCATCTATATCAAAACTATTCATAGTCATTAGTTCCTTTTTGGAATGTGTAAGGTAAATCTGCAGCTTCGGGATTATTATCTTTTAGCTGAGGTTCTGTCATAGGTGTTATTACTCTTCTAGCTAAAGCATCACATTCAAACTTAGCATCTTCCATTTTCATTTGAAGTGGAGGAGTTTTTTGAGTAATGTGACTTGCACCTCTTAAGAAACCAACTATACCTAATTCAGAAGCAACTTTACAGAATCTAATTGCAGATACTACAACTGAACCTGAGTTAGGAGAGTCTTGCACAGATAACCTAGCAGTTAACTCATATCTAGCTCCAGCAAATCCATAAGCTACCATATCTATATTAGCTACTTTATTATCAGAGCCAATATAATCTCCACCTGGTTTTTGAAGCACAGTTAAAGAAGGACCAGCATATAAAGTCATTCCTTCAGTTCCTACTTCTCTAATTGAGTTTTGACCTTTAAGAACATTCTCTTTAGATATATGTTTAGAATGTAGTCTATGCTCTTTAGCCATGTTTAAAAAGTCAGTGTTAGCTGTTCTACCAGTTCTCACATGTTCTTGACCTTGAGTAGAACCACATGCCATATTCATCTGTATGTGTTGAGTAACACTTAAGCCTGAGTCTAACATACCAGCTTGAAGTATCTCAGATAACCTAGAAGCTCCAAAGCCTGACCTCATATCAGAACCTACAATTGTTAGACCTGCATCTATAAATCTTTGCTCTACTTCCATAGCTTCTTCAGTAGATATAAATGTAGGAATACAATTTACAAAATGACAACCAGCATCTATAGCTGCATCTATATAGAATTTAGTAGCTTCATGACTACCAACTGGTAGATAATTAATAACAACATCTACTTTATGATATTTTAATAGTTCTACAACTCTACTATAAGGTTCAGCAGGAATAGCTCCAGTTCTAAATGATACCTCAGCTGGATAGTCTTTCATATGCTCTGCTACTCCGTCTAATACAGGACCAGAATATACATGAGCATTCTTATTGACTACAACATTACTAATAACGTCGACATGGTCCATAGAACAATTAGGCTCAGCTGTTAAAGCTTCTACTAAATGCTTATCAACTTTACGTTTATCTACATCAAAACCACATACAAACTCTATGTCTTTAGCTTCGTAACCACCGATATCTGGATACATCAATCCAACTTTATCTTGAGGATTTTCAACATAGTATTGTAGTCCACCAACTAATGATTTAGCACATGAACCTACACCAACAATTGCTACTTTAATTTTACTCATAACTCCTCCATATAATATTTAGGTGATAAGTGAACAGACTTTGGTTTTTCCATACATTCAAAATCTAATTCTCCTTTATCATTTTTTAAACTTTCAGAATGTTGCTTAAATTCCCAACCATTTACATCACACATAGCTTCTATTCTCTGAGTAAAGAACTCTCTCATTCTATCTCTATCTTCCCAATCTCCATAGAAAGGAGTTCCATCATAGTAACCAGATTTAGGTAACTTACGAGACTCATTCTCAATCCAAAGAGGAGCTACGACAGCTAACTTAACACCATATCTATCTTGCACTCTTTTTAACTCTTCTTCGTAAGTAGCCATGAGTTCTTCTTCACTTCCATCAGCATATCTTAAAATATGATGTCTAATGTCAATGTTACCAAAGTAAAAAGTAACTTTATTTAAGTTGCTATGATAATATGGTTCCACATAATAGTTTAAACCTTGCATCAAAGCTCCATGTAATGTTTTACCATCATGTCTATCTATCATACTTTTACTTTTATAAACAGAGTTAGCGTGACTATCTCCTACAATTAAGTGACATAGTTTTAAATCACTCATTTGTACTTTTTTAATTTGTTTACATTTTTCAGTTAAAGCATCCCAGTCAAAATTAGCCCATTCTTCAGAACAGTTACTTAGTCTAGATTTACCAATTGCTCCATAGTCTGGCATATCTATATCTAATGAAAAGAATATACATTTTGAATCTAAAAATCTCTGAAACTGAGTTACATCTTTAGCTCCACCAAATAAGTTGAAAGAGCCTGACCATTCCATACCATGATATATATACACTCTATCATATTTTTCATAGTCATCATTTCCATATACAACATCAGCTTCTAGTATATCAGCCCAAATCTTAGCCCAACTTCCTCTATGAGAATGTTTTCTATTGGATATTGGGTAATGTATGCTGGCTATCGCTATCATTATCTTCTCCTAATAAATTAAAATGTCTTTCGTATACGTGTAAACTACCTGCATTCCAGTATATATTACCTGGATTTAAATGCAAATCAGCACATAGTTTAGTTAATACATGAACTTGCCAAGCTATGTCGTTATTATAACCAAACACAGCATCGTTAGACCTCATATTTACTATAGCATGTAACTCTCCATCTCTATATAGATACTGC
>Ga0206682_10004527_pt1 | contig 11281 bp, 4 predicted proteins | sample M240m12015metaG_FD_155444 | JGI IMG/M metagenome (GOLD analysis project Ga0206682, IMG submission 155444) | Ammonia-oxidizing marine archaeal communities from Monterey Bay, California, United States - M2 40m 12015 | ecosystem: Environmental > Aquatic > Marine > Intertidal zone | place: USA... | reverse complement strand
GATCGCCATCGTGAACTGCTTCACCGCTTTCGCGAACTCGCCCGCCGCGAACGCCGCGTTCCCCTTGCGCCTCGCCTCGGCGGACGTCGCGGCGAGCTTTGCGGCTCGCGACGCCTCATCGTCGCTGCTGTCCGATTCGGCGCCGCCGGCGCCGCCGGCGACCGCCTCGGGATCCGGCGCGGGCGCGGCATGACCCGCGTCCTCGGCGGGCGGCGGCGGCGGCGCCGCCGGCTGCTCCGCCTCGGCGGTCAGGCTCGGCAAGGCGACCCACTTCCCTCCCGGCGGGCGTATCCGGGGCGGGAGCGTGTCCAGGTACTCGCGCGTCGCGTCGATGAACTCGCGCTTCTCCGCGAACGCGCGCGTCTCCACCCCCGCCAGCTGCAAAACCTCGCGGCACGTCTTGAGGTCCATCGTCTTGGGGTTCGTGTCTTCGCCCGCGTCCGCGCGGAGCTTTCCGACGCGCGCGCCGAGATCGAACGCCGCCGCCAACCGCGCGCCGTCCGCCTCGAGACCGACTTTGTTTTTGTTTTTGTTTTTGTTCTTGGCGCCCGCGGCGATCGCGACGTCGCGCGCGGTCTCGTCGCATCCGTCCCGGAGCGTGGCGTCCGCGCCACCCTCCGCGAGAAGCAAAAAAAGCACGTCCGCGCGGCCGGCGCCGGCGGCGCTGTGCGTCGGCGCGCTGTCGTTGTTATTTCGCGCGTCCGGGGACGCGCCCGCGCGCAGCAGCCACCGCACGACATGCGCGTGCCCTTTACTCGCCGCCCAGTGCATCGCGGTGTTCGCGGTGAACCCGAAGTTCGTGCCCTTGCCCCACGCGTGTAAGAACGCGCGGTTCACGGAGAGCATATTCTCCAGAGTCGCCAACTCCCCGCCCCGCGCGGCTTCGAGCCACCGTTTCGTCTCGGCGCGAGGCAGCGCGTTCACCGCGCGCGTCTCCGCGAGCGTCTCGAGCGAAGGCGTTTTCGTCGCGCCGAGCGTCGGACTCGTCGGACTCGTCGGACTCGTCGCTCGCGTCGGGCTCTTCGGAACCGTTTTCGTTTCTCGGTCGCCGGTTCCCTCGCGCGACGCGTCCGAGACGTCCTCCCCCGCCGACCCTGAATGCGGCGCGTCCTTCCCCCACATCTCCTTGTACCTGTCCTGCGCCTGTCTGATCGCCGCCTTCGCCTCCGCCAGGCCCGCCCGCAGCGCCTCGCTCTCCGGCTCAACCGCGAGACCCGCCAGGTACGCCTTCACCGCCTCGCCGCCCTGCCCCAGCCCGGTCAGCGCCGCGCCCTTGCGCCCGTACCCCTTGCCCCACTTCGGCGACATGCGCACGCACCGCTCCGCGTCCGCGAGCGCGTCCTCGTACTTCCCCAGCCCCGCGTGCGCGGCGGACCGGTTCGAAAACAGCACGTGGTTCGTCTTGTCCATGCGGATCGCCATCGTGAACTGCTTCACCGCTTTCGCGAACTCGCCCGCCGCGAACGCCGCGTTCCCCTTGCGCCTCGCCTCGGCGGACGTCGCGGCGAGCTTCGCGGCTCGCGACGCCTCATCGTCGCTGCTGTCCGATTCGACGCTCGCTTCGGGCTCCGACGCCGGCGGGGGACCACCCGCGCGCTCGCTCGCGCCCGACGAGACCGTCCCGGCGCGGGCCGTCTCGAAACGCGCTCCGTCGGTCTCGGTCTCGGTCTCGGTTCCGAGACCGTCGCGCGAAAAGACCGTCTCGCCGTCGCGGCACGCCGACGCGAACGACGCGTGCCCCCGCCTCGCCGCGACGTCCGCCGCGGTTTCCCCCGCCTCGTCCCGCACGCGCGGGTCCGCGCCGGAAGCTGCGAGCAGAGCGAGCGCCTCCATCGACCCGATCCCCGCCGCCGCGTGCAGAGGCGTGGCGCCCTCCAGGTTGCGCGCGTTCGGGTCGAGTCCGCGCGGAGCGCTTTGTTCGCGCCGCGTCGCGTTCGTTTCGGTCTTCTCATCGTTCGTCTCCGCGTCATCGAGAGAAACAGTGAGCAACCACGCCGTCGCGTCGAGCGCGTCGATGCCGCGCGACGCGCTCCAGTGCAACGCCGTGTGGCCGATCCCGGGTGACCGGTGTTCGAGCATGTCGCGTCGAGCGTCGAGAACGTCTCGTCCGCGAAAGCTCTGGGACGGACCCGCGAACTCGCCGCGCGCGCCCGCGACCGTCTCGAGTACGCCGCGCAAGGCGGCGACGTCCCCGGCTTTCGCCGCGGCGACCCATCGCCGCGAAACCTCGCGGTCGGGTCGCAGCAAAGGTCGGGTCAAATCCGCGTCGGTCGAAAAAGTGTCGACCGAGCTGTTGACCGAGCGAGTTGACCGAGCGTCTTCGCGGCGTCGCGCGTAGAACGCGTCGGGCGCCCACGCGATTTCGACCGACGCCGCCCGCGAGGTCGGTCCATCCGCGTCCTCACCGTCGCGCGTGACTTTATACACCGACCCTTCCTTCTCCGTGTCCTTTCCCCTCTCCTTCTCCTTCTTGCGCGCCTTCTTGCGCCTGTTCTTCTCCGTGCGCGACCCCGGCGTGGAGCCCAGGGGGGCCCCGACGTCCGGCCGCGAAGAGGAATCTTCCGACCCGCCCGCGCGCGTCTCGGGGTCCAGAGTCGCGCCAGCGCGGTCCGACGCCGCCGGCCGGGTCCCGGGAGACCCACCCTTTTTCCCGCGGCGGAACGCGCTCTGGCCCGCGTGCCGAGCGCGCGCGCGGCGCGCGGCGCCCCCGCCCCCGCCCCCGCCCCCCTCGCCGGGGCCCGCCGGGCTGGCGCCGGCGCCGCGCTCGCTTCGCGCCTCGCCGAATCGCCCGCCGCCGCCGCCGCCGCCGCGCGCGCCCCCCAGGAGCCCGGCGAGCTCGGGCGGCAGCCCCGAGCCCCCCAGTTGTCCCCCCCCCATCTCCTCCAGGAGCGCCACGAGCGCGGCAGCCTCCTCGCCCGCCTCGCCGCCGGCGCGCGCGTCCTCGCGCAGGAACTGCTCGAACATCTCGGGAGGCATCGAGCGCAGCAGCGCCTCGAGCTCGGGGTCGCCGAGGTCGTCGGCGTCGAGCTCCTCGGCGTCGGCGTCGCCCGAGCGTCTCCCGAGACCGCCTCGCCTCCGCCCCCCCCCCGCTCTCGTCCCCGCGCCGCGGTCTCGGTCGCTCGCGCGCGCGAACACGAGGTCGTCGTCGGATTCCCACTCGGAGGACCGACTCGAGTCGGAGTCGGAGTCGTCGCGGGAACCGCCGCGTCTCGCGCTTGTTTTCGCTTTGTGCTCGGAGACCAGCCGCTGCAGCGCCTCCGGCCCCTCGCGCTCGACGAGCTCGGCGACCGCGGGCGGGACGGGAAACGCCTCCGAGAAGCGCATGTTCTCCGGGAACGTGCCGGGGGGGAACAGGTGCTTCGGGAACGGGAACGGGGGCATGGACGCGAAGTCGGCTTCGCCCAGGCCATCCAGCATGTCCTCGATCGTCCCGCCTCCGAGCAGGTCGTCCATCATCACCACGAACGTACGCACGAAATCGTCCGCGCTGACGTCTATGTCCTCCACGTCGCCCGTCTGGTCGTAGTACGCGCGCTTCGTCGGGTCGGAAAGCACGGCGTACGCCTTGCTGATGTCCTGGAACCGCGCGTGCGCCTCCGCGTCGCCCGCGTTCTTGTCGGGGTGCCAACGCAGCGCCAACGCGCGGTACGCCTTCTTGATCGCGCCGCCCGACGCGCCCTTCGCGAGCTCCAGCGCGGCGTACAGGTCCACGAACGGGGGGGGGTCCTCGTCCGTGTCGTCGTCCGCGACCGCGCGGGAGGGGGGGCGCCCGCCGCGCGCGCGGCCTCGCGACGGCCGCGCCATCGCCGCGCGTGCCGAGTTTGATAAAGCAGATCTCTATTCAGTCGTAGTGGTTCACGGTTTTCGTATTTCAGAATGTTCTCGCCATTTTATCACGCCGGTCTCCAGCCGTTGGGACCGCGCGCCGAGGAATGGTCCTACGCGTCAGACGCGCGCGCGCCCTCGTTCGCTCGGACGCAATGGACGTCAGCGCGGAGGCCCTGAGCGAGCTCAAGCTGGTGCGTCCCTCGACCTCTCCCCTTCTTCCCGCGCGTCCGCGCCGAGCGCGCGAGCCGAACCCGACGCGAAGAAGCGTCGGCCCGGTCCGAGGAAGGCGTTTCACCGCGTCTCCGCGCGTCTCTTCGCCTGTCCCGCCTCGGGTCCGGTCTGACCGCCTCCTCCCGGTTCTCCCGATTCCCTCAGGCGCTCACGTCGTCCCTCGATCGCAAGGGCGTGCTCGCGAAGCTCAAGGCGCAGCTCCGCGCGCACGTCTTCGAGGCTGTGCAGCAGCGCGACGACGGGGCGGAGGTGGCCGGGCGCGCGTTTGCGCGAACGCCGGAGGGCGCGCTGATGACCGAGCTCGTGTCCGAGTACCTGGAGTGCCTCGGCCTGGAGTACTCCAAGCGCGTGTTCGACGCCGAGTCCGGCGCCGACGAGCTCGCGTCGCGGCGGGACAGGGCAGCGCTGGCGCGGGACATGGGCGTGGCGCCGCCACGGGACGAAGCGACGCCGCTGCTGGCGGCGGCGTTGGGCGAGGGCGCCGAAAGCCGAAAGCCGAAAGCCGTCGGCGCCGCGCCGAAACCTCCGTCTCCGCCTTCGCCTCACCGCGCTCAAGCGCCCGTCGCCGGAAATATCATCGTCTCCGACGACTCGGACAGCGCGGACATCGAGACGGACGTCGACATCGACTACTCCGACGCCGGGACGTCGAATTAGATTCCTCTCGCGCGCCGTCGACCGATTTCGCCGATTTCGCCGTCTCGTCGGCGAAATCGGTCGTCGTAGTCGAGTCGGCGCGCGAGCCGGTGGCGCGTGCGGTGTATCACATCGACAATATCTCACCACGAACGATTCCGTGGATTCCGTGGATTCCGTGTGTCTTTCTTTTTCTGGGAGCGATTCGGAGGTTTTGTACCGTCGCCCGGTCGCGTCGCGTATCGGGGCGAAACGCCGCCATCCTTCGTTTCATTCACACTTTGCCGACGCGCGCTACGTCGCGCGCGCTGTCGTTCACACAGACAGACAGACGCCTCTCTCGTTTCGTTCCATCGACCGCGCTCCACGAACGACCCGCTTCGAGTCGTCGACCGCGCTCGACGCGTTTGTGAGCCACTCGATGTGCCGTCGCTCAGAAGATGCCGAAGAGCTTCTTGCGGGGCTTGTCGTCCTTCTTGCGGTTGGCGAAGGGGTCCTTGATCTGGGGAGGCGTGGACTTCTTGATGAGCTTGGACGAACCACCGACCGTCTTGTTCATCGCGTTGTACTTAGCCTGGTTCGCCTTGCGCGCCTCCGCCTTGCGCTTCTTCTCCGCGACAGCGGCCGCCTTGGCCTTCGCCGCGGCAGCCTTGTTGGCGTCGGCGAGCTTCTTCGCCTTCGCCTTCGCCGCTTCCGCCTTCTTACGGTCCGCATCCTGCTTCGCCTTCATCGCCTTGCGACGCGCGTCGGTGTCGATGGTCTTGCCCGCGCGCACGGTGACGCCGCGCGCGGCCTTGGCCTTGAACGCGGACTGCTTGAGCGCCGCGGGGGCGACAAGCTGGGAGGTCAGGGCGGTGGTGGCGAACATCTTTCGAACGTGAGGTGCGGTCCTGGTATGGCTGCGCGTCGCGCGTCTCTCGCGCAATCCAACGAGAAACCTTTCCCTCGCCTGCCACTGCGCGCGAAGCAGCGCTTTTCATTCGTCGACGGAGAATCGCGATTGATTTTTATCCCCGGCTCGCGTGCAAATCGTATGCGCGGCCAGTCTGAAAAAATAGAGAGCGACACCGCAGACCGTCGTTTTCCGGATCCTGATGAAAGGCACCCCGAGCTCACCCAGACCAGCCAGGGCTGCGGCGTGTCACCTCCGCTGGAGCGTGCGAACACACCGAAGACCGCGACGAAAAAGCGCATTGGGCCCCGCGCGCCCGTCGTTCCGCCCCGATGAGCGGCGGTGGCGCGCAGACGCTCGCGGCGACGGCGCTCGCCGCGTCGCTCACGTTCTTCGCTGTCTCGCACCGCCGCGTCGCCTCGGTGTCGCGCCGGATCGACCGCGTCGCCGCGCGCGTCGAACGCGAGCGGCAGCGGACCAGGCGATCGTCCCTGGCGCTCGCGTCGGCGTCCGGCGATGTTCACGGCGCGGGAGGCGAAGAAGGCGGAAAATCCTCGCGCGCGACCGGGGACGCGCTGGGCGGGAAGCGCGTGACCGGCGCGCGCGTGCCGTCCCCCCGACGCGACCCGCGCCTCGCGACGCACCCGGGGAAGGTGAAGGTGGCGCTGTGCCAACTCTCCGTCGGCGACGACAAATGCCGAAACATCGACGCCATGGTCGCGGCGGTGCGCGCCGCCGCGCGGGACGGCGCGGCGCTGGTCGTGCTCCCCGAGATGTGGAACTGTCCGTACGCCAACGCCAGCTTCCCGACGTACGCGGAGGTGATAGACCCGATTTCGCGCTGGGGCCCCTCGAGTTGTCCCGAGACGGGCGCGTTCGCGAACGAGTCCGCGGACGCGTCCTCCGCGAGTCCCTCGGTCGCCGCGCTCGCCGCCGTCGCGCGCGAGACCGGCGTGGTGCTGGTCGGAGGTTCAATCCCCGAGCGCGACAGCGAGGACCCGTCCCTCCTGTACAACGCCTGCTGCGTCTTCGACGGCGACCGAGGTCTGGTGGCGCGGCACAGGAAGACACACCTGTTCGATCTGGACATCCCCGGCGAGATCTCGTTCAAAGAATCCGACACGCTCTCCGCGGGCGACGCGCTCACCGTCGCGGACACGGCGATCGGTCGAATCGGCGTCGGCGTGTGCTTCGACATGCGCTTCCCGGAACTCGCGTCTGTGTGCGCCGCCCGGGGTGCGTCGATGCTCGTCTACCCCGGCGCGTTCAACACCGTCACGGGGCCGCTGCACTGGGAGTTATTACAGAGGGCGCGCGCCGTCGATAACCAGTGCTTCGTGCTGACGTGCTCGCCGGCGCGCGACAAAGAGGCGCGCGCGAGGCGCCCGCCCGCGTACGAGGCGTGGGGGCACAGCACCGTGGTGGGCCCGTTCGCGGAGGTTCTGGCGACGACGGACGAAAACGAAAGCATCGTGACGTGCGAGTGCGACCTGGAGCAAATCGCGACGCGGAGGCGGAACATGCCGCTGGAGACGCAGAGGCGCGGCGACCTCTACGCGCTCGTGGACAGGAAGCCGCCGTAAAACAAAGAAAAAGGCGATTTTTGTAGTTATCGTCGGGAACGTTCTCGTAATAACCTTACTGTACATCATACATATGATACCATCTCCGCGCGTGTTGTCGTTTTCGTTCATTCGTAGACTATCAATACATACACGCGCGTTATCGCGCGCGTATCGCCGCGGAACGACGCGCGCGCGCCGTCGCGTACGCCTCGGTTCGTCTCAGAAGCCTTTGTTCAGGCCGTAGACGTCGGCGGGCGCGGCGTCGTCGGCGGCGTGCAGCTCGAGCTGCGACACGATCGCCGGGTACATGCAGACGGAGGCGAAGAGGTCCTCCCAGCCGTTGCCGTAGATGCCGCGGTCGTGCCTGGTGGCGTTGCGGATGAACGCCACGTGGCATACCATGAACATGTACCACGCCCAGCCCACGACCGCCCACACGGGCGCGGCGGCGGACGCGCACAGGAACCCGATCCAGAGCGCGAAAAACGCCAAGGAGAAAGCCGCGTGCGTCTCCGCCGCGCTCGGATTGAGGAGCGCGGAGACGAAGGGCCGAGACGGAGTCTTTTCGGAAGCGTAACGCTTCGTTCGTCCGTACCCGTCGAGATTCTCGTCGAGATTCTCGTCGAGATTCTCGTCGCGCACATCGACGCCCGTCTCGTCCTCGAGGTCGTCGTCGTCGTACAGCGCCTTCGCCGCCGCGCGGACGCCGAGGAACGGGCAAAACGCGCCGCGCACCAGGCTGGCGACGCGCTCGGGCGCGCCGTGCCGCGCCCGGACGAAGTCGTTCGCCGACCCGGGATGGAACCCGTCCCACACGTCGAAGACGCCGGTGGACCACTGCGCGGCGGCGCACACGTCCGCCTCGCCCTGGTCGATCTTCAAGCCGCGCCAGACGCTCGTGCACAGGAAGCACAGCGCGAAGGTGTACGGCAAGCCGGCGCAGATGCTCACCGCCTGCAACGCGTTGAGCCCGACGTCGCCGCCGGCTTTGATCAAGCCGGTGGCCACCGCGCCCTCGGTGAAGGCCCAGAAGACCTTCTGCACGAGCGGCGGGTTGGGCAAGCCGTTGGAGGCGATGATGTCGTCCACGTACGACCCGGAGTCGCTGCTCGTGATGAAGTACAGCGCGATGCCCACGATGCACAGGATCGTGAGGAACTCCGTGGCCTCGCCGTATGGCTGCAGGACGTCGAAGATCCGGTCGGCGTGCGCGCGGCAGGACAACGCGTAGTACCCCTCCTCGGCCAGCGCGAGTGCGGCGGCGGAGTCCGGGCGCGCGTCCTCGTACCCGAGCGACGTGCAGTTGGTGTACCCGTTCGCCCAGTCCACGGCGTCGGGGCCGCCGAGCGCGAGCTCGGCGACGCGCTGCATCTTGATGCCCAGGCTCCCGAACATGATGAGCCAGAAGAACGAAAACGCGGTGGGCGCGATGAAGCTTCCGACGATCACCTGCCGTATGGTGCGCCCGCGCGAGATGCGCGCGATGAACATGCCGACGAAGGGCGCCCACGAGATCCACCAGCCCCAGTAGAAGATGGTCCACCAGTCGATCCAGGCCTGGTTGTGCGAGCCGTACAGGGACATCTGCGTGGACATCGCCTCGTCCGAGTCAATCAGCGCGCGCGCGGCGACCATGGTGTCGTACAGCTTCCCAGTGCGCCCGTCCCCGGACGAGCCCCATATCAGGTTGGAGCCCGCGGAGAACTCGAGGCCGAGCTGCTGCCAAGCGTCCGTCTGGAACCCAACCTGCACGACCCACTGGAAGTAGTGCCCGACGGACTGCACGAACGAGTTCAACAGGAACCAGGTGTTGTCCATGAACAGAAGCGAAAACACCACCATCAAACCGACGGCGAACGTAAAGTTGGCCAGAGTTTGAATGCCGCGGTGCAAACCGAGGGAGATGCTCACGGTGGCGAACACGGTGATGACCCAGACGAGCCAAATTTGGTTCTCCTCGGTGTTTTTGAACGAGCCGTCCAGCTTTCCGAGCCCGGCCGCGATGGCGTCGACGCCGAAACCCAGCGAAGTGCACACGCCGAAGGTGGTGCACGCGATGGACAGCGCGTCGATGAAGTCGCCCATCGGCGAGTACACCAAGTGCCCGAGGAGCGGGTAGAACGCGCTTCGCATCGTCAGCGGCATGTTCCAGCGGTAGCACACCAACCCGAGCGCGACAGCGACGATGATGTACGGGCACCACCCGTGTAAGCCCCAGTGAAACAACGTGGTGAAGATCGCCATCTGCGCTCGGTCGTCGTCGTTTAAAACCGGGATCTTGCTGAGCGCGCCCCCGCGGTAGTAGTACATCGGCTCGGATACGCCCCAGTAGTACACGCCGACGCCGATGCCGCACGAGAAGAGCATGGCGAACCAGGAGACGTCCCCGAACTCGGGGCGCTCGTTCTCGCGCCCCAGCCGAAGACGGCCGTACTTGGAGAACGCCACGTACAGCAGGAAGAACGCCCAGACGTTCTGCGTGCCGATGTACAGCCAGGCGAAGTTCTGGGTCACCCAGCTCTGCCACTTCGCCGCCTGCGCGAGCGTGTCGTCCGGCGCGACGAGCGCGGAGATGGAGAAGCCCCACAGCACGATGACCGCGAGCGCCGTCACGACCCAGTTCAGGCGGAGCACGCGGCGTCCGGCGATGTCCACCGAGAGCCAGCGCGAGGCGCGCACGAACCGAAACAGCTCAGCCTCGTCCGTGAAGTCCGCCACTGGATGCTCGTCGCACCGGCGAATGTCGTCGAAGACCATGGCGGACGTCGTCGAACGATCGAGTCCCGTCGAAGCGCGTTCGTCGCTTCGCTTACCTCGGGAGGTGAGCGAGGGGGGTGCCTTCCCTTCTTTTCGCGGCTCTCGGAGCGGCGCGAGGCTCGTCCGTCAACCGCGCGCCAGGCGATGCAAGTCCCGCGCGAGCCGACTCTTGGAAAAAGAACCGAACGCGTTGTGCCGTTCGGGGGATTTTTATGAGTTTGACACACGACACTTTTTCCCCTTCTCTCAGGTTGAAAAAGACAGTTCGTTGCGTCGTTCTGCCAATACTTCCCCGACTCCCTGCCTTTTATTGGTCGGGGGTAAGGCGGCGGAGTGGGCCTCGGGAGTTTTTTGAAATCGAGGGGAACGGTTTTTCTCAAAATGACTTTATCCTCTGACTGATTGCCTGTCGTCCAACGTGGAGCTGCGTCAGCATCGCGGAAAAACACACACGCCGATCGGGGGTTCGCGAACCAAGAAAATATCTAAGCCGTCATCGGGGGCGCTTTCTGGGTCACGGACCGTGGAAAAATCTCGGACCCGTCGCTTTCCCGAATACCGTTATGTTTTTTTGTTTATTTTGCCGCAAAATCCATGTGGACGGTCACATCGCAGCGCGACCGCGGGAGTCACCGACACCCCTTTCGCCTCGACACTCGAACGCTTCGGTGATACGACGCGCTTTCGAGCACGATGATCGGTCTCGAAGAGATCCGCCGCTGCGACGAGCACCCCGACGTCGACTTCTCCGATGAGAAGGAGGTGATGCGCTTCGTGCGCCCCATGAAATGGCTCTCGCTCGACGTCGCCGGACACCGCGTGCTTCGCATCAACGTGCGTCCTCCCCCGATCGCCCTCGCCCCTCTCCGCCGCCGCGCGATTCGATCGACCGTCGATCCGTTTCGCGCCCCCCCGCTCGCCGCGCTCGATCGCGCGCGCCTCGCTGCGCGTGTTTCGAGCGCCGACGTACGCGGGAAAATCCTCGTCAATTCCCCGAACCGCCATGTCGTTTCCGCGTCGTTCGACGACTCCCGGCTGGGACGCCCGCGCGCGCGACGCGAACTGACGAACCCCCTTCCCCCGTCCCCCCGACGCGAACGCAGTGGGTCTCCACCACCATGGCCATCGCGCTCCTCTGGGGTTTCGTGATCGCCTGCCTCGCGGACCCCACCGAGATGTCCACCGAGCTCGGCAGCTGGAAGACGTGGATCTCCCGCAACACCGGCTGGTTGTTCATCGGCGCCTTCGTACGTGCCCCTCTCGAGTCTCGAACCCCGTTTTTCCTCGACGCGAACCGTCACGTGACGGACCACGGTTTTCCAGTCTCGAAAATGTCGGCGTCAAACAGACGCGCGAAACTGACGATCCACCT
>Ga0206682_10004523_pt1 | contig 11288 bp, 6 predicted proteins | sample M240m12015metaG_FD_155444 | JGI IMG/M metagenome (GOLD analysis project Ga0206682, IMG submission 155444) | Ammonia-oxidizing marine archaeal communities from Monterey Bay, California, United States - M2 40m 12015 | ecosystem: Environmental > Aquatic > Marine > Intertidal zone | place: USA... | reverse complement strand
CTATCTATCAAGCTTATAATGATAACTCAGTAGGACATCCAACAAATAGTTTTTATGTTATTACAGATGAAAATAACGTATATGTTTGTCTTGAAGCAGGTCAAACAGCTTTAGGTCAATCAGTTACGTCAACAGTTAAACCTACTGGTACATTAACAACTGCTTTTGAAACTGCTGATGGATATGTATGGAAGTTTTTATACTCGGTTGGTGCTTTGAGAGCATCACAATTCTTATCAGCTAACTTTATGCCTGTAACTAAGTTTGGTGCTTTTGATTCTGATGATGCTGCTGACCATGTTGAGCAGGTTGGTATTCAAAACGCAGCTTCACCAGGTGAAGTTGTAGGATATCAAGTACTATCTGGAGGTTCTGGCTATACAACAGTACCTACAGTTGAAATTATAGGTAACGGAGTAGCTGCAAATGCTACTGCTACTATAAGTGGTGGAGCTGTAACAAAAATTAATGTTAAAGACTCTGACGGAAATAAAGCACATGGTAGAAACTTTACACAAGCTCATGTAAAAATTACAGGTGGTAATGGATCTGGTGCAACTGCAAGACCTATTATCGGACCTGCAGCTGGGTTCGGTGCTGATCCAAGAGATGATCTTAAAGCAACAGCAATGATGTTTACTGCTAAGCCAGCTGGAGATGAAGGATCTAACTGGGTGATTGGAAATGACTTTAGACAAGTTACACTTGTTAAAAATATAGAAATACCAGACTCAGATGCTTTATATACGGGTGTTACAGGCAACGCAATGAGACGTATGAAGTTCTCTGCTATAACCTCAGACTTCTCTCCAGATAAAACTATTCGCGGTGCTACATCTTTAGCTAATGCTTATGTAGTAAAATCAGACTCAGATGAAGTTTGGTATATTCAAGATTCTGATACTCAATTTCAACCATTTGTTGAAGGTGAAGTTATATCCGAAACTGATGGATCAGGAGCTGGAACACTTGATGCATCTGGAGTAGATGGTGATTCATATGCTTACATAAACGGTGATATAGACATATCTACAGGTGAAGTAATGTATATAGATAATAGAGCAGCAATACAAAGATCAGCAGATCAAACAGAAGATATAAAAATTATTATCCAACTTTAATGGAAGACTAATATGGTAAAAGCATTTACATCCGAAATATTCTCATCTACTTACAGAGATGATTTTAAAGACAGCGACAACTTCCACAGGATTTTATTTAATAGTGGCCGTGCATTACAAGCTCGTGAGCTCACTCAGTTACAAACAATCATGCAAGGTGAGCTGGGTCGATTAGGTAGGCATCTCTTCAAAGAAGGAGCATCTATTAACCCAGGGGGAATAACTGTTAACACAACTTATGAGTTTGTTAAGTTAAACACAACAACAAATACTTTACCTGATAATATAAATGATTTAGTAGGAGTAGATTTTACGTCTGCAAGTGCTATTGCTTTTAAGGTTATAGAAGTAGTTGCTGCTACAGATTCTGATCCTGCTACTCTTTATATTGCATATACGAACACATCAAGTGGTACAAGCGGAGCAAGTCCTGTAAGAGTTGCAGCTGGGGAAGAGCTAACAAGCTCATCATTTACATTAACTGTACAGACGACTAACACTGTAACTAACCCTGCCGTAGGACAAGGGTGTAAAGTTTCTATGCATGCTGGTGACTTCTTTGCACAAGATCATTTTGTATTTGCTAAAAATCAATCTAAAATTATCTCAAAATACTCGAATAGACCTACTACAAGTATTGGGTTTAAAGTGGTTCAAGATATTGTTCAAGCTTCTGATAACAACGCTTTGTTTGATAATCAAGGTGCTACTCCTAACTTAGCATCTCCAGGCGCAGATAGATACAGAATATCTTTAACAATAGCTGAACAATCAGATGTAGACTCAGATGAAAATTATATTGAAGTTGCTAAAATCCGACTAGGTAAAGTAGTTTCTCAGGTAGCAGCAACAGATAGTTATAATGAAATTAATAATGTTTTAGCGCTTCGCACGAAAGAAGAGTCTGGAGATTATATTGTTAATCCGTTTGAGTTAAGATTTGAAACAAACGATTCTGATAACTCTAAACTTGATTTTATTTTAAGCTCAGGTATAGCTTATGTTGACGGCTATAGAGCTGAAAATCCTAGTGACGCTATTATTACTCTAGATAAACCAAGAACAACAACTATAGCTAACAATCAAGTAGTCGCTGCTGACTATGGTAGCTATATTATTGTATCTGCTGCTAATAAAGGCATTCCTAATATTAATGAGCTGCAGCTAATGAATCTACGATCTGCTGTAACTCATGGTGGATCAACAATCGGCACAGCTAGAGTACGTCATGTAGAAGAAGATGGAGCTAACTACAGATTATATCTATTTGATATTGCAATGAACGCAGGTCAAAACTTTGCTGATGTAAAATCAATTGGTACTAGCACTACAGACTTCTTTAACCTTATATTAGAGATTAATAAAGCGGTTCTTAAAGATGCTGCTAACAGTAGTCTATTGTTTGATCTACCGTTAACTAGACCTCAGTCTATCTCAGATATATCAGTAGCTGTACAAAGACGTTTTTCTACTCAGACAAACTCTTCTGGCCAAGCTACTATCTCATTAACAGCTACTGGAGAGACTTTCTCTGACACTTCACTGTGGGTAATGGGTGCTGCTGATTCTGATATAGATACAGGCGCTTCTGTTTCTGGTGCTGGTACTCAATCAGCGAATATTACAGGAGCTGCAGTAAGTCAGAATCCATATGAAGTATTAGCTTACGTTAATAAATCAGCTGGAGTTGTTAGATCAAAAACATTAACATCTCGTACTCAGACTATTACTCCTGATGGAGATGGTAACGTAACATTAGATAAACCAGATATCTTCTCATTCGATACTATTAAGTTAGTAGATTCTGATGGTGATTCATTAGCGGCTATCTATGAAACAGATAACGGACAAAGAGACGATAAGTACGACTTAGGTAAACTAAACATTATTGCTGGTAATACACAGGCAGCAGATGTGTATATCAAATACAAATACTTTGAGCATGGAGCTGGAGGAGACTTCTTCGCTGTTAACTCATATACAGGTCAAGTAAACTATGAAGATATTCCAAACTTTGAGAAAGCAGATGGGTCTATAATTAATCTAAGAAATGTTATTGATTTTAGACCAATTGTTAATAGTTCAGGTAACTTTGGATCTGGATCTAAGATTAATGAACTTCCAAGACCTACTGATCTAATTACGTTTGATGTAAATTATTATCTCGGTAAAGCTGTTAAGGTTGTTATAAATCGTGACGGAGGAGTAGATGTAGTAGAGGGTGCACCATCTATTCAAGCCGAGCTTCCTAAATCTCCAGAAAAATCTTTAGATTTATTTGATGTTACTTTAAATCCGTATATAATTGATGATAATGATATTAACAGTCGAATGTTAACATACAAACGATTTACGATGGCTGATATAGGTAAATTAGAACAACGTGTATCTGAACTAGAAGAAACAACAGCTCTAACATTACTAGAACTAGAAACTTCTCAATTTGAAGTGTATGATGCTAATGGATTAAATAGAAATAAATCTGGATTCTTTGTTGATGGTTTTGCTGATCAAGGCAGATCGTTCATCAACTCTCCAGATTATAAAGCTGCTATTGATCCAGTAGAAAAAGAATTAAGACCTACTTTTACTAATAGAAACGTAAGTCTATATTATGATAGTGATAATACTGATAATAGTAATGTCATTATTAAAGGAGATAACATTTATCTCTCTCATACTGAAGTTAGTTATATAAACAATGCTAGTATGACAGGTACAGAGAATGTAAATCCATTTGCTGTGGTAACTAACCGCGGAACAATGGAACTGTCTCCTACATCAGATGAGTGGTTTGAAACTCAATTTACTGATCCTATTGTTGTAGATGGTGGTTTTGAGCAAGGTAGTGTAAACGGTCAGGTATGGAATGATTGGAGTTTTAACTGGGCAGGTGCTACTTCTTTTAACATAGGTCAAAACTTAGGATCTCGTAACTTTGGTTCTACTACTAATGTTACTCGTTCAGGTAATACAAGAACTACTACTACCACTACTACTACAGGATCTGTAAGAGTATCAGGTATTAGAACTAAAACAGACTTCATTGATGAAGAAGGTGTAGAAATTAATCGTACCTTTATACCGTTTATGAGAACTAGAAAAATATTCTTTAAAGCTCAAGGTCTAAAACCTAATACAAGACATTTTCCATTCTTCGCTAATAAAGATATTTCTAGTTGGGTTAAACAAGAAACATTTAGACGCACATCTAGTGTTGACTCTGACTACTCTACAGGGTTTAATACTCTTTCTCAGCACCCAGATACGCCTACAACTACTCTACTATCAGATGTTAACGGTAGATTAGAAGGTTCGTTCTTCTTACCACATACAGAAGCTGTTAAATTTAGCGCTGGATCTCGAGCATTTACTTTAATTGATATTAGTAAAAATAAAGAAGAAGATTGTACAAGTGTCTCACATGGTAAGTATTACGCTCAAGGTGTTACAGTTCATAGACAGCAAACTGTATTATCTACAAGACTAGTTGATCTTGCAATTGGAACTTCAAGTTCATCAACATCAACTACAGTCCCATTTAGAGACCGCGGTGGTGATAATAACACCCCTACAGGTCCTGGAGTGTCCTTTCCTGGTCGATTCCCTGGAGATCCTTTAGCTCAAACTTTCACTGTAGAAGATATTGAAGGAGTGTTTATCACCGGAGTTAAAATTAGGTTTGCTACTAAACCAGCTACAGGTGCTAGCCCAGTAGTTTGTCAACTTAGACCCACGGTTAATGGCATACCTTCATCTCGAGATATTATACCAGGTTCTGTAGTATTTAAAGCGCCTAGTGCTATAACAACATCTGCAGATGGTTCAGCTATAACAACTTTCCAATTTGAAGAGCCTGTATACTTAACAGGTGGTGAAGAGTTCTGTATTGTATTGTTAAGCGATTCAAATGATTATAATGTATATGTTGCAGAAGCTGGACAGTTCCTTCTTGGATCAACTGAAAAAAGATTAACTAAGCAAGCTACAATGGGATCATTGTTTAAATCTCAAAACGCTAGAACATGGGAACCAGATCAAACTAAAGACCTTACTTTTGAGTTAATGAGAGCAGAATTTGCTTCAAGTGGATCTTTAGTAATTGAAAACAGCAATCTACCTCCAGTTAATGTATCTAATGTGATTATTACAAACACATCTGATGCTGATTCAATTACTATAAAATTACAGGATCATGGATTTATTGTAGGTGATGACGTTCTCATAACCGGAGCTTCAGCTGTAGGAGGCATTGCTGCTAATAATATTAATGGTGTTAGAACTGTTACAGCACTCGATGGGGATGGTTTTAAAGTAAATGCAGCTGCTAATGCTACTTCAGCTACAACTGGTGGTGGAGACTTTACAGTAGAACGTCAGAATATGTTTGATGCTATGATGCTTAAAGTAGAGAATATTATACCACCTCAAACGTCTTTATCTGCTAATGCTAAATTAACATCAGGTAAGTCTTTAGGTGGAAGTGAGACAGCTTATCAAAAAGAGACAAGCTACAAAGCATATCCTATCAATAGAAATATTTACTTTGATACGCCAAAGCTTTTAGCTACACGGCGTAATGCAGATGCAAACCTATCTGCAGGTACTAGATCTACTTCTGTTAAGATCGATCTTACGTCCAATTCACCTTTCGTATCTCCAGTAGTTGATATGCAAAGAACATCTATATCAACATTCCATAACATTATTGATAATAGTAACGCTATGAATGTAGTTGCAGAAACTAGTGCACGAGGTGGGTCTATTCTATCTAAACATTTAACAAGACCTATAACTTTAGCTGAAAAAGCTAAAGGTCTTAAGATTATGCTTAGCGCTAACAAACCGTCTGCAGCTAGTTTTGATGTATATTTTAGAACAAATAGTACTGGTGGTAGGTTACTTGATAAAGACTACACTTTAATATCTCCAGAAGAAGCTATGCCATCTGATGATAATGCATTTATTTTTAGAGATTATAGATATCTTGCTGGTGGTATTGCAGGTACACTTGACGACTTTGATCAATTCCAAGTTAAAATTGTTATGAAATCAACTAACAGCTCTAAGGTCCCTCGCTTTGGTGACTTAAGAGTTATTGCGTTGACTGTATAAATGGATAGCTTAAAAGTAGAAGGTCGTACTGATCTTGTTCGTGATATGAATAGTGGTGCTGTTATTAGTATAAATAGTACAGAGGCTAACAATGCTAGAGAAAGAAAGCATCGACAGCAATTAGAAGAACAAGAACAAAGAGAACTCAAATCTGACGTGGATCAACTTAAGAATGATATTAGTGTTATAAAAGATTTACTGACAAAATTAGCAGAGAAGTAAGATATGCCAAAGCAAATTGTAAACATTAGTGATACAGTAAAAACGTTTCAAGAGAAGGTTAACATCATCTCAGCTGATGTGGGTTGGAGAGGTAATCTTACAACCACAGAAGACTCTGATGTAGTCGGTGCGATTAATGAACATGATGCAGAGCTAGGAACAATAACTCCTGCTGCAATGGGTACTACTGCTAGTACAGTATCAACAGCTATACTAGAATTAGATACAAGACTAGACTCAATTAACGATACACTGATTAACTCAGCTAAGTTACATATGAGAGATTCTAGTGCTACTAACACTATAAAGGGTGATTTAGACGTTCATAGCAACGTGGACATTGGGGGTAACCTACAAGTAGATGGTACTCTTACTGTAGATGGAGTAGTTAATTTTAAAGCTGGTACAGACGGCTCTGTTACTCTGGGTGATGCAAATACAGACAATGTTGTATTCTCAGCTGATGTTAACTCTCATATTATTCCAAACACAGATAACACATATGATCTAGGTACTAATTCCCAGCAATGGCGTGATGTATATATCAACGGTACTGGTTATATTGATGCGGTATCAGCTGATACATTAGATGTAAACACTTCTGCTACAATAGCTACAGCAAAGGTTGAAGATCTTACAGATAACAGAGTTGTTATTGTAGGTACTGGCGGTGAGTTAGAAGATGATGCTAACTTCACATTTGATGGTACCACTTTTAATCTTAATGGCAATGTAGATGTGGGTAGTGGATTAGATGTAACTGGAAACATCACAGTAACTGGTACAGTTGACGGTAGAGATATTGCAACAGATGGAACCTTATTAGACACACTTGATGGGGAATTAGGAACTATTTCTGCTGCAGCAATGGGTACTACAGCAAGCACTGTAAGTGGCGCTATACTTGAGTTAGAAACAGAGATTGATACTCTTAACACTAAAGTAGAGCCTTCCAGAGCTTTAGATACTACAGCTACCACTCTAGCAGCTGCTATTAATGAACTTCATACTCAAATTGATCTTTTAGATTCAGGTGCAACAGATCAAATAGCTCAGATTGGTGATCTTGCATCACTTGATACAACAGCTAAAGGTGACTTAGTCGCCGCAATCAACGAGCTTGATGATCGTATTGATACAGATGCAGACTTTAGAAATAAAGTAAGTGCAACAGATGCTGGTGGTGATGGGTCGTTTGCCTACAATCAATCAACAGGTGTATTTACTTACACAGGTCCATCTGCATCAGAAACAAGAGCACACTTCTCTGGTGGAACAGAAATTGGTATATCCTCTGGTACTATCAATCACAGCAATGTAAGTAGATCTGATACAACATCAACAGATGCACCAACTTATGGCGGAACCTTCGAAGCAGTTACAGGAGTAACTACAAATGCTAGAGGTCACGTTACAGCAATTGATGTATCTACAGTTACTATACCAGCTTCAGATAATACAGATACAGTGTACACACACCCTACATTCGACGGTGATGACTTCTCTGTAGATACTGGTGCTTTAACAGGCGCTACTGTAGTCTCAGATATTGATATTAATGTAACAACTGATGGTAACGGTCACGTAACAGACACTAATGGTTCTGTATCAACACGAACTTTAACACTAGCTGATCTAGGATATACTGGCGCAACAGACGCAAATAACTACTCACATCCAACACATGACGGTGATGATGCTTCTGTTGATACTGGAGCTCTTACAGGTGCAGATGTAATATCAGATTTAGATTTTAATATTACAACTGATACTTTAGGACACGTTACAGATGCAAATGCTACAGTAGCTACTAGAACTCTGACTCTAGCTAATCTCGGTTATACAGGTACAACAGACGCGAATACATATTCACATCCCAACCATACAGGTGATGTTACGTCTTCTGGTGACGGTGCTACTACAATTGCAAATGATGCAGTTAGTAGAGCTAAGTTAAAAGATGAAGTGTCTTTAATAATATACAATAGTGCAGGAACAGCTGTAAAAACCTTGTATGGTGCAGGAAGTTAAGTAATGACTGTTAGAACTCCGCTTTATCTTAATGGAGGAAACCTCCAAGAGATGACGACAACCCAGATAAATGAGATAAAGTCTCAAGTGAGATATCTTTATGCTACTGACCCGTCAGTAGATCTGAGCGTTGTATCGTCTGGTGGTAATTTAGGAGCTATAAGTGATACTAGAAAAACAGCTGGTGCTTCTAGTACAGATGTAACTAACTTTCACACAGAAGCTGAGACAGCAGAGCCTGGAACTGTAACAGTTAACTATTCTAGAATTAATCAAAGTGCAGAGAACACATCTGCAACAGCAGATACAAATAATATAGCATTTCCAGTTTACAATAATGATGGAAACATTCAAGCTATGACTCTTACAGATATATACGACACATTTATATATTCTGAAATTGATACTATAGCAGATGGTAATGATAGACCAGGAACTTATCGTATTCATACATCTAATAGTTTATCTGGTCAGACATTAATAAGTTCAACACCTGTATTTTCGGATACAAGAGCTAATACAGGAGCTTACACAGCAGCTGGGATTCCAGAAGCGGTAGATCAACCATTTACCGTTACCAACTATTATCTATTTAGAGTAAATGCTGGATCAGCGATATCATACTCTTCTCCTGTTTTTATCAGATCTGATAATAACTTACAAGAATATTCAACTGCAAGTTTTGATGCTATTTTAAAAAACTGTGTAAGACACGTAGCAGCAGAAGTAACAGGATCGAGAATTCGCTATCGGATTAACGGCGCTGGAAACAACAGAGGTTCTGGTATGTCAAACACAATTTTGAATGGGTCAGGTAATTATCAAACTCGTTATGTTAACACAGATGACTATAGAGCTCAAGAATTTCCGGACGGTACTGCTGTAACAGCGAGTACAAACTATCTTAAAATTTATCAAGTTTAGGGAAAATATATGTATAATGATGTCGTGGAAGCTAGATACACCAGTGAGCAACAAGATAATATTTTAGTATTATATAATACAGTTGAAGATGGTGTAATAGAAGAATGTATAGAAGTTGGATCAACTCAACACAAACAATTAACAGAAGCGGGTTGGGATAATGAGAAAATTGTTGACTGCACAGCTGACTTTAAAAGACAGCAAGTTAGAGCAGTAAGAGAAAACCTTAAAATAGCTGCAAGAGATGTGTATGAGGTAGAGCTCAATTATATAAAAAGAGAATTAGCTATTCTACGTAAACAGTTATTAGAAGCTCAAATACTTACTAAGCAAAGAAAAGAAGAAGCTTTAAAAAGACTAACTTATCTTAACAAGCTAGAGGCTGACTTCTCTGATAAAGTAAAATCTATGAATGCATTTATGTCTAAGACTATCCCTACTGATGATATTAATTATACTTTAACTAATATAATTGAGTTTTTCAAAGTGTTTAACACTAATGAAGAAGCTCTCAATATTGTGCAGAATAAATCTGATAAAACTAAAAACTCTAAAAGCTTACTTGCTGCCTTAAAACATTTAATCTAATGGATTTAGATATTTTGAAGCGAGGGTTTAAACTCGTTGAATACATTTATGATAATGCTGATAAGTTTCCTATACAAAGAGTTAAAGAAGTAGGTAATGGACTATCTGAGAAGCACTGGATAGGTAAGCAATGGCTAGTAGATGAGCTTTCACCTTATATCTTTAATCATAACATACATGTAGCAGCTGGCTGGCTCGGTTTAACTTCTTATTTAATACGAAAAGAGTTTTCGAATAATAAGATAATAAATTCTGATAGAGACGCTGGGTGTAAAGATATGGGAGAATATTTATTTCATGAGCATGATATATCATTTGAAGTAAGAGATACAGTGATAGATGTTCCTATATGTGATGTATATATTAATACTAGTATAGAACATATTAATCAGTTATCAGTAGAGCATATACTTCAATCCTTAAAGCCTAGAACTATAGTTGCTTTACAATCAAATAATTATTATAAAGTTGAAGATCACGTTAACTGTTGTAAAGACTTGCAAGAGTTTAAGGATAAAACTAATTTATCTAAAGTTTATTATACTGGTGAAATGCCTTTTGAAAATCATGATAGATATATGATTATAGGAGAAGTTTAATGTGGTTAGCAGAAACTGAAATTTGGTTAGATATATCTACGTTTTGTAATGCTGCTTGTCCTCAATGCCATCGTACAAATGTTAACGGGCTAGGTAAAGTAGATTGGCTTCCTTTAGAACAATGGAGTCTAGAGACTTTTAAGAAAGCATTTCCTAATCCAGCTAGACATAAAGAATATACTATCTGCGGTACATGGGGTGACCCTATGATGAATAAAGACATATTACCTATATTAAAATATATAACCAGTAACAGTAATTCTACTATAATTATAGATACTAACGGGTCTATTAGAGATGAACAGTTTTGGTGGGAGGTTGGTGTTGCAGGTGGTAGCCAGCTTGAAGTAGTATTTTGTGTAGATGGTATAACTCAAGAGATGCATTCTAGATACAGAAGAAAAACTGAACTAGATAAAGTATTAAATCATATGCTAGAGTATTCTAATACTAATGCTCGAACTACAGCTTCTACTATAGTGTTTAAACACAATGAAGACTACTTGAAAGATATAACTAAACTAGTAAAAGAGCATGGCGCTACTAATCATAAAATCATATATACAGATAGATTTGCTGCTTGTCCTCCGTTCAATAAGTTAGAATTTAGATTCTCTAATGAAGAAGGTGTACAAGAGATTTTAGAGCCATCATCAGTACTATCTGAACCAGGTAGTAGAGTAGCAGA
>Ga0206682_10004522_pt1 | contig 11289 bp, 5 predicted proteins | sample M240m12015metaG_FD_155444 | JGI IMG/M metagenome (GOLD analysis project Ga0206682, IMG submission 155444) | Ammonia-oxidizing marine archaeal communities from Monterey Bay, California, United States - M2 40m 12015 | ecosystem: Environmental > Aquatic > Marine > Intertidal zone | place: USA... | reverse complement strand
CGAGTGGGTCACGGAGAAGGTCTGGATCGAGGTTGTCAACGCGTCCAACTTGTCCGCCTTTGCCGGCTTCGCGGACTCGTTTACCAAAAACGTGGAGCACTACCGCGAATACTTTGAAAGCGGCGAGGCGCACCGGTTTCCGCTCGACGACGTTTTCAACGACAAGCTGAACGAGTTCCAGAAGCTTCTAGTGATCCGTTGCATCCGTCCCGATCGGTTCATGCTCGGCGTGACCGACTTTGTGTCCGGTAAGCTGGGCCAGCGGTTCATCGAGCCGCCGCCGTTTGATCTGGAGGCTTGCTTCTCGGAATCTCGTGTTGACGCTCCGTTGATCTTCGTGCTCTCTTCCGGCGCGGACCCGATGGCGGATTTGCTGAAGCTGTGCGAGGAGAAGGAGATGCTCTCGCGGTTCGACCAGGTATCGCTCGGCCAAGGCCAGGGCCCCAAGGCGGAGGCTATGATCGAGAAGGCGATGGAGGAGGGCATGTGGGTGTGTTTGCAAAACTGCCATCTCGCCGAGTCGTGGATGCCAAAGCTGGACGTCATCTGCGAGACGATCGACGCGGAGACGGTGCATCCCGACTTTAGGCTCTGGCTCTCCGCCATGCCCTCTCCCGCGTTTCCCGTGGCGATCTTACAGAACGGCATCAAGATGACGCTCGAGCCACCGAAGGGTCTCAAGGCTAACCTGATTCGTTCCTACACCCGCGTCACGGATGAGTACATGGACCAGTGCAAGGACCCGGCGAGCCACAAGAGGCTCCTGTTCTCCATCTGCCTCTTCCACGCGGTGATCCAGGACCGGCGTAAGTTTGGTCCGCTCGGCTGGAACATCCGGTACGACTTCACCGACGGCGACCTCAACATGTGCCAGCGGCAGATTAAGATGATGATTGACGACTACGAGGAGATCCCGTACAAGGTTATCCGAGTGCTGTGCGGCGAGATCAACTACGGCGGCAGGGTGACGGACTCGCAGGACAGGCGGCTGATGAACAACATGCTGAACAGCTACATCATCCCCGAGGTTCTCACCGACGACTTCACCTTCTCGCCCTCGCCCAACTACCCAAGCCCGAAGGCGCAGAACGTGGAGGAATTTGTCGAGTTTATCAAGTCGCTCCCGCTGATCCCGCAGCCGGAGATTTTCGGCCTGCACGAGAACGCGGACATCACCTGCGACCAGAACGAGACATACTCCATGTTCGAAACAATCCTGTCCTTGCAACCCCGGGTCGCCGCGGGCGGCGGGTTGTCGCGGGAGGACGTCATCGGCGCCGCGGCGAAGGACATCTTCGAGCGGTGCCCTCATCCCTTCGACATCGACGCCGTCGGTCACAAGTACCCGACGGACTATAACCAGTCCATGAACACCGTCCTAACGCAGGAGTGCATCCGTTACAACAACATGATCGTCGTCATGCGGCGGACGTTACAGGAGAGCCTCAAGGCGCTCAAGGGCCTCGTCGTCATGACTGACGAGTTGGAGGCGGTGACTGACGCGATATTCGATAACCAGGTCCCCGACGCGTGGGCGAGCAAGGCGTACCCTTCGCTCAAGCCCCTGTCGTCCTGGGTGCTGGACTTGCTTGAACGAATCCAGTTTATCGAAGGGTGGATCGAGCACGGCCCGCCGCCGGCGTACTGGATCAGCGGTTTGTTTTTCCCGCAGGCGTTTTTAACCGGGACGCTTCAAAACTACGCCCGTAAAAACGGATTCGCGATCGATTCCCTCGGATGGAACTTTGTCGTTCAGGACACCAAGACGTACGAAAACACCAAGACGGCGCCGGAGGATGGGTGTTACATTACGGGATTCTTCCTGGAAGGTGCGCGGTGGGACTACGAGACGCACATGCTGACCGAATCGCGGCCGAAGGAGCTGTACACCGATTTCCCGTTGATGTGGCTCGAGCCGTGCAAAGATCGAGTCGCGCCCGCGGGCGGGATTTACAACTGCCCCGCGTACAAGACGCTGACGCGCGCGGGTGTGTTGTCCACGACGGGTCACTCGACGAACTTCGTGATGTACCTGGAGGTGCCCACGGATAAGAGCGAGTCGCACTGGATCAACAATTCGGTGGCGCTGTTCACCGCCCTGATGTTTTGAAGAAATAAAATCGATTGACGACGACGAAGAGAGGGAGAGGAGGGGCGACGGGCCCGCTCTCCTGCAGTACTCTAGTCAACTGGCCCGAGACGCGCGCGGGATGATCAGGTGGCTGATTTAACCGTCGTACCGCGCGCGCGGGCGTGTATCATTACCACATTAGATAGACACTTTGAGAGTTATAACAACCAGTGAGGTTTAGAGAAGAGACGGTGAGAATTCAGACCGTTAAGCCGTTGGATTTTTTTTTTTGTCACCAACCCGCCTCCCGCTGACGAGGAAAAAGCGCCGTTGGAATTGCCTCCGCCCCCGCCGCCCGCACACCGCATCGCGCGACCTCGCAAGTCACACGTGACACAGTGAACATGCCGACCTACTTCGGCGATATCGCCAAGGCGGCGAAGGGTGCGTCCCCGCGTCCGGATCCGCCGCTCGCGCCCCGAGATTCTCCAACCGCGTTCCGCCCAATTCCCGCCCCAATCGACTGAAACGACGACCCAATCTTCTTCCCCTCTTCGCAGACCTGCTGACCGGCAGCGTCAACTTCGACAACAAGGCGTCCATCGATGCCAAGAACGTCGCCGATGGGCTCAAGATCACCGGCAACTGCGTGCAGAAGGGCGGCGCGGGCGATCCCACCGGCACCCTCAAGGCGACCTACGACCTCGCCTCCGACGTCGTCGCCGAGGCTGAGGTTGGCGTTCCCAGCAACAAGATCTCCGCCTCCCTGGCGCACTCCGGCCTCGTGAAGGGCATGAAGGCGACCCTCAGCGGCAACCCGCAGGATGTGAAGACCGCCAAGCTCGCGCTCCAGTACCTCTACGGCGCCGTCGGGGTCAAGGCGGACATCACCGAGCTCACCGCGGGCGCGCCCAAGGCTGACGTTAACCTGTGCTGGGCCGACGGCGACCACGCCGCGGGTGTCTCTGGCATCACCGTCGACAAGTCATTCGACCCGGCGGCGCTCCCGAAGAAGCTCAGCTGGTCCGTGCAGAGCACCGGCGTCGTGCCCGACAGCACCGTCGCGCTCGCGCTCAGCGACGCTTTCGACACCGTCAAGGCTTCCGTCGTCACGAAGGTGCGTACCGTTGCATTCATCTTCATTTGTTGTTGAATTTGTTGCAAAATCCAATCCCCCCCCGCTGACCGCGTCTCTCCCCGCTAATTACAGATCGATAAGGACACCACCACCGGCGCGGAGGTTGTGTACAAGCGCGCCAAGGGCACCGCCACCGGCTCACTCGGCCTCTCCAAGCGTTTCTCGGCGGCTTGCACCGGAAAGGCTGTCGTGACTTCGCCCCTGCCCTTGAACGGCGCGTCGGCGGCGCCCGTGCTCACGCTGCAGACCACCGGGGACGTGTTCGCCAACACCACCGGGTCCGCGTCCGTGCAGGTGGACACCGCCGCCAAGTACAAGTACGGCTTCCAGTTTGCCACCAAGGTTTAATTGAGATCGATCATCATCATCAATCGTGTTTGGGCTGGGCTTTTGGGATGAAAATGAAACGACGCCGGATGCATGAGAATTTGATTCCCACGGCGGGCGTCGTCAGTTCAGTTCCCCATCGAGCGGGATGATGGGGCGGAACGAGCAGCGGTGGCATGACCCCCGCGTCATTCACACCTTCACTTATATTACCTCGTCGAGGACGCGTTGTACCTAACCGATTTAGCAGTCATCGACGATTCCTCTTAATTAATTAATGCAAAATAAATAAGTATTTGTACGAGTATCGTCACTTCCCGCGCGAGTTAATTTATCATTAAGGTCGGTTACGCCCGTTCAACACTTTTTTTGACCGGTCGGACTACCCGCGTGTGAGGCTAACACCCCAGAGATTCTATCGGAGCGAGGCCCACTCTCCACCGCGACCGACCCGCGCCGCGGCGAGGTCCGATCGTAGAGGCGCGCGTTCGTTTCCCAAATCGCACGGCTAAGATGCCGATGCCGGGAAAGATGGGCGGCTTCGGCTACGACGACGCTCAGGTGAGACGCGCCCCAGCGGACGGAGTGAATTTCCGGATCCCCGCCCCTCCCGCGGCCCCGTGCCCAATTATTCGGTCCCTCCGATACCATCGCCCGATGGAACTCACGCATGAACTCACCGTCTTCCCCTTCGTGACCCTTTCCACAGATCGCCGACGAGGCGCGCGAGCTGGATAAGGCGCTTCGCTCCACCAACACCGGCGAGAAGCTCAACGGCATGAAGAAGCTCTTGGGCATGATGAGCGCCGGAAGGGACGTCTCAAACTTTTTCGCATCCGTCGTGATGAACATCGCGCAGGACTCCTTCGAGGTGAAAGTGCTCGTCTACCTCTACCTCGTGCGAACCGCGGAGCAGAAAGCGGACGAGGCGTTGCTCTCGATCAACTCCTTCCAGAAAGATCTCGCGCACCAGAACCCGCGCGTCAGGGCACTCGCCCTCCGAGTCATGTCCTCCATAAGGGTACAGGTCATCGTTCCGGTTGTGATCCTAGCGGTGCGCAAATGCGCCGTGGATCCATCGCCGTACGTGCGCAAAGCCGCCGCGCACGCCATCCCGAAGGTGTTCCGCCTCGACCCCAAGCGCAAGGATGAGCTCACGGAGATCATCGAGACGATGCTGCGGGATTCCACCCCGTTCGTGCTGTCATCAGCAGTCGCCGCGTTTCAAGAGGTTTGCCCGGATCGCATCGACCTGATCCACAGGCACTACCGCAAGATGTGCCGCATGCTCGTGGACTGCGACGAGTGGGGGCAGATCTTACTCGCGAACTTACTGCTGCGGTACGCGCGGACGCAGTTCACGAGGCCGGATGCGTACGACAGGGCGCTCACCGCGGGCGGCGACGACGACGACGCAAAGATGCTGGAGCTGCAACTCCCCGGCGACGGCGGCGCTTTCGAAAAGGCGAGCTCCAACCCGCTCGCGGGAACCAAAGGTTTCTACTCATCCTCCGACAGCGACAGCGACGATGATGAGGATGAAGACGAGGACGACGTTGGGGCTGACGAGGGCAGCGGCGGGAGCGACAGCGACGTCCCTCGCGCCAAGAAGCCCCCCGCGGTCGCCAAGAAGAAGTCCAAGAAGAAGTCCAAAAAGTCCAAGAAGGGACCCAAGAAGGGCCCGAAGCCCACGAAGGATGCCGCATCGGCCGCCGCGGATCGCATGGGCTCCGAGTGGCTCGACGATGACCACAGGCTACTGCTCAGGTCCTCGCGACCGCTTCTCCAGTCGCAAAACACCGCCGTGGTGATGGCGGCGGCCTCACTCCAGTTTTACCTGGCGCCCGTCGCCGACCTTCCCAAGGTTCTGAGGGCGCTCGTGTTCGCCATGCGCATGAAACCCGAGGCGCAGCACGTCATGCTCAAGAACATATGCACCATGGTCGCGGTGCAGTCCTCGCTGTTCCAGGTTCACTTCGCGTCCTTCTTCGTGCACCCCGCCGATCCCGTGGACGTCCGGGCACTGAAGCTCGAGATTCTCACGCACGTCGTCACCTCCGACAACGCCGCCGCGCTGCTGCGCGAGCTGCAGAGCTACCTGCGGAGTACCAACCACGAGTTCGTCGCGCTGACCATCCGCGCCATCGGACGATGCGCCGCAATCATGCCGCAGATCGCGTCGGTTTGCATCCGCTCGTTGCTGGAACTCTCGCTGCACCCGTCGGAGGAAGTCGCCGGTGAAGCCGTCGTCGTGATCCGCGCGTTGGTCCAGCAGAACCCCAAGGAACACGCCGTGATCGTCATGCGGTTAGTGCGCAGGCTGGAGATGCTCGCGGCGCCCGCGGCGAGGAGCGCGGTGGCGTGGCTCGCGGGCGGCGAGCTCTACATCTTCGGCGAGCCCGCGTCCACGGCGCTCGCCGGAAGCCTTCCGGAAGCCCTTCCAGAAGCGACTTCGAAGGACGCCGCCGTCGCCGGGCCCGACGGGTTTGTCGCGACGCAGGTGTCCATGCTCGAGTCCTCCCTAGTTCCGGACTCCCCGAAGCTTGGAACGACGGACTCGGAGGCTGAGGGCGGGGATCCCGCGATCGACGCTCTCATCGCGGCGGCGGCTGGGGGTGAAGACTCACCAACACAAACCCCGCACTCCCCCGACGCAGGGTCAGGCGCTCTCGCCGTCGTCGACGAGAAGGCTGCGAAGAAGGCTGCTAAGAAGGCTGAGAAGACGGAGAAGAAACGGATCGATGCGGAGAACGCGTCGCGGGCGGAGGCGGAGCAACGCGAAAAGTTCTTCGAGCTCTCCTTCTCCGTGCTGAAGCGATCGCTCCGGAACTTTCCGGGCGAGACGGACGTCACCAAGCTCCAGATTCTCAACTCGACGTGCAAGCTCTTCGTGAAGGACCCCACGCGCGTCGGGCCGGTGCTCAAGCACGTATTCGCGCTGTGCTCCACGGATCCCAGCGCGGATATCCGCGACAGGGTTCGTATTTACCGCGCCATGTTCGCCGTCGGGGGCAACGCCGCGCCGCTCGCGGCGCTCAAGGAGAAGGTCGTGCTGTGCGCCAAGCCGGCTCCCAAGCTCCCGAGCCCCGCGGCGCCCACGTGCGTCCACGCGCTGGGTTCGTTGTCTCATTTCGTGGAGCACGTGGCGCCCGGGTTCGTGTCGCTTCCCGAGCACCCCGACGTTCAGCCCCCGTCGCACGTCCGGGACCAATACTACAACGCCAACGTGGACAGCGGCAAGGCTGGGAAGAAGGCGAGCAAGGGTGGATTCTACTCGGATTCGGAGTCTGACAGCGACGACAGCGACAGTGACTCGGACTCCAGCGGCAGCGGCAGCAGCGGTTCGAGCTCGAGCTCCGACTCCGACTCGGACTCGGACTCGAGCGGCGGGAGCGAGTCGTCGATGAGCGAGTCTTCGGATTCGGATAGCGACGGCGGGTCGGATTCGGACTCGGACTCGGACTCGGATAGCGACAGCGACTCGTCGGATTAGGGGAGACGCGTTCGTGTAATTGATTCATCAACGTTTAGTCTTTAAAGTTCACTCGAACGCGTCAAAGCCGTCGTCGAAATCGAGGTCCTCGCCTTCGATCATCCCCCATCCATCTGTGCTGATGACATCGTACTCGGTGTTGTTGCCAGCGACATTGTAGTGGACGCCATCTTCAGCATCTTCGTCGATGTCGTCTTCGTCCCAGTGGTCGTCCTCATCTTCTTCGCCTTCCTCGTCGTCGCTGGGAACCGGTGATGGAACCGGGGTGTGAAACTTCGTGTAGTGCCAGTGGATCTCGCAGTTCTCGCCCTTCTCGAGAGCTTCGGGCCCGTCCCGATCGACCCACGCAAAGTTGCATTGCTTAATGACGTGAATCCACTGGTGCTGACGTCGCAGTAGCGTTGCGGCCCACACACCGTCGTACTCATCCTCATCATTGTATAAGTGCAAGTGGTAAGGACGGTACTCAGGAAACACGTCGACTTCTGTTACGAACAAAGGGTTGTAGACCTTGACTCGATCGTCGTATGGACAGCCCGCATCGCGAAGCCATTTGTAGACGTCGAATCGGTTGAAGTAGGCCGCGTACGCGCATGTGGTTTCACTCCATGGGCAGTCCAAGTTTCTCAGCTTTTGCAGAATACCGAGCCTCCCAGTGCAGGCGACAGCGTTCATCAAATTTTCATCTTGGGGACATGGCGCTATCATACCTTCGGCAACCTGCCTGCAGAACTCCAGGAGGACCGGAAACTTGCCCATTTGAGCGGCAGTAAAGCATACGTTGGTATCCGCGGGTCCTATGTACTCGTACATAGGGAATCCGCGTTCATTAAGGTTGCTGTCCGCGTTCATAAACCTCATTCCGTTGATGACGAAGTCTTCGTCTTTCCATATCCTCCTGGTCAAAGGAAAGCCGTGGTTGTAAGCCCACTCGAGTCTCTCAACAGAGCCGACGAAGTCTATAATCCTGAACGTTTCGTCCCAGACGCCGTCCCAGACGGCGTCCTGAACGTTAATGACCTGCTTGCACGCGCGGCAGCTTCTCGAGAGCATGAAGATGCCGATAGGGTCGAGCTCGTGGAGCTTCGACAGGACTTGGGGGAAAACCGCTCGCCCCTCGAAAAAGAGGAGACCTTGTAGAAGAGGCGACGCGTCGCGGTAGTTCGCGGGATCGACGAGCGTATCGCTGTCGGTGTTGTCCTCGGGCGCGTCGGCATCGCCCGATACGAGCTCGGATGCTGTCTTGAACATGTTGGGCGGCGGCGAGGAGCAACGACAAGTGAGCGTCGTGACTTCGTTGAAAGTTCTACGTTTAAAGTTCCAAACTCTGCCAGCTGGCAGAAGGAAAATATCCCAACTGGAAGGCAACAACGACGGCCCCCGCTTGCTTCCCAGACTCGCCGGCGCGCAGCACCGTCCATGGAAGCATCGTTCGTCGCGCGCGCGGCGACGATCACACGCGCGCGATCCCACTGGGACACCCCGTTCGCGGCGAGCGCCCACCGCCCGTGCGGCCCCGCGCGCGGATGCTCCGCGCCATCTTTCAGAGCCGTTCTTCGGCATCTCGGCACGCGACGCTTCGGGGTCCCACCGGTGTCGTCGTCGCCGGGCTACGCGAATGACTCTGCGGGCATCCCTCCCGGCCGCACCGCGCTCTACGCCCTCGCCGCGGCGAACCCCGCGTTCCCCAACCTCGCGGGAATCGCCGACGTCAGCGAAGCCTCACCCGCGCTGCGCATCCTCTTCGCCGCGGGCGGCACCGGAGGGCACGTCTTCCCAGCAATCGCAATCGCAGACTCCCTCAAACGCATGTCCGACGAGGGCTCCTTACCCAACGACGCCACAGCGTCCATCGACTTCGCGGGAACGAACCACCACCAAGAAGCCACGCACGTCCCAGCCGCGGGATACAACCTACACCGCATTCCCGCGATCGCCCTGACCCGACCGGTGAGTGTTTATTTTATCTTTTACTAAGAGTTACGTATGGGCAATTTTACTGACGCCGTGTTTTGTCTATAACAGGTGCTCTCGTGGTCCAACGTTCTGGTACCCGCGAAATTGGCGTACGCCGTCATCCACTGCATCGCGTTGATCACACGGCTCAAACCGGACGTCGTGGTTGGAACCGGCGGGTACGTCTCACTGCCGGTGTGCCTCGCGTCCGTGGCGTGCCGCGTCCCTTTGGTCATACAGGAACAAAACGCGTACCCGGGAATCGCTAACCGTATATTGGCGTCGTTCGCCACACTAGTATGCGTAGCCTTCGCTCGAGCCGCGGATGCGTTTCGAATACCACTAAAGGGATCCAACGGGGCAGGGGACAGGACGAGTGATAGGAGAGGGTGCGTGGTTCGGGGTAACCCCGTGCGGTCCACGCTGAGGTGGCGCAAGAGGGAGGACGCCAGGCGAACTGCGAGCTGGATGTTTTACCGAAAAGGTTGCGACCAGACCCCGCGGATCGGCACGGAGGACAGGGTGCTGGCGGTCTTCGGCGGGTCCATGGGTTGCGAGACCTTGAACGACGCCATGGCGCACGCGGTGACTGATATGTTGAATAAAGATGAACACCTGTGGGTGGTGTGGCAAACCGGGAGGGGCGGGTACGAAGGTGAGTTTTGTTTTGTTTTGTTTCCCGTGTGGGCAATTCGACTGACGACGTGTTTTGTACACAGGCGTCAAGAGTAAAGTCCCGAGTCACCCGCGGCTCGCCGTGCGTTCGTTCATCGACGACGTGGAGAACGTGTACAACGCCGCGGACCTGTGCGTAGCGCGCGCGGGGGCGGTGACGTGCTCCGAGCTACTCGCGTGCGGGCTGCCGTCAATACTGATCCCATCCCCAGTCGTCGCCGAGGTGAGCTTATTTTAATGCTTCACGTATGGGCAATTCGACTGACGTCGTGTTTTGTTTGTTTACAGGATCACCAGACGTACAACGCGAAGGAGATGGCGGACCTCGGCGCGGCGGTGGAGATCCGCGACGTCGACCTCGCGCCAAAACAGTCTAGCCCAAACACGGCTGGACAAAAGAACGACGGTGAACCGGCGCCCAGGCGGCATGTGCGTCTGGAGTACGTCATCGGCGAGCTGCTGTACGATACGGAGGTGCTGGCGGGGATGAGGGAGAGCTGCCTGGACGCGGCGCACCCGGAAGCCGCGGACGCCATCGCCAACGACGTGGTGTCCATCGCGCTAGCCGCCAGGCGCAAACGAAGAGGTAGTAAAGCCGCCGCGTGATGAAAACCACGTCGGTAGACTAACGTTTAATCGAACGCGCGTTCATCAGTTGTACTTGTACTTCTATTACGATCGTGAACTCGATAACACTTACTGTACGTCAGTCGCCCATCATCCGGGCGAATCTCTGCGGGTCCCTCTGCTGCGCCCTCCTCGTCCACGCGACTTGTTCCTCCTCGGTCAAGTCGTTGAAGATGAAGACGCTCTTATCGCCGATGTCGTCCTTCACCTCCTGCGTGTACTTCCTAGCCGCGAACACCGCGATCAAAACGCACCACGTCGCCAAGAACCCCTTCTCCGTTCCCTCCCCCGCCACTCCCGTGAGGTGCCCGAGGAGCGTGAGCGGGATAACAGCGAAAAGCGCCGCGCACTCCGCTTTGCCGTAGCACATGCCCTCCTTGAACGCCACGCCGGTGAGGGACGCGAACATGGGCCCGACCGCCCACACCGCGACGGGATGCGCGGCGACGTACGCTGGCACCGCCGATCCGTCGCCGAGCGCCGCGACGCCGATTGATCCGAGCAGCCCGGCTACGTAGAGCGCCTGCATGAACTTCTTGATGGGCGTCACGTACATGTGGATGAGGAAGAGCGCGGAGCCGAGACCCGCGGCGCCCGTGAAGTACGCGCCGTTGAGCCATCCGGGTAACGGGTCCGACCCGGCGGTGAACGCGACGGATGAGCAGGCGAGCACGCTGAGGGCGACGATTGAGAGGGAGACGCGGTACGCCCAGACCTCGACGACGTCGGCGTCGGTGACGGACCAATCGCAGTAGAGCCCCGGGTTGACGGGCCGCCCGGGGACGACGTACTGACTCGAGGTGTCGTCGGACTCGACCGCGCGGAGACCGCGCGGGGCGAGGCGCCGGGAGGCTGGCGACGGGTGGAAGCTTCTTCTCGCCCTCGTGGCTCCACGGATCTTCTGCGTTCCGACGCCCAACGCGGTTCTGTGACGCGCCGCCGCGCGGGTATCGACGCGCGCGAGCGGCCGCGCCGGCGTCGACGCCGTGGCGATCGTCGCTG
>Ga0206682_10004517_pt1 | contig 11296 bp, 7 predicted proteins | sample M240m12015metaG_FD_155444 | JGI IMG/M metagenome (GOLD analysis project Ga0206682, IMG submission 155444) | Ammonia-oxidizing marine archaeal communities from Monterey Bay, California, United States - M2 40m 12015 | ecosystem: Environmental > Aquatic > Marine > Intertidal zone | place: USA... | reverse complement strand
ACTTACTAGCTAAAACTGTTTCAGTGTCTCCAAAAGATGTACCTGCTGAGTTAGTGGCCCAAGGTTTCCAATAGTTAGCTGTATTATTGTTAACATCTGTTACAACAAAGTTAGCGTTAAAACTTGTCTCTGTCACGTTACTAGAAGATACACCGGTATCAGAAGGTGTAGAATCTATAAAAGTACTGTGCAATGTTATAGGTGTAAACACAGGGAAAGCTTCTTCTACGTCATCACATATGTCTTCTATAAATTGTATTATACCTTGAGGGTCTGCACTAAAATCTGTTAGACCTCCTGTGTTATTAGCATAACCGTTATATATAGTATGAGCGCTTGTTGTACCATCTATTGAAGCAGTATCAGATATACTACCTATTATAGATATAGTACAAACATTAGCTACAGCTTGACTACTTAAGGTACCCATAAGTGCAGTTTCTTCTGCTCCATTAAAACTTCTTGTTGAGGTACCTTCAGGATCTGTATCTGTAACAAATATAATCATTCTTTGGACTCCTGATCTAAACGATCCAGCAAAGTTGTTATTTAAAACCTGATTCAAAGCTACCTCCCATCCTACTGTACCTTGACCTGATCCTAACAACATATTACCATTATTGTTGTCAGCAGCTGCTAATAGATTTAATTTAGAAGAAAAATCTGTTGCATTGGCATATTCAAAATCAACTATAGCAGTTGAATGTATGTGACCTGTAGTGTCTACTACTTGATGATGTTTGTTTCCAGCCGCTAAACCAGTATAAGTACTACTATCAGAATAATTTAAAGCAGACGTATTAGAACTAGTAGTAGCATCAACTATAACTAAACCTAATCTGTAGTCACCTCCAGACCTAGACACTACTTTGTTTGTTATACTAGTTACGTTTGCTTTTAAACCTGTTGAACTATTATTAAAATCATTCCCCATACTACCAGTATAATCTATAATAAAAACAACATCCATAGCTTTGTTACATGGTATAGCTTGAAAATCATGATCATAAGCATAGAACTCCCCCATACCAAAAGCGGCTACGTTATCAGGGTGATTTGGGCTCTGTTGATTTGTTACATCATAGTTTTCTGTACCTCCGCCTTGAGTTATCTCTTTCAAACTGTAAGGACCATAACTAGTGTCTACGTCTGTGTAGTCATTTTCTAGTTTTTCAGCTGCTATAGCTGCTAAACTTAAACTTCCGCTTCCAGGAACCGCCATGTTATAACCAAGGTTTTTCCATACCTACATCCATAGGTACTTTCATGTTATTTATAAATTCTTCTAAATGATTTTTATGATTTTGAAGTACAGGGTGAGATTCAACCCATCCTATAACCATTTCTTCTGTTACGTCTTCAAAAACTGTAAAACTATCTTCATTTAATTCTACACTAATATGACCCATACTATTATGTGTATAATCACCATCTACAGCTACAACTTCGAACTCAACTTCTTTTATAACGTTAGTTAAATCTTGAAAGCTAGGTGCGCCTTTTAAATGTAGTATGTTAGTATTATAAGTTATTGCCATTTTTTATTATTTTTTTAAGTTCGTCTATTTCTTGTTTTAATTCTTTTATAGCTTCGAGTAATATTGGTGCGATACCTTGATGTCTCATAGAAAGCATACCATTTTCATTTTCTCTTACAAGTTCTGGTATAACTTCTTTTACATCTTGCGCTATAAACCCTATATCTTCTTTTATATCTAATATACTATCTGATTTTTTCCAATTAAATGTTACACCCTGTAAATCCATTACTTTGTCTAAAGCTGATTCAATAGGTTTAATGTTTTCTTTTAATCTTTTATCAGAAGGTGAACCATAAGCTACAACATCTCCTTTTGCTGTAAAAGTTCCCGCTCCACTTAATTCGCCCATCACTGCTGTACCGTTTTCAAACGTCCATTTCGCAGAAGCATGAGCGTGACCAAATAATGTTGAGTTACTATAACTTATTAAAGTTGATCTTAAAGTAGTGCTGTTATAAAAAGCTAAAAGAGGGTAATCACCACCTACTATGTTAAAAGATTTAACTCCAGTGCCAGTATATTCAGTAGTGCCACCAATAGAAGTGTTACCGTTTATACTTATAGTCATGTCCGTATATGTTCCGTGATTTGAATCTCTTGCAAAACCAAGAGGTACACTAACAGAGTTAGATCCAAACACAGCGTGATTATTGCTAGATTTAATCAAAGCTTGATTTCCCTGTACATATTGAGGGGTGTAAACGCCAGAGTTTGCTGAAATAACACCAGTTCCAGAATTTATTTCTAAGTATTTTGTTGTACCTGAGTGTGGAGCTATTTCAAAATTATTATTACCAGAAGCACCCATTACATTCTTACCTAATCTCCAATCTGTACCAGAAGAAGCTCCTATGTACATATAACTACTAGTAGCTAAACTACCTACGTTTATAAACCTAGCTATTTCATGAGAAATCCCACTAGCAGGCCCATTAGCTGAAACAGTAAATTTCCCATTAGTCCCGGATGTTTGCTCGAAACTAGCTTTCTGTACAACTAACGCTGTGGATAAGTTAGACGTAGGTCTAGTTTGATTTATTTGACCTTTACCAGTTCCAGAGTCAAATGTGGTTCCAAGACCATGACAAGTTAAACTAGGTGTTTTTGTAATGTCATTGTTCCAAGCGCCTTGTGGGTTTATTTCAACCACAGTTACTGGTTCTCTATCAGCTCTATAAAGTCTAAGTATTACTTCGCCAGTGTCGTTTGCTACAGAGGTTCTATAGTAAAACTCAGCTGCAGTTGCAGACCCTCCATAAGCACCACCAATTCTACTATCTAAGGTTTGTAATATATTTATATCGTTAAAGTTACCTATGCTCGCAGTTGATCCGTTGCTTACATTTATAATGTATTTCTGTAGAGTCTTACCATTGTGGTGTTTACCACCAGTTCTAATTACAACCTCTACATCACTACCTAAACCAGAGTTAGAGTAACCAGATGGAATTTTTATTGTATACCAAATGTAACCACCTATATGTGTAGATTGACCTGCGACAACTTGCCTATTTACATCCCTTTGTTTTAATATACCATATCCAGCAGTTCCTTGATTTCCTGAAGTATCATTTTGAATAATCAACTTACCAGTACTAGAAGCACCTGTAGAGTTTCCAAAAGTTAAATTAGTAGAGAATACCTCGCCGAAGTAATGGTCTGAGTAACTACTTGCTGATCCTGCTCTCCAAAACCACCTATTAGGAGTGTGGTTTGAAGTGTTGCTGTTACAAGTTCTATAATTTATATGAATATCAGTACTTTGCGAACCTATCATCATCTCAGCACCATAACCTTTTAACTCTAAAGTATCATAAGCATGGTTTCTACCTATTTCTGCGCCTACACCTGAACCATTTGCAGCTCCATCAAAATGTGCTGTACCAGTAGTAGTTTTTCCTGTTACACTAATCCCTGTACTTGTAGTTGCAAGTTTCTCATTACCTGCGTTATATAAAACAACTGAACCACCATCAGTAAACGAAGCTTGAAGATGACTCATATCAGCGTCATAAATCTTTGTTAATGAAGATACTATTCTTAAGTCACCAGTTCCTGTGTCATTAATATAACTGTCATTTGCGTTGTGATATATTTGAAGGTCTTGAGAATCTCCAAATTGTATTTTATTATTATCACCTAGGTTTAAGTTTCCATCTACAGTAACTAACCCAGTTGAGTTAACGTTTAATATAGGTATACCAGATATATCAGATACAGAAAACAGATCACCAGTTAAGCTGTCTGTTACTGAAAACAATTGCCCTTGAGTTCCTTGTATATCAAGTACCGTGTTAGAGCCGTCTACTATTAGACCTTTTTTTACTTTAAATTCATTTGCCATAATTGTTACCTTTCATTTTCCAGGTTATATATTAAATCTATTTTTGTATGCTTTAAAATTACTTTTTATTTCACTAGCAGTCAACTCTTTTTTGTATATTTTACCTAAATGTATTTGACCATCATAGTAGTAATCAGCATAATTATGTACCCATCTACCAGAGCAAACAGGTACGCTTTGAAAATTAGGTGTTTTCGAAAGACTATGAGTTGCATCAAGCTCTCCGTTTATGTACCACTTTATTTGATTTAACGTGGCATTATATGCAAGAACCGCATGAACAGCTATGTTACTTCCATTTACCCACACCGCACCGCTTGTATGTTTTGAATCGTATTCTCTACTTCCATCTGTATATCCAATAGACGCTCCTAGTTTATTACCACCTATATAGTTAATACCAAAATTAGCTACAGGCGAAGTATATGAGTGGTTAGTTAATATAGCGCAAGGTGAGTGAGCATTTGCTGTTGGTGTAAACACTGCTTCAAAAGTTTGAGAACCTTCTACTAAGAGAGCAGTACTAACAATGTAATCATTACTACCGTCGTATATATGTTGCGCAGCATTATCGTAAGATACGTTTGCTACGTCTATATTTCTTGTTCTTTTTAAATCTATTAAAGATTGTGTGCTAGTTCTAGAACCAGTTGTTGCGCCAGAATACACGTAGGGTGTTGCATTACCTTTTAGTTCTGTCTGGCACATTGTTACATAACAATCAGTTCCAACCGTTAATCCTTCACCAGCAAGATAAGGAAAGTTACCAGATGCTGAGGTAGTAGCTGTAACCGTTTGTCTAATACGTTGCCATTCCCCCGTTAATGTAAGACTTACGTTTCCTCCCCAGTGAGACTTAATTTGAAAAACACCATTACCTTTTACCCAAGCTGACGTTGTGTAAGTACTACCACTAGCATATTTACTATTATTGTATTGGTGAAAGTGCGAATAAGAAGAGGCTGAATTTACTGTAAGTTTATTAGCTGATACAGTTTCACCATAAGGTCCTTCTACCGTTGTTGCTGTGTGAGATATGTTACCATCCCAAGAACTAAAAGTCCAACCAGTTTCACCGTTGCTGAAGTCAGAATTAGTGTATAGATTTGTAGTAGGTTGACCAGGACAAAACCTAGTTGCAGTGTTAACATTAGTTATACCGTGTCCTGTATCATATCCAAATACTAAATCGTCGTTTGTTAAGTTGGGTCCTGTATACATTATATATTAAATCTTTTTTTAACTGCGTTATAATTTTGTGCTACTTCTGCAGGGCTAAGTGCTCGGTCATAACAACTAACAGAATATATTTGACCGTCAAAACTCATATCTGCTCTTGTAAAATGCCAATTACCAATTCTAAAATAATCTTGTACTAATGAACCAACTGTATCTACAGAATAACCTTCTGTTGTCTGAGCTACTCCGTCTACATATATTTTATGCTCTGTTGTTTGGTGCTGCTCCCACTCTTCGATAGTCCAAGTAATCATGTGAACTTCGTTTGTAGGTACAGCTGTAGTTATCCTTCTACCACCAGGACTCCAGTGATCAGTACCCATTTTCCCTTGTAACGAACAGAAACACATGCTATCAGTAGTATCTTGCTCGTGTTGTGATAGTATTGTTTTATAGCTGCTTCTAGAATTTTCATTTATTACAGCACTTACGGTAATAGCAAAACCATCACCAGAAAATGGAGACAATTTTATACTATCTAAACGCTCTTGGTTTCCACTAGTAAAATCAAGACATGGCACACTGTTCACGCCAGATGTAAAAGTACATGGCACAGACGAAGTAAAGTCATATCCATTACCGCTTAAATCATATAGAGTAGTTCCGCTACCAGGATAAGACCTACTAGCAGCTGCATCTACAGCGAAAACTAATCCGTTTGTTACTATATTTGGTCCAAGTTTTGATGCCATGTTATTCTTCCATTTGGTTATTACTCCATTCTTCAGTAGTTAATAAAGCTAGTATATCTTCGTGGTTATATTCAGTATATTCGTCACTATATACACTTGGTCTACCATATGTCCCAGCTTCAACTACGTGTACTACATCTTCATTAGTATTTGGATCTTTGTGAGTCTCTGTATAAGCCTCCTCAATTACATTTATTTCGTATTTAACAAATGTTTTTGATTCATCTACAGATTTTCTAAGAGAAGCTATATTTGATTCATGAACCTCGTTAAAGTTTATAGTATCTATTATACTTGTTGGTATTACTAACCATCTTCTGTTTTCGAATGCCATAATTTATATATTAAATCTGTTTTTATATGCGTTGTAATTTTGTTTCACTTCTACAGCCGTAAGAACCTTATTGTATACTTTATAAACAGGAAGATCTCCATTAGCGTAGTAACCACCACTAAAAGCCCCTATTTTTCTACCACTAAAAGATGTTACTAAAGTTCCAGTTACATTTTGAGTTCCTACTTGAACACCATCTATATAAGCTCTTTTGGTAGAGCCATCAAAGGTAAAACCATAATAATGATAGTTTCCATCATTTAAAGTTTGGTTACCATTATTACTTACGTACCTACTATTATTTGTCTGAACACCGTTCCTAATATAAGTAGCAGAAGAATGAATAGATATTTCTAAATAACTATCACCACATATAATATGATAACCATTTCCAGGAGTACCGTTTATTTTATACCAAGCAAACACAGAAACAGAAGTAGCTCCGTACCCTAAATCATTAGGAAGATTAATCACGTCATTTGTGCCATCAAAAGTAGGTTGACCTGTTGAGTTAAAAGAAATATTAGATACGTCTATGCTTGCAGATCTTTTTAAATCTATTAAACTAGCTGTGTTTGATCTTGTACCATCTACAAAAGGACTAGCTGTTGATCCTATTTCTAATTGAGGTGAATGAAAATCAATAACACCACCGTTGGTATTATCTATCATTACAAATATCCTAGTTGGGTTAGCTCCTAAAGTTTTTGTTAATGTGAATCTTTTGAACTCAGACGTAGCCGCCGCGTACACCGTGGTGTAGCCAGATACGTTGTCATAAACTCTTATACCTACAGTGCCAATGTTACTTCCTCCACTTCTTTTTAAGTATATAGAAAAAGTTACAGCTTGTCCTGAAAGTGTAGATAAATCATCATCTAAAACCTCATCTCTACTGTACATGTAACTAGTGCTACCAACCGTGTACGTTCCTATTGGTGTTCCAAATTCACTAGTTCCGAGAGTAAAAGTAGGAGTAGCGCCATACCAATCCGCGCGTTGAACAACATTAAGATTACTTACTCCACTTGATAAATAATTAGTTATAGGTTCACCTGAATAAAATCTAGTAGCTGTGTCATTATCTGCAACGCCATAACTACTGTCGTATCCAAATACTAAATCCTTTGTTATTACCCCGGGTCCTCTATATATTCCCATTATATTGCTCTTGTTAATGCTTTAATATTCCATGTACTTGAAGCTGTCGTTGCTCTTAATCTAAAATTAGAAGATGATAAATCTACAGCTAATGTTACATCTGATGTGTCTCCTAAGTCTGTTGTAGATGTCTCAGTAAAAGATACAGTCGTTCCATCGCCACAAGCCACTACGGTACCTGCTCTAATATTGCTACTTTTGAAAATAACATAATCAAAAAATACAGCTGCGTAAGTAGTTCCACTTATACTAGCAACAGTTGTTGTTGTAGTAGCAGAGGTTACCGCTGATGTTTCTATATAAGGTTTACTAGTTATATTACCCCAAGCAACAGCGTTTGCTGTAGTTGCTGTAGTTGCGTGTTTTGCTTGAGGAAAGTTACCTGTTTGAGTTTCATCAACCCCTGTTAATGTTGTTGTTTCAGTACTTATAGCCCAACCATCTATATAATGTTCAACATTTCCTCTATAAGAACATTGAAAGTCTCTAACAACAACACTTGGATGTGCCCAGACACTATTTGTTTCACCAATAGCAACGTAGAAGTTGCTTCCATCGTAACCAAACCTTACATTAAAATCTTTTCCTGTCTGTTTAGTGTTTATTATAGCAGTACAGTTATACCAGTAACTCGATGTTGCTCCCGATGCTGTGTAAGTATAACCTCCTATAAAAACAGAAATCATTTCATTAGTAGTATAATCATATATATCTACATAAAACGACATCATATCATCTGGGTTTGTACCTACATCTGTTGGTAATTTTATTAGTATATACCCAGTGTCAGTTGAACTATCGTTTCTATATTGAGCGCCTCTTGGATGAGGTATAAAACCCATGTGTGTATCACCAGTAAAATATAAACCACCTGCTGCTTCTAAAGGCATGTTAAATTTAGCCTTAGTACTTCCCGCGAAATCTAGTGTTGTATGATTACTACCTACATTATGAGTTAGGTGTTTTATAATTGCACTCTTACTATTATTTTGACCATCACTCTGTTTAGACCTAGTCTGAAATACTAACTTTGCCGACTCGTTTGTAGTGTTATTTACAGTAGGACTTTGTGTCATAAAGTAAATTGACTGAGAGTTTGCTCCTTCAAAGAAACTTAGTGCACCTGTTTCATCTGGTCTAATGTACATAGTTTGACCTGATGTATGTTTAAATCTCATAGCACCAGTACCACCACCAATTATATAAGGGTTAGCACCTGCTAGTTTTATATTACTATTAAATGTAACCTCTTTAGTATCATCTATAAACATAGCTGTTTCTAGCTGCGCATCATGACCAGAGTCGTAAGCATCAGCACCGTTTGAACCAGTAGCGACTTGGAAAAACATTTTACCATTAAAGTTACCACCATCACCGGCGTATATTTTAGCCATTGTCCACTCAGTGGTAGCAGAACTGTGATCTGTTTGAAATCTTAAAAAGTTTCTATTAGAACCAGCATATCTACTTCTTATGGTTAATCCAGCTAATTCTGTCTCTGATGTTTGAGGGTAAAATCCACCTAATATAAGTTCACTATCATGTCTTAGTAATGCTTTTTGTACTAAGTCGCTGTTACCAGCGTTGTCTGCTAATTTAATTGACAAGTGTGCAAGTCCATGGGCAGAAGAAGTTCCGTCTGTGTTTGGACCAGGCGTTTGTATATCTAGCTTAGCGTATGTTTTATTTAAACCACCGTAATCATCTGTAGTTCTAGTACTGCTTATTTGAGCTATATTATAGTTGGAGTTTGATACTATGTTTTTTCTAGATTCTATTGAACCAAAAACTTTAACGCCACCAGTTATACTTGTATTACCAGCGTTAGTAACTTCAAAAAGCCTATCACCATCTACCTCACCCTGCCAAATAGTAAAATCATCATAAGCGTTTTCAGCACTTCCTGTTCCGCCATCTGTATTTACCACAAAGTGATGTCCTCCTTTTGCCCCGTATTCTAACCAATATCTATCGTCTGGAGGTGTTCCACTATCATCATATCCTTCAGAACCGTACTGCGAAGATTTAATATAATTTGAATAGTTTGTGCCATCTCTTTGAAATCCAATTTTAGTGTTTATCTTTAAGTCTCCAGTTAGTATTCCACCACCAATAGGTAAATACAAACCATTATGAGCGCCATGATCTGTAGGTATTGTTGTGTTACCAGCCATTGCGGTAGTGCTTGTAGTACCTATTACTAATGAATCAGTTATACCATACCCCGCTAAAGTAGTAGCAGCAGGTGCATAGTAACTACCATGCTGACCATCTAACATATCTGCATCAACCCATCGCTGCCTTGACGTTAAAGATTTATCATCACTACCTGCCGTTGGGGTAGTTGCTGAACCCACTGTAGTTGGGTACGTTATATCTGTGCTATCTGAATGGGTTTTCCACCACTCAGCATGTACTGTAAAATTATCTTTCCATGCAGCACTTATTTGAACGTAAAGATCATAAGTGTTGGTTAAGCCACTACTAGCGGATCTTATTGATTTTACCGCTTTAAACGTGTCAGGAAATTGGTCTCCTGCATACCACCTTAATTGATGGTTTTCTTGTGCACTACTATGATTTTCATATAGTACGGTTATTTTTTCTTTACCTACAGCGTTATCATCATAAGAACCTGTAGTAAATTCTATTTTTACTTTTTCATATTGAGCGGTAATATCTACGCTTGATAAGTGTACCCATTTATCCCCTGTTGCACTTCCACCAACACCAGTTCCCGTGACAGTTCTTACAAATCTATCGTCACCCCAGAAATTTGATTTAAAATGCCTATTAAGTTTATTTAAAATTTGAGCATCACCGCTTGTCGCGTTCCAGTCTGACTGTACATTTTGTTCTGCATTAGTAGGTGCAAAGGTTGTAGGAAGAGCAGAGATGTCTACTCCATCAACCGTAGCGTTAGCAGCCATTGTAATATTACCTGCAAAAGTTGCATTTGAACTTGTATCTAACGTTAATCCAATTGTCATAGTACCGCCTTCACCTGACCAAGAGTCACCGTACCCAAACTTTATTGCGCCATTAACACCTCGTATCATTGCAGGTTTATTAGCACCTGAGGAATCTTGATTACCTATAAGTATATGTTGTGCAGTTCCTGTTTCCGTAATTTTTATTGCTCCTGCAAAAGTAGAACCTGTTGCTGTAGTAATTGCTCCTGCAAAAGTTGCGCTTTGATCTGGTTTTAAAGTTAAAGTTAAATCTTCGTCTGATGTTCCATTCGCATTAGAAGTGTAAAACCTCATCTCTTGATTATACCCACCAGTATTAGCGGTTCTTATACTACCTAGTAAATCACCACCGTTAGATGTTATTCCTCTTAGCAACACCGACTCTTGGTTTGTAGAGTTTGTACCAACAATATTTACTGTACCTGCGAAAGTTGCCGTATTTGCCGCATCTAATGTTAAAGCATCACTTCCGTTTGTTGCTAAAACAATTTTATCATTATTATCTGAAAACTGTATATAAGTATTTGTATCACCACTGTGTATTAATTTTTCAGCAATTTGGATGTCACCATCGATAGTTACAATACCACTAGAATTAACGTTTAATATAGGTATTCCTGATATGTCTGATACTGAGAATAAGTCCCCAGTGAGACTGTTAGTTACAGAGAATAATTGACCCTGTGACCCCTGTACGTCTAATACCGTAGAGCCACTATCTAAATTACCGCCATTAACGACTGTAGTTGATGAAACATCAATTCCATTTAAAAACTTTTGAGCCATGTGTTATTAAATTAATAAAGCACAAACGCTACCTCACGGTATAGTCTGTGCTTTTAAACATTATTATGAGTAAGTAGGAGTTATATCAGTAAGACCATTTTTAGCGTCTATTACTACAACTCTTATATCACCTATACCAGCAGCAACCATTTGAGTACCTGTCTGAGCAAAGGTCATTTTAACATTATTAGTATCTACGTGATCAACATCAGCAAAAACCATTAAAC
>Ga0206682_10004516_pt1 | contig 11297 bp, 10 predicted proteins | sample M240m12015metaG_FD_155444 | JGI IMG/M metagenome (GOLD analysis project Ga0206682, IMG submission 155444) | Ammonia-oxidizing marine archaeal communities from Monterey Bay, California, United States - M2 40m 12015 | ecosystem: Environmental > Aquatic > Marine > Intertidal zone | place: USA... | reverse complement strand
CCCAATTAAATGTGGGCGCGTTAGTCTCAAATACCTTTATTCCCCACCTATTGAAAAGAATAACATGGAATCGGTCCCAATCTTCATTCGTGTTAATGGTCCAACGATCGTTCACATTATCACCATTTGGGGTAATGACATTAGGCACGGTAAAGGGTTCCAGGGCAAAGAAGATGTCGTAAGTCGCTGTCAAGGTATCTGAGGTTCCACATATGCTGTCGTAACCCACAATAGAAATATCATAAATGCCAGATTGTGCGATCTGAAGGGGGTTAGTACTAGCCTGATCTGTTCCATTGATGAGCCAGCTGTGACTTTGGTACACCTCATTAAATACAGGAATAAAATCGACAGTTTCGTCCGAAGTACATTCTTCAGGATCACTAATCATATTCAGGTAAGGCGGTAATCTAAAAAACAGGGTATCCGTAAAGGACTGCACTACATTACAGACGGTATCCACAGTTGTTAGGGTAATGACATTATAGCCCGCTGAAGGCAGGTTGGTCATCACCTGGGGGGTAGTAAATGTTGCGCCCGAAATGGTCCAATCCAAAATGCGATCTGTTACCAATGTGGAGTCGCTCGCATGCATTAATTGGGCCGTAACCGCGCGTAGCGGGTCACAGAAATCAAACGTATATGAGGTATATACAGAATCGTATGCAGGATTTACTTGAACCGTAAAGGTGGCCGTATCCCAAGTATCACAAATGGTATCGTGACCGATAACCTGTACAGGATACGTTCCAGGAGATGCATAGATATGTCCGCCTTGGAGTGAAGAACTACTCGTCGAATTTCCATCCCCCCAATACACTGTGAAATCCTGAACATTAATGCTAGAGTCTAGGATTGAAAATGTGTTAGGCAGGCAGAAGACTGGAGGATCAGGCTGCACGGAAACACGCGCATTCTGAACGTCTAAATCAATGACTGTGACTGCCAGATTACAATTAGCAGAACCGTTGCTACTAGCATATACATTGTTGGGGAATGTAGGGTAGGTAGAGGTTCCACCACAACCGGCACATACGGCCTGGAAAATCCTACCCGTCCGATCAAAACGAGAGGTTCCTCCGTCCACATGCTCGCGTCCCGTACCACCAAAGTACGTTGCCAATCGCGGTGATTTCCAATCCGGATCTAAGACTAAAAAATAAAAGTCCCTCCCGTCGGTAGTGGTCTGAAATGCATTTGAACTTAGCGCCATATCCTCCGTGTTGCCCTCTGGATTTGGCGATCCGCCCCAACCGGAGAAATACGTATTGCCGCAATCGTCAACCAGTAGTGCTGTAGGACTGACATCCACCGTAGCATGGGCGCTATCTCCCCAAACTGCAGTTTTGAGCTTTATGAAACCCGAATTACCATCCTTTTTGTAGCGTTGAAAATACTGTGCGCTACCTGGCTGACCCCAAGTCAGCGAATCGGCCACTAATCCGCCTTTGTGCTGACCTACTACGGTAACAACACTTGCCGTATCCGTTTCGCTGTGCGTCTCCACAAAGAAATGCTGATTGTAGCCACTGTCGGCCTGGACATCGACGGCACTCATCGTTATAAAATTGCCCGTACCTATGGCTGCCGGACCGAGGTCACCGGCCAGTAATAAAGCGTCTTGATCACTACTTACAGGTATGCTGTAATCATAGACGGGGTTAGGCCAACCCATGGCAATGGAAGAATCGGTACTGGGCCCTATGGAACCTGCAACATAAAAAGGGGTAAACTTGAAGGACGGCGATGGAAAATTGAGGCCTTGCTTATCCGCAAGAGCGATACTGTATAAAGCCTCATTTCCAGAGGTGCCGGCGTACGTGCTAGCCAATAGCTGGGTTAGATCTCTGTTTAATACACTAATGACGCCGTCTTGACCGCCCTGATGTGAAGTTGCAGGCGCAATGGTTGGATATGAACTACTGAATGTACTGCTCACAAAATATACCGCACCGCCGTTGCGCTGAACTTCGATCTCGCCACGGAAACTATCGCCGTAATTAAAGCGTAAACTATCATTGATGCCATCACTACCGGCACCACCTATGTAGGTTGAACCGACCAGCTGATTACCTGCTGCATTTATTTTCGCTACAAAAAGATCTGTGCCTTGATTGAAAGTGTAGTATTCTGCTGTAATAGAAGCCCCACCTGCGAAAGAGGTATCGTACGCGGTGGAGGTTACTCCAAAATCATCAGACCCCGTCGAACCTAAAATGTATACGTTGCCATTTTCATCACAATCCATACTGTACGGCTGGTCCAAATTTGAACCTCCTAAATACGTAGACCAAAGTAATTGGGAACCGTCAGAAGAAAATTTACTGATGGCCACATCAAAAAAGCCCCCGTTGAAACTTAGGTCAACCGCACCTAGGGTTGTGGGGTAACCTGTACCAAAGGCTATACCCCCACCAACAGCATTGCTACTGTCGTCGAAGGTAGCTGTATACCCGAAGTTGTCTACGGAACTGCCCGTGTAGGTACTAAAAATATAAATGGGGTCGATGATGAGCGGCTGATCTCGGCTGAATCGGCCCAAATCGTATCCTAAATTTCCATTTACCTCCTTGTAACGGGCTCGAACAGTGCGCATCTCTTGAAGCGCATAAGGCATTTCCTCCACAAGGGATCCAAACCGGGTTTGAAGGACCAATTCTTTCCCCTTAACCTGCCAACCGTCTAATCCATGATAAGCAATAGAAATCTGTTCTGGATCAGCTCCGGCAGCAAGCTCCCAATCAAACTTAAAACCACCGGCTGCCTCGTATACTACTAAATCAATACCGGGGTATACATTCCGTGCGCGCACTTTATGGAACGACCGCACGCCTGAGCGCCAAAAATCTTGCTTACCCACAAAATAAGTCAAGGGTGCATCATAAGCATCCTCCCCCAACCACTGCATGGTTTGAGAAGCGTTAAAAACCATTGAAAAATGATGGTAATGGAGTGAATCTGAATAGTGATGGTGTTCGCCGATGTGTTCACTGTGAAAATCTGACGGATCTAAAACAGAAAGTACGAGAGAATCTGGTGTGAGAAATAGACTGTTAGGACCCAATTGGATTTTGAAGCTAAAAGGCTCCTGCCATTGGCCTTCATTACGCACAAAACCCTGCTGCGCCACCAATGGTAACGTCCATATCAAGGCAAGAAATAGTTTCCAATTGCGCATAGTTAGCAAGATAGCTACTATCCTAACAGAATCCACCCCCTATTGTGCATTCAATAGACGCGGTTACTCAATGTTTTTTAATATTCATCGGCATTCGCACTCTCGCCTTGTTTCATCAAGAATGCCTTAAGGAATCGTTCGATATTCCCATTCATTACCCCGTCTACATCAGAAGTCTCCTCGGCAGTGCGCACATCTTTGACCAATTTATAAGGATGCATTACATAGTTACGGATCTGCGATCCCCATTCGATCTTCTTCTTACCTGCCTCTATCTCCGCACGTTTGGCATTGCGCGCCTCAATCTCCATCTCGTACAATTGGGATTTTAGAAGTTGAATGGCCTTTTCCTTATTCCCTAACTGCGAGCGGGTCTCTGTGTTTTCAATGATAATTCCCGTAGGCTTGTGTCTTAATCGTACACCCGTTTCGACTTTATTCACATTTTGCCCCCCTGCGCCTGAAGAACGGAAGGTATCCCACGTGATATCGCTCATATTAATCTTGATATCTATGGTATCATCTACAAGTGGGAAAACATATACCGATACGAAACTTGTATGCCGCTTAGCGTTCGAATCAAAGGGTGAAATCCGCACGAGCCGGTGTACTCCATTCTCTCCTTTTAAAAAGCCAAATGCAAAATCGCCTTCTACCTCGATGGTTACCGTTTTAATACCGGCAACATCGCCTTCTTGTAGCACCAATTCCTTCGTCTTGTACCCTTGTTTTTCTGCGTACATCAAATACATACGCATCAGCATACTGGCCCAATCACAGCTCTCTGTTCCTCCTGCTCCTGCAGTAATTTGTAGCACAGCGCTCAGCTTATCCTCTTCGCCACTGAGCATGTTTTTGAACTCTAATTCTTCAATCCAGTTCTCGCAAGCAGCGTAGGCTTCTTCAACATCAACCTCCTCTAACTCACCTTCTTTGAAAAACTCTAGACTCAATTCTGCTTCACCGAACATTTGCACAGCCTTCTCATAGCCCTCCACCCAAAACTTTACACCACGTAGCGCTTTGAGAGTCACTTCAGCTTTTTTAGGATCGTCCCAAAACTCTGGTGAAGCTGTCTTCTCTTCTTCGTTTATGATATGTATTCGCTTTTGCTCTAGGTTTAAATAACTCTGCAAGCGCTCCAAACGCTCACCCAAGGCTTTAATCTGTTCTGCTGTAACCATAAGCTACAAAGTTAAGCATCCCTTCTTATCTTCACGTACAATCTAAAGGATGCATTTATGTTTACTGTTGACCTTCGCAGCGACACTGTTACTCGCCCCAGCGACGCAATGAAAAAAGCCATGATAGAGAGCCCTGTAGGCGATGATGTCCTTGGTGATGACCCGACGGTAAAGCATCTCGAATCCTTAATGGCTGAACGCTTCGGCATGGACGGATCTCTTTTCTGTGTCTCAGGAACACAAGCAAACCAGATTGCGCTCATGTCACACCTCAGCCCAGGTGATGAAGTTATTTGCCACCCGTATGCCCACATCTACAACTACGAAGGCGGTGGAATTGCAGCAAACGCACACGCTTCTGTGTCCTTCACAGGAGATGATCGCGGCATTATACATCCAGAGGGTGTACTTTCATGCTTGAAAGCGGATGATATACACTTTCCTAAATCCCGAGTTTTAGCGGTTGAAAACACCTCAAATAAAGGTGGAGGCACCTGCTACGAATGGGAGGAGATCGAAGCGTTGAGAGCGGTAGCTAGTAAAAATGGGCTCCTATTTCACCTTGATGGTGCACGACTCTACAATGCACTGATTGCCAAAAACCATAGTGAAAGTGATTATGGCGCAGCTTTCGATTCTATATCCATCTGCTTATCGAAAGGACTCGGAGCCCCTGTAGGATCTATTCTTCTCGGAAATGAAGCTTTCATCGCTCACGCAAAACGCATTCGCAAACGGATCGGAGGAGGATGGAGACAGGCAGGATTTTTAGCGGGTGCTGCACTCTACGCCATGGAACATAACGTAGAGCGCTTAGCAGAAGATCACGCTGCTGCCAGCGATATGGCTGCATTTTTACAATCCTTACCCTATATCGATACAGTGATTTCGCCCGAGACCAATGTTCTAATTTTCGGACTCAATGAAGACCTCAACCAAGATCAATTCATCGCTGGTTTAGCTGAAAAGGGAATTGGCATAAGTCAAATGGGACCAGGAAAATGTAGAATGGTATTCCACCTAGACATAACCGAAGCCCATATAAATAAGGTCAAATCTGTCTTGAAATCAATTTAGCTAGAGTAAAGCCTATGGGGAAAGTCAAGACGTGTCCAAACTGTAACGAGGAATACTCTGTGATGTTCAGAGTGCAATACAAAACGGATAAAACGTGGTACTTCCTCTGTGAGGCATGCGTTCTTGAGGTGAAGCCCGGCAACAAGCACTATAAATACGGTGGTACTTGGAAAGGTTAGGCGCTAACAACTGATCGAGCTAAATAATCAGATAATTTTCTTTAACTGCGTTGACTCATGACCGCATTATAAGTTGATGCAATTAATTCAAAGTCATAGCCGCGTCGTTGCAAGGCTGCTGTAAGTTTTTCCTTAGATTTCGACTCAAACCAGCGCTCTACAAGATAGAGCGCATTTGCATCGACTATACGCTGATCTATCTGCTTAAGAATACGATCGATGGTTACTCTGGGTATTCTGTGCTCCTGCAAACCCATACGTATACGACGCGGAGCCCACTGCTTTTGATTTAACTTTCCCCGTGTATAGGCTTCCGTGAAACGATACTCATCTAAAAAGCTATCTTCCATAAGCTGAGCAATCACTTCCTCATGACGCTCGCGAGGCAAGCCTATTTGTTGCAACTTTCGTTCCACTTCAAAAGGGCTTCGCTCCTGATAGGCGCAATAACGTTGGAGCTTTTGTAATGCTTCTGATGTGGTCATTCCATCAAATAACGAAAAAACCCGAAGCTATCCTAACGATACCTTCGGGTTCATAATGATTATACCGTGGTTAAAGTGGTTTATTGTCTTTATCCATTATTTTCCACTCTAGCATAGTGAATGCATCGCGGGGAACAACGATAATCTTTTTGCGCAATTTCTTCTGCCAAGTCTTCTTGATACTACCAAAAAGTCCTTTTGTTAAATAAGCCTCGATGAACGGATGAACGTGCACGTACACCTCGCGTAATTCAATCTGCGCCAATTTAGAAGCCATTGCATCAATAACCTGAATAGGTGCTTCGACCAAATTATCCGGGTTTTCTTCGCGCGTTGTAATGTTTGTTTCTGGTCGAACCCGTTGACGCGTAAGCTCCATCAGACCAAATCTTGAAATAGGCAAAATCTTGTGACGCGCACGATCACGCTTCATTTCTTCGTGCATTTTCTCATACAGCGCCTTACGATTTTCAGCGCTGTTCATATCAATGAAATCGATCACCACGATACCTCCCATGTCTCTTAAGCGCAACTGACGAGCCACCTCAACAGCGGAAAGTAAGTTTACCTGCAGCGCATTCGCTTCCTGGTTCTCCGCGGTATTCGTGCGATTTCCGGAATTCACATCTACCACATGCATGGCTTCAGTATGCTCTATGATGAGGTATGCGCCTTTTGGCATACTTACGCTACGACCAAAGGCTCCTTTAATTTGACGATCTACACTTGAGAATTGGAACAGTGGCATTTGACCGCTGTACTCTTTCACCATTTTGGAGGCGCCGGGCTTTATTTCATCAAGATATTCCTTCACTTCCTCGCACAACTCTTTGTTGTCTATTGTAATGGAAGTAAACGACTCGTTAAAGACATCGCGTAAAAACGCGCTTGCCCTATTCATCTCACGGAAGATTCTCAGCGGTTTATTAGAACGCTTAATACCCTTGTGGAGTTGAGACCACTTGCGTACCAGGTTATCTAAATCTGACTGTAGTTCTTCTGCGCTCTGTCCTTTCGCGACAGTACGTATAATTACACCAAAGCCCTTTGGCTTGATGCTTCTGACCAATTTTTTAAGTCGATCCTTTTCCTCACGCTCGCGAATCTTTTGACTCACACTTACACGATTAGAAAAGGGTACTAATACTACAAAACGCCCGGCAATACTAAGCTCAGCAGTTATCCTGGGCCCTTTTGTTGAAATGGGCTCCTTCGTTATTTGTACGAGGATCTGATCACCTTGCTTGAGGACATCACCGATATTGCCATCTTTCTCAATATTCGGTTCTGCCTTGAAGTTAGTGATGTTGCTTAGTTGCTTGCCCTTGAGGGTCCGACGAAGGTAGGTTTGCCAAGATTTTATTTGAGGGCCTAGATCATTGTAGTGGAGGAATGCATCCTTCTCATAACCTACATCTACGAAAGCGGCGTTTAAGCTAGTTGCCAGCTTTTTTACCGTGCCTAAATAGACATCTCCAACGGAGAAACTATCATCTCCTTTTTCCTTGATCAATTCCTGAAGCCTTCCGTCTTCAAGTAATGCAATATCTGCTTGGTCAGAACTAGCACTTATGACTAATTCTGTTTTCATAAACTAAAGAAGCTTACTTCTTCTTGTGACGATTTTTTCTTAGACGCTTTTTACGCTTGTGCGTAGCAATCTTATGTCTTTTACGTTTTTTACCGCTTGGCATAATGCTAAGTTTTTAGTGTTATTAATTCTATAAACCCTCCGCAAATTCTTTGACACGATTTGCTTCAGGGTATGTGTTTAAATAGTTATTAGCGCTCGACAATGCTGCTGCAGTGTCTCCAACTTGAATCAAAGCCTGCGCCTTATTCAAGGTATACAGTTCGTTGTCAGGATGTAACTGACTCAACTGGTGGAAACGATCAACTGCCTTGTCCCATTGACCACTCATCATAGAAAAGTTCCCTAGCCAAAGTAATGCCTTTTCGTGATTAGGGTCTTCTCTAAGCACCTCCAACAACATTCCTATAGCTTGCATAGGAGCACCCTCTCCATTCTGAATAATGGCAACAGCTTCGTCCACTTTCTCGTCCAAAGGATTACCTTCTTCTGAAACGACTTCAGGAGCGTTCTCGAATGCCGTCCTAGGCAACTGCCAGAGAACCACTGCGAACACAACGGCTGTCAAAAATGCTATGAGTGCGCCTTTTTTCAACTTATTCTACAGGTACGTTATCCTTTACGCCTTCAATAAAAACCTTTGCAGGTTTAAACGCTGGAATGTAATGAGCTGGAATGACGATGGTCGTGTTTTTCGAAATATTCCGTCCAGTCTTCTGTGCGCGCTTTTTAACGATGAAGGAACCGAAGCCTCTCAAGTAAACGTTATTGCCGTCTTCTAGACTGTGCTTAATCTCTTTCATGAAGCTCTCTACAACTGCTTGTACATCACCTCTCTCCATTCCTGTTTTGTCAGAAATCTTCGTAACGATATCCGCTTTCGTCATTTGCTCTATACTTTTACGTCCCGTAGGACTTGGTTAATGAGGGGCGCAAATATACACCTACTTTCCTTATTTACAGCCATCAAGAAGAAAATTATCTTAACCTCTAGAAGGATCCATGAGTAGATTTAACACCTTCAGAATCAGCATAGAAGAATACTATCGAGCGCACAAAAGGGATTTACCATGGCGCAAAGAAGTGCCCGTACCTTATGAAGTATGGTTAAGTGAAATCATTTTGCAACAGACAAGAGTGGCTCAAGGCACACCATACTTCCACAAAATACTGCAAGCATTTCCCTCTATTGAGTCGCTAGCACATGCGGATGAAGACAAATTACTTGCGCTCTGGACTGGATTGGGCTACTATAATCGAGCACGTAATCTTCAAAAAGGCGCTAAGCAAATACGCACTGATTTTAACGGCCAATTGCCCGAACAATACGATGAATTATTAAAAATAAAGGGAATTGGCCCTTATACTGCTGCGGCAATCGCTAGCATATGCTTTAAAGAAAAAATCGGTGTAGTCGACGGTAATGTATATCGCGTACTTAGTCGCTATTTCGGAATAAGCACACCCACAAACACCACTTCTGGACAAAGAGAATTTCAGACTTTAGCGAACGAATGCATTCAAGGAACAGAACATCCTGGAATGTACAATCAAGGAATCATGGAATTTGGTGCATTGCACTGCACACCTAAAAACCCCAATTGCGTGTATTGTCCGCTTAGTAACTCTTGTCACGCTTACAATAGCGGAGTAGTCACTGAATTACCCGTAAAACTTAAAAAGGGAAAAAGAACGAAAGAAACACTGCATTTTGGAGTGGTTCAAACCGGAAATAAAGTCGCTTTAAGAAAAAGAGGAACGGAAAGTATATGGGCTGGACTGTATGAATTTCCCCAGCTCGAAGGAGCATCACAATACGGTCAACTGCTGGCAGAACCGATGCTACATAAATTATCACACAAAGACCTTTATTGCAGCTTTTGGGCGGTAACTGAAGCTGAAATTTCTGGGGATTACAACTTCTACACAAAAGTGGAAGCGCAAGAATTAGGCATGCCTATTATTATCGCTGACTTTGTTACTAACAAGCTGTAAATCCGGGACTAAATTTGCCTAAATTTGGTTCATTATATCATCAAAAACATCTCGATCATGGCTGGTACGCTGAACAAAGTAATGCTCATTGGAAATCTTGGGAAAGACCCCGAAATTCTTCATTTTGACAACGGTGGATCTATCGTAAAATTCCCACTGGCAACTTCAGAAACCTATACAAATCGGGACGGTCAGCGTGTAACGAATACCGAATGGCACAATATTGTGATTAGTGCGAAAGGATTGACTGATGTCGCACATAAATACCTCAAAAAAGGCCATAAGGTGTATCTCGAAGGGAAGATAAAGACAAGAAAGTGGCAAGATCAAGCAGGAGCTGACAGGTACACTACTGACGTCCAAGTAAATCAAATGACCATGCTTACTTCGCGTGCTGAAAGCGAGGGCATGTCTAGCGACGACTCGTCAAACTACGCAGCGCCTAATGCTTCGCAACCTGATCCTGTTCAAAATACCGGAAATCCGGCGCCCGCAGCTGCTATCAATCAAGAGGAAGATGACCTACCCTTCTAAGTCGAACGAACTACTATAAATTGGAAACAGAGCCCCCCAGTATACTTTTACAATTTTTAAACATTGACGCTTCTCTAACCGGGGTGGCCTTCATTGTAGTGATCATCATACTCCTTCTCTTATCCGCATTAATTTCAGGTTCGGAAGTTGCATTTTTCTCCTTGGGCGCTGGGGAACTCGAGGAACTCGAAGAAGAAACTCCAAAGCACAGCAGAATTAAAACATTACTGGACAAACCTGAAGAATTGCTCGGGACCATTTTGATATCCAACAACTTCGTTAATGTGGGTATAGTTATCCTCTCAACGTTTTTACTAAATACCTTTTTCTCACCTGAACTCTGGAGTCCACTTGTAACCTTTGTCGTTGAGATACTGTCGATAACTGGAGTGCTCTTACTTTTTGGTGAAATTCTACCGAAAGTCTATGCAAATACGGCCCGATTAAACTTTGCCCGCTTTGTCGTCCCCTTCATTTTCCGTCTGCATAAAATCTTAAAACCGATAAGCAAACGTCTCAGTAAAACCATCAACAGAATTAATATTGAAGGACGCGCACCTTCGCTAAGCGTGGACGACCTTGAACAGGCTCTTGAGTTGACCACTGACGAGCATACTACTGAAGATGAACAGCGCATTTTAAAGGGTATTGTACGGTTTGGCTCTACTACGGTAAAAGAAGTGATGACCCCACGCACTTCAGTTATTGCCATCGACATTAAGGCGCCATTCCGTGATACGTTAGCGCACATTATTGAAAAAGGGTATTCGCGAATACCGGTGTATGAAGAACAACTAGACCAAATCAAAGGTCTTCTCTATGTTAAAGACCTTCTCCCTTATGTAGATGCCGCAGATAATTTTAGATGGCAAGATTTAATTCGCACACCGTTCTTCGTTCCTGAAAGTAAAAAAATTGACGATCTCCTTAAAGAATTCCAGCAGCGCAGGATCCATTTAGCGATAGTTGTTGACGAGTTTGGCGGCACCTCTGGGGTGATATCACTTGAAGATGTACTGGAAGAGATCGTTGGAGAGATTAGTGATGAATTTGACGATGACGATCTAGTGTATA
>Ga0206682_10004514_pt1 | contig 11301 bp, 11 predicted proteins | sample M240m12015metaG_FD_155444 | JGI IMG/M metagenome (GOLD analysis project Ga0206682, IMG submission 155444) | Ammonia-oxidizing marine archaeal communities from Monterey Bay, California, United States - M2 40m 12015 | ecosystem: Environmental > Aquatic > Marine > Intertidal zone | place: USA... | reverse complement strand
GTTATTGTTATAGTTGTTGTTATTGTTATTGTTATAGTTGTTGTTATTGTTGTTAAAATGGTTTTCGTCGTAATAACTTACTTGCAAATATAAATCAAGTTCTTTTTGTTCGTCCTTTGTAAGTTTTCTTCTAAGAACATTTAATAGTTTTTTTCTAAATGAGTTGGGTGTTTTTTTCTTAGAGGCTTTATCTAATTTACTTACTAATCCCTTTCTTTTACTAGACTTAATTTTTTTAGATGTAAGTATAAGTCGTTCCACCATTTTCCTTTGTTTGTCTGAGAATTGTGGAATAAATTTTTTGACTCTACGTTCTTTCTCTCTTTCCTTTTCTTTTTTTTCTAATGATTTAAACTGTAAATTCTTAAGTTTTTGGGTAGTTTTTTTAAGAAGTTTATTTGTTTTATCTTTATTTTTTAATGTTTTATTTAAACGAGCATTTACTCTGTTGGAATAGCTATTAAGAGATGAAGGGGACTTAAACTGTTGAAATGACTGTCCAAAGGATGATTTTTGTGGTCTAAAGCGATTCTGATAATTATATAATCCAGGATACATATACTATAAAGGTATAAAAAAATATATAACTATCCTATATTTATAATTAATTATTTATATACAATAGAAGTCTTTTTGATGTAAATAATTTCATCAAGTTTTTTTTGTGATGTAGTGTCCTTTTTAATTACATCAAGATTGTTATGTATTACATTATTGATAAAATGATAAGAGTCATAGATTTGTTTAGTGGTGTTTGCACCGGTGATAATAATACTACCACTTTGGAACGCAGAAACGGTCACTTTCTTACATTCCAGTTCACCACAACCACTACCCTTCCCTAAACAATATCCATCACAGTAACACGCCCCCTTGTTCTTATATTTAATATCTAACTTAATCTTATTTTCTTTAATATTGTTGTTGATTCTATTAATAATAGCACTAATATCTTTATTTTCAAACAAACTAGATGTTTTTATATCAACTGAAAGATATTCATTATCTGTATCCAATCCGATATCATTGGGTCCTACGTCGAGGTTGGTTACACTGGAAATCATCTGTGCTATATCCGTTTTATTCTGTACGCAATTTAGTTCATTAAATAGTTTCTCTGGAATATCAGCACTTAAAACATCAAAATTTATAGATAGATAATTACACCTAAAATTATGTCCTGTAGCAAAAGAGATTTTATCTTGATACTTACTGTTCCAATAATATTTACTATTTACACCAGGATAGATACATGGTTCATAAGAAGAATAAATCCCATGTTCTTTAACTAGAATTTGGTGTAGTTCAGAACGTTTTATCTCAAAATCTAATTTAAAATCACTGTTAATTAGAACTATTTTGAAAAACATAATTTCTGGTTCTGGAACACTAAAAACAGATGTATCCTTTGACAATAGATAACGGAACAATATATTAATAGAATTTTGTCCAATTTCTATATCTTTAATACCAGTCATAGAAATAGATCCATTATTGAATAGTTTAATATTATTAGTAACGTCATTACAACAAACTTCTATAGTAATCTGGTTAAAGAAAACCTTCTTGTTTTTCTTTTTTTTTTCCGATATATGTTTTTGAGAGGTACCTTTATTTGGTTTATTACCATATTCTATGTATTTAAAGTGATCATTAATTTCTAGTGAGTCATAGACCTTGCCTATATCTACAAGACAATTAATTTTACTTGTAGCTGTAATTGTAGAGATTCTGAGGTTTGGTGGCAATTCCACACCCTCCATTGTTATTATATTTATTATCATCTTTAAATGATATTTCAATTTTATTTAAAAAGGATATTTTTATTACATATAACCCTTATGAATTCTTATGATATATTAGGAGTAAAAGAGGATGATAGTATAGAACATATTACAAAAAGATATAAAGAACTTGCTAAAAAATATCATCCTGATAGGAACCCTTTAAATGCGGAAGAGTCTACTGAAAAATTTAAGGATATTAATGTTGCATTTATTTATATTAAAAAAAATCATAATAAATTTAGTAGATTTAACAGTACAAACAATAACAATGATTTTAGGGAATTTACAAATTCATTTATAAACAAAGGAGAATTTTTAAATAATATATTTAATAAAGCAAAAAATATAGATGTTAACGATTTATTTGATACGATGTATTCTAATATAAAAAAAATTCGATTCTATTATGATAATATATTTAGTGAAATTGTAACAGATAATATAAATATTAATGTAAATGTTGAATTGGAAGATGTTTATAATAGTGAAGAGAAACTTATAAATTTGGTTAGAACAAGAAAATGTTTAGAGTGTTTCTCTAACAAAGGAACATTTTGTAATATTTGTAATAATAAAATATATTTTGATCAAGAAAAATGTTTTGTATTTAATTGTAGTGAAAAAATAGTAGTATTCTCTGGAGAATCCAATGAAGAAAAAAATAAAAGGCCTGGTGATATTATTGTTCGTATTATTTCAAAACCACACAAACAGTTTCATATAGTTAATAACTATGACATTTTGTATTATATAGTTAACGACAAACTAACAGATATAAAACATGAATTTGAGTTTCTGGATAAAAATAAATTTATATTTGAATGCAAATACCCATTTAATGAGTCATATATAATTGAAAATAAAGGGTTATATATACCATATTCCGAAAAAAGAGGCAATCTTATTATAAAAATTATCCCAACATACACCAAAAATAATAACAATTATAAATTATATTTAAATAATACAACTAAACTATAAATAATGAGTTGGTTAGTAATTGGTTCTTGTGCCAGAGAACTTGCTATTCTAAAAAAACTAAAGAAAGATAACAGTAATATAAAGTTGTATTGTGTTGGAAGTAATCATAACCCTGAAATTTTATCTATTGTTGAAAATTTTACAATTATTTCCAATCTTAATAACTTACTAAAATTTTGTAAATTACATAGTATCAAATATGCTGTAATCGGTCCAGAGAAATATTTGGGTATTGGAATGGTTGATTTGCTAGAATCCCATAATATTAAATGTATTGGGCCTAGTGAAAGATTAGCTAGAATTGAAACTAATAAATTTTATGCAAGGGAACTTCTTGAGAAAAATGGTTCATCACCTTATAATCCCATTTACAAACATTTCACATCTCTTGATACACCTGAACAAATTAAAGATTACTATGATTTCTGTAAAGAACTTGATTTTAAGTATGTTATTAAATCTACTCGATTGTGTTCTGGTAAAGGTGTAAAAGTATCTGGTGTTCATTTTAAAAATGATCTTGAAGGATTAATGTATACGCTTGAATTACTTAATAAAAAACATTCAGTTCTTATTGAAGAAAAACTTGAAGGCGATGAATTTACATTAATGAGTTACAGTGATGGTACCTACTTCTCTCACATGCCCGTAGTAACCGATTTTAAACAACTAGAAAGGGAAGATAGCCCTAATACAGGTAGTATGGGTAGTATCTCTTATTCTAATCATAGAGCTCCATTTCTAACTGAATCAGATATTATTTTGGCTAGAGAAATTAATTGTAAAACGGTTGAATTTTTGAATAAAGATAATAAAGAACTCTACAAAGGTATTATTTACGGTAGTTATATTAAGTGCTATAGTGGAGAAATTAAAATTATTGAATTTAATTCTAGATATGGTGATCCAGAGTGTATTAATGTACTTGAACTGCTTGAAACTAGTTTATATGATATCTATAAAGGTATTATATATAATAGATTAGTTTTTGTTACACCTATTTATTCTAATGTGAATATGGTTTCTAAATATCTTGTTCCCAATTTTTATCCAGAAAAGAATGAGAGTATTTATGAAATTGAACCCAATTGGTACAAAGCAAATAAATCTAATATTATTCTGTCTTCTGTAAATAAATATGAAAATCTAATTCTTTCAACTTCATCTAGAACTCTGGTGTATTTCGAAAAGGGTGATGATTTAAATCTTATCTCAAAACAAATTAATTCTAAACTAGAACTCACTAATTTTAAATTTAGGAATGATATTGGACTTGGATCCGAAGAGGATAATTCATATCTCGGTAGTGGTGTAGATATTGATAAAGCACAGAATATTGTCGAATCTATGTCGCCATTTATTAAGAATACTTTTAATAACAACTGTTTCCATAGTATTGGTGATTATAGTGGTATTATTGGTATACCTAAACAGTATAAAGAACCGGTGTTTATTTCTAGCATTGATGGTGTAGGTAGCAAGCCATCTTTTCTGGCTAAATTAACCAAAGATGTTTATAAAATCGCAGGCGAAGATATTGTTGCACATAGTATTAATGATATTCTTGTAAAGGGAGCTGATCCATTCTATTTTCTAGATTATATTGCTTGTGAAAAATTAGATAAAACACATATTCTAGATGTTATCGAAGGTATGTCGAAAACATGTACCAGATACAGATGTCCATTGGTTGGTGGAGAAACAGCAGAAATGCCTAATATTTATAATAAAAATGAAATCGATATTGCAGGGTGTATAACGGGTATAGCAGAAAAAGAGGATATTATCGATGGTAAAAAAAATATTAAAGTAGATGATCATGTTATCGGGTTGTATTCATACGGATTACATACGAACGGGTTTTCGTTGCTAAGAAAAATATTTAAAGATGTAGAATTGAATAAATCTTTTGTAGATTGGGTAAAACAACCACATAGGTGCTATTATGATGAGATAAAACTATTAGAAGATATTACTATTAATGGTCTTGTTCATATTACTGGAGGTGGTCTTATTGATAATCCACCTAGGGTTTTGTCTGAAGATAAGTGTATGAACATTTATAAGGAAAATCTTATAACCCAGCATTTTAGTTATATTCAAAATCAGGGAAATATTTCAGATGAAGAAATGTATAGAACACTAAATTGTGGTATTGGGTTTATGATTGTTTTGGATGATGAAAATTATAAAAAGGCAAAATATATATTCCATAAAAATAAAATAGAATACTGTAGGGCTGGTTATATTAGTAAAAGAACAGGAGAAGCTGTAAATTTTATATAACTTTATATTAATGATTGAAGGATATGTTAAGAGTATATTACTTGTTGTATTATCATTGAGTGGTAATTTTTTTGCTGAGATACTTGGATGCAACACACAACAACTTTTATCAAGTAGCATGTTTTTTAAACATCTATTACAGTTAATATCTATTTATATTTCTATGGATATTTATGATTCTAAAATAAAACACCCTATTACTAAACTAAAAAATACATTACTACTTTATTCTATCTTTATAATGTTTAACAAAATGAATATATACTTTACAGCGATTGTTTCTCTATTAATACTCACTATTTTCATTATTAATAACTATATAGAATACTATAAAACAATCAGAAAAGATACTAAGACCTTAGAAAAAATAAATAAAATAATATCGTATGTTTCCCTATTTACTATACTAATTGGGTTTATTATTTACTATTTAGATAAAAAAGGTGAATACTCTAAAAATTGGGATATGTACAAATTTATATTTGGAATAAATAATTGTAAAGGATTAAAAAATTGAATATATATTTAAAATTATGAATACATACAAATAAAAGCTATGGCTTACTACGAAACCCAGAACCCTACGGTACTTGAGGAAGCATTTATGAATCTTGCTGATAGGATGTGGGATGTAGAAGAAAAGCAGTATTCTAAGGTAAATACTATAGATATAGATACCATTCACAATACGGCACCTGAAGAACTAGAAAAATCTGCATATAAATCACTACGTCTTATAGAACAAGAAATATCATTTAAGCCTTATAAAATGTGGTGTAGTAGTTGTAAAGATGTTATTGTTATAGAAGAAATTGCTATAAGAGCGAAACGAGAACTGTGTTATAATTTATCTTTTGTAAAGTGAAGGATAGACCCTTCTGGCTTCCAGTTCTAATAGTTCTTGTGTATGTTTTTGTTCAAGTAGTCTGCGCTCTTCTCTATAACTTTCATGGGGACTCAAAGTTGGGTATTTTTGTTGAATATAATATACTGGTGTAGGCGGTGGTGTATTTACAACAGGTCCATGATATCTTACTTGTTTTCTTTGTTTAGGAACATAATATACCTGGGGTGGTGGTGGTTGTGTGAAATTTATATTTATAGTATTTTTACCTCCATTATTTTTTTTACTATGTTGTTTACTGATTTCTTTACGACTATTATATAGACTATCAAGCATATCATAGTCTTCATAATTTTCTGGTTCTCTTATCGAACTAGAACTTCGGTGTTTATCGTAGTTTACGCTAGGTGTATGACTATCTTGTCGAACTTGTTTTCCGTAGTTTATAGGTTTAGGATTCGCATAATTTTCAGGGGTTTTACGATACGGCGGTGGAGGATAATTTCCGTTTGCTGACATACTGTTATAATATTTATTATTATAAATTTTTAAATAATCAATTTATTTATTTATAATTAATTAATTAATTACATTTTGCAGAATTATTTTCTTGCTATATATTATATGGGTGGAGGATTAATGCAATTAGTAGCTTACGGCGCACAGGATGTCTACCTTACTGGTAATCCGCAGATCACTTTCTTCAAGGTTGTCTACCGCAGACACACTAACTTCTCTATGGAATGTATCCAGCAGACGTGGAGTGGTTCTCATCTTGTCGATGGTAGATGTGTAGCCACTATTTCCCGCAATGGTGATTTAGTTCATAAAATGCACCTTCAACTAGACGTTGGTACTAGTAATGCCAAAAAATCTATTTCGGATCTTATTGTTGATGCTGAAGTTGAAATTGGTGGTCAGTCGGTTGACAAACAGAGTGGTGCTTTTATGCAGGCTTGGAATGAACTTACACACACTTGCGGAATTGATGAAAGTACTGCTAACGATGCTGGAACTTTGTTCCAGAAAATGGCTGGCTTAGTTGATGTTGCTAGTCAATCAAGATTTGTTCCACTCAATTTCTGGTTCTGTAAAAACGCTGGTTTGGCGCTTCCTCTTATCGCCCTCCAGTATCACGAAGTAAAGGTTTCTTTGAATCATACTTTAACTACTGCTTATGGTCCTGGTAATGTTACCGGCAACAACCTATGGGTCGACTATATCTATCTTGATACCGACGAGCGTAGACGTTTCGCACAGGTTTCGCACGAATACCTTATTGAACAGGTTCAGGAACAGACCCTCCGAACAGGGGGTGGTGATCACGATTTGCGTTTTAACCACCCAGTTAAGGAACTTATCTGGTTTGCTACACCTACGGCTCGTGTAGCCGCTGATCTTCCTAGACCTACACTACCGATTGTTGCACATGGTAATATCGCATCAGCGGAATACACATTAAAGCTTAATGGACATGATAGGTTTAGTGCTAGACCTCACACCTATTTCTCACGTGTGCAGGTATACCAGCACCACAGTGGTGATGGTGGTGATAATAGTCATTATATTATGGGGACCGCTGCGCTCGAACGTGGCGACATTGCTGGCGAAAACCGCGAAGATAGAATCGGACTAATCACTGATAGTATTTGCGTGTATTCTTTTGCTCTTAACCCTGAAGAACACCAGCCTTCGGGCACTTGTAACTTCTCGAGAATAGATACGGCTGTGTTAAACACCAGTCAAGCAGTTGTCAATAATACTGATAATAATCTAGAAGCCAGTAAGGGTGGCCAGGCGTTGAATAACATTAATCAGGAAGCAAAAATTGTAGCGATTAACTACAATGTCCTCCGTATCATGAGTGGTATGGGTGGTCTTGCCTACTCTAATTAAATGCTATAAATCGCATTTTTATTTAAATATAAAAGAATAATATTAATAATTATCTATGATGACCGATTTAGAAGTTATAGGAAAACAAATAGACGAAACAAGGCATCTACTTTTAGATAATACTAATAAATTAATAGAAAGAGATTCACATTTAGATGATATAGAAAGACAAACTGCAAATCTCGAACTAAATTCATATCTATTCAAAAAAAATTCTAGAAAACTAAAACATAAAATGATTTGTAACCACTATTTATATATTTTCTTCTTTATTGGTGGTATTACTGCTTTAATTTTTATTATATTACTTATTAATAAATAATTTAAAAACAGTTTTAATATTATTTATAGAATGAATAAAACTCAAACATTTATTGAATCTATGTATACATTTATAGAATATTTAAGAATTTTTATTGGAAGTAGTTTTATTTATCTTTTAAGTAAACTTCCTGTTCCACCAGTTATGATTACTCCAAATAAAATTAGAAAGGTTTACTTTACACCAGACAAAGATGATGTAAGTATTATGAGTTATAATATTCATAATGGCCGTAACCAACTTTATCAGAATAGTATAGATAAAATTATTGAAGATATAGAAGGAAATAGAAAATCAATTTTGTGCCTACAGGAAGTTAGCAAAGAACTATACGTACATATAAAGGATTCCCACGGTTATAAGTATGGTTATCACGAAGATGATAAATGTATTCTAAGCGACCATGTTTTGCTGGATACTGATATTTATTATTTTAATAATGTAGGAATATATAAAACTACAAGTTTCCTTATTAGTGGAATTAAAATTGGTGAAGAAGAATTATATGTTTTAAACACGCAGCTGTCTTATGATATTGCACTATATAATCAATTCTACGAATTAGAAGAATTACAACAATATATTAGTAAAAAAGATCTTGGTGATAAAAAATTAATTGTTATAGGAGATTTTAATTGCGCGGATATTAATCTAAAAAATTATCAATTAAATATTACAGATATACTAAAGTTAGATAAAATCAAACTTGATAATACATATCCATCGGTTCTTCCTCTTGTTCCCATCGATAAGTGTTTTACAACAAACATTGATGTTAAAAACTCAAATGTTGTAACAACTACAAATAGCACACATTTTCCGATTTGTATTGAATTGTAATAAAAATGTAATTATTTTTTTATTTATTAATTAATTAATTTTAATTTTAAGGGTCATTAGTATAATGGTTAGTATGGTTGCCTTCCAAGCAATCGGTCAGGGTTCGATTCCCTGGTGACTCAAATTATATTACACGATATAGAATTTATTTTCTTGTAATATATTATAAAAATGTTTAGTAGTATGATGAAAAAAGTGAGAAAGAGTATGAAGCGTGTTGGCGGTAGCAGTTGTGGTTCCCACAAGAAGGTCGCCTCTAAGGGTGGTGCCCACTGTGGTACGAACCACAAGAAAAATGGCGGTATGTACCACAAGAAGAAGGGTGGTATGAGCCACAAGAAGAAGGGTGGTATGGGCCACAAGAAGAAGGGTGGTATGAGCCACAAGAAGAAGGGTGGTATGAGCCACAAGAAGAAGGGCGGTATGAGCCACAAGAAGAAGGGCGGTAAGAAGACCAAGAAGGTTCACCGTAAGTAATTTATTTATATAGTTTATTTGTTTAATTTTAGTATTTTTAATAATTAAAAATATTAATCTATCAATGTTATCTAAAAAAAAATTTATACAAAAATTTAAAGCAAATCTAACAGCAGTTGTTTTAGGTTATTTAACCCGTAAATATAGTAGAAACATGCCTATTGATGAAAGATGTACGGATTGTGATCATAGAATATGTGGTATAATACATCGTAAAGAAAAGATAGAAGATAATTTTCATTTAATAATATTTAAATCTGATATCAAAGATGAGAATAAAGGTGTAACTAGTTTATCATTTGAACCGATATCTACAAGTATTGCTATAAATGATAGACATTACTGTTCACACTGTTCTAAAAAACTGGGTCATTCAAATGAATGCCCTATTTGTCTTGAAACAATTGAAGAAAATATTTCTACAAAATGTAATCATAATTTCTGTTTAAAATGCATAATAAACTGGATACAAATGGATAATAAACAAAACATATTATTCCAGGCCAAATGTCCTATATGTAAATCAGAAATATAGTTATAGATAAATCGATATAGTTTTATAAATGGATAAACCCTATTATACGACATATGTAAAAAAAATAGCTAGACCTGTTTTATATATTTCTGATTCGTCTGATGATGAAGAAGAATAAACTAATATCTAAAATTTTTTCTCTTTATTTTTTTTGATTTGAAAATATGGTTATCCTTTATCCTTTTAATTTTACTGTAACTTTTATATGAATCTACCGTTAGTATAAAACAGTATATATTTCTTATTATAGATACATTAATTGAAAATCTACATACTTCCTTTTTTTTATATTTACCCTTTCCGTTTTTTGTAGTAATCATCTCTAGAACATATTCGTTTGGTTCAATCATGTCCCATTCATCTCTATTTTCCAAAAATATTGCAATTTCATAATTTGAATCAAATTTTATACTTTCCTGTAAATGTTTTGGTACAATTGTTTCTTCAAAAAAATCCATAACTATTATAGTCTCTTCTTGTTCTTCTTCTTCCTCATCGTCATTGCATTCGACTATACTCCTTCTACAAACAGGACATGTCTTATTTTCAAGAAGCCAGTGTGTAATACATTTGTTATGGAAACAATGTCCACATTCGAGTTTGAATCCTCTATCCACCTTTTCGATACAGATACTACAGTCCTGCATGATTATAATAATATATTAGTAAATCAAACAATTTATTCAATTTTTATGATGGAGCAAGTCCTTTTGTTAGATTAATATTATTTGAACCCATTTGTTCTTTAGGAAGAATCATATCATCTAGAGAACACCCTGGACCAACCAGAGGCAGACAAATATCTCGTTCTATTTTAAATTCACATAGAATAGGTCCATCTTTATAGTTTACAAATTGGTCAATTGTTTCTACAAGATTACTACGATTATCACATAAAATAGATTTAATCCCAAAAGAATTCGCCAGTGTGGTATAGCAAGGATTATTATTATTAATTGTAGCTGTATTCCTACCTTCAAAATAGAGTTCTTCCCATACTGTAACCATCATCTGAGCACTGTTATTCATTATAGCAATTTTTACTGGAAGGTTGTATTCTTTAATAGTTTTAAGATCAGAAAGTGTCATATTAAAACTCGAATCACCATCAATTAAAATTACCATATTGTTAGGATTAGCAATCTGTACACCTATCGCATAAGGAAGACCTACACCCATAACACCAAGAGAACCAGATGAGATTACTTTATTAGGGTATTGTGATTTAATAAATTGGTAAGTTTGCATCTGATGATTCCCTACCCCGGTTGTAAATGTAACCTTCTTATCTTTTGTAGCTGTATTAAATTCATTAATAACATCCTCCATATGT
>Ga0206682_10004512_pt1 | contig 11303 bp, 10 predicted proteins | sample M240m12015metaG_FD_155444 | JGI IMG/M metagenome (GOLD analysis project Ga0206682, IMG submission 155444) | Ammonia-oxidizing marine archaeal communities from Monterey Bay, California, United States - M2 40m 12015 | ecosystem: Environmental > Aquatic > Marine > Intertidal zone | place: USA... | reverse complement strand
GGTGCAGTTTAATGGTTTTACCCGTCCTGTAAAGGCGAGTCACAGCGGAGTCACAGAATAAGATGGAGTTAAGTGGTTGAAAACAAAGAAAATTATTTCAGTCGCCCCCATGATGGCTTGTAATATACTCTATATAAATCAATGACTTACATGCTAAATAGCAAATAAGTCACATTTTTTTAAATAGGGCTAAATAATTTACCAAATTCTTTAGCTTTTTCTGCCCTTTCCACCGCTTCTGGGTCATCCTCGTCGTACAAAACCGGCTTCACCACAGGGTCAACAAGGTTGCCCACTGGACTTGCTATAGAAGGTGCAGTGAATCTGCTAAGACCCTCGTTGGCAGGATCGTACTGCAACCGAAACAGATTAACAGGGTTTAAGTAGTCGAGGGTTTCTGCCCCAGTCTCTACTAAACCTTGTACAGCGTTGCCCAGGGAAGGGAGCATTGTTGAAATCGTGTGATCCCGCAAAGCCTTTGAGGCTCTTGGCGCGTGTTTGCGCTCGCGGGGACTCATCGTCTTTCTGGCATCACGCTCCGCGTAGATCGCATCGTAGTTCTTTTCGCCTGTGTCCGGTTCGGCTGCGGCGGCTGATCCAGCAAAACCGGCGGTGATTGTGCCTGCTGCTATTTCTGACTTGTACTTCTCCACCCCATCGAGCCATTTCTGGTCAGCAACCTCATACCCATCTTTCCGTATGTTCATCGCCACAATTGCCTGGTCGTGAGTCATCAGTTTCCCAGACCGTGTTTTCGTGTTCCTGTACCTTTTATAGCTTTCAGGAAAGAAAATCTCAAAAGGCAGAGATTGCTCAAGGCCGCCGTTATCGTCACCAGGCATTCTATGTGAGTAGCTGTCGTGGTAATCGATTGGCTCGATACCCTTCGATGCGTCCACATTGTATGTGCTGATGCCTGAGTCCCCATAATTTGCTCCTGCAAGTTCAGGGTCTTCGACTGCTTTGACCATCTCTTCGTAGCTAGGGAACCCTCGATCTCGATAGTGCGCTTTTTTCATAGTCGTGGTTAAGACTGTTCTCAGAGCGCCATGCTGGGGGTAGCCGTCTTTACCCATAATCTGGCTCATAGCTTCTGGGTGATCGAGTCCGACCCAATCTTTCATCGGATATGAAACAACTGTTGTCCCGTCTTTTTTCTTGGTGGTCTTTTTAAACGCTCTCACTTCTTCATCAAACTTTTTCACATCTGCAAGGTCTAGCTTTTGAAGTGCGGGTATTTGCTGAAACATTCCCTGTGCAATTGGCGTACTAAAATTGACAGAGTCCTCACCCATAGCGTTATAAACACCAACGACATCGTTTTGATTGGCTTCCGCAGCGTCCACTAATTTAGCGTGTTGGCCTTGAGCAATACCTTCTGCCGATGCCCACCCGCCGTTTTGACGGGTAAACTTCTTACCGGCCTGAACGTCAACGTCTACTTTTTGACCGCCGACCTGCGTCAAGTGTCCAAGGTCACTCCTGTCTCCGCGAACAGGGGCTATTGTTTTACCCTGCAAATCTTCTGGCGTTATTATTTTTCTTGGTGGTAGTTCAGTCGGATTAAAGATTGTCTCAAAACCGTTTGCGTAGGCTTTTCGCTCTCTGTCAGCAAAAGCCTCATTTTCTTTCATCAGCTTGTTGTACTTATTAGTTGCCAATTTTACAGACCTTGGGTTGTTGATCTGATCACGCTTTAACATGCCAAGGTCTATTATTCGCTGTCCAATGTGAATTGCGTTTGCAACTGGGCCAGCCTCTGCATCTTGGGGAGCCAAGGCCGAAGCGGTAAACACAGTGCCTAACGCAGTAGTACCCACGCTGGCTAACAGGTTGTTGCTTTCACCATCATCAAACTGAGCATATTTCGAGCGCACATCTGAAGGGTCTAATGATATGTACGAATTAGGGTCTTTTTGGTATTTCGGGTTATCAAAGACCCCATCCAGTTCGGTCATTAACTCATCACGTTTTTTCAATTCCGCAGATGTTGTGAAGTCTAAAGGGTTATAACTGATGTAGTTTTCTATTTGCTCTGCGGTAGCGTTCATAGGGGGTACTTCTTGTTTCGGCATACGAGACCGAACACCATCGTCAATAGCTTTTACTTGCTCTCGTAACTCTGCCGACCTTGCATCACCCGCTTTTGTTATGCCCGCACCTGATCCGTAGTTATTTTCAACTTCGTTCAGATATTTTATAGAGTTGTAGCCCTTGTCTTTAATCATTTTTCTGGCTTCATCTAGCATCATCCTGTTCTCAGGACTTTGAAGAAAATCGTCTGGCATCTCTGCATACAACTGATCTATTTCTTCAAGAATGTTGTTGATCAAATATTGATCATCATTGCTAGAAAACGCTTTGTTATGACGTAGGCTCTCAAAAACTTGATTGCTGTTACTCCAATCTCCAACGTCTGGCATCTCTAGCGATTTGCCTAAACGCGCTTTTACAGGAATTATGTTTGCGCCTTCCTTAAAATCATCTCCTGAGTAGCGGCTTCCAGAACCTCGCGTGTCTTTCAAACGGTTGTTAGCTTGCTGATCTGTACCCAAGTGAATACCCAAATCCACTTTGTCAGGGTCAACAGAATCAAAATCCGAGTGCGTCCCGTGATACAAATCTTCCGTGTACCCTTTATCCCGCGCCCGCTCCATGCGGCGGGCTGCGCTTTCAGCAAGTTTCTGGCCTAACGCTTTTAAAACTGACATCTATTACTCCGCAAAGGTTTGAGGCTGGATAGGGACTGCTAACACGCCGCCAGTCTGGTTCTCTGTTTCTTCTTCCTCGATCAAAAGAGGCGCAGGCACACCAGTGGGGATGTCTTCGATCTGCTGATCAACCTGTTTCAAAGATTCCGCGTAGGGATCAGGCTCTGCAATTTTAGATTCCTCCATTCGCTTTATTTCATTAATCTTTGTCGGGGTCATGCCTGCACCACTACGAAGCTGTGAGGCTGCTGGGTTTAGTATTCCAGACTGAGTCATCAGCGCACCCATCTGATCATTGGCATCCACATAGGTGTTGGTCAGAGAACCAGGCATCGCATAGTTCATCATGTTTGTTGAACCTTGCGGAGCCGACCCATAGTTCCCACCTTTAAAGGCGTCAGGGATCACGCTATCAAATGCCTTCTCCACTTTGCCCAGGGGGGAATCGTCGTACACCTTGTCTAGTGCAGACTCAAAATCTGCCATCTTACTCCCGATGGAATCAGTGGCCCCTGAGATCATTCCTACAAGTGCATCAATCATTCTGCTAAAACCCCTCTCCTGGTCGAAATTTCTTCGTCTTCTTCCGACAGAGCCGCTTCATCAGAAAAGCTCATCTGATCCAGTGCCTGCTTTAGAACCGTGTTTAACTTAACGTGGTTGCCGTCCAGCTTTAAAATGTAATCAATGTTGGCGCGGCCCTTAGATTTAATAGCGTCCTTGATGGTGCTGTTAGCAGCCGCCGCTTTAAACTCAGCACCACCAGCCATGCCGTACTGGCCCAAACTCAAAACATTGAACAGAGCCTGTAAAAGTTTCGATGCGGTGTTTGAGTGGTTAACTGTCCCAGGTGGTGGCTTCGTCGCCCTGCTTACCTGAGACTCAAAGCCTTTGAGGTTGGCAAACTGTTCTGGCGTGAGAACTTCCTGCAACACATCTGAGTTTTTCTTGATGTAGGTAGACAACGCAGAACCTGAGAAGAACGGTGTGTCAGAGCCATCGACATTTGGTTTCAACGAAAGATCAAACATATCTTTTAAAACAAATGTTCTGAGGTCGTTTACTGCGGCTACGTTTCCACGGGCGGTCAGTTCTTCGATAACCCTGCGAGCGTTTTCTGGGTTTTTCATTATAGGTTTGACCATCTCGCTTGCAGACCTAACCGGCGTGTCCGTGCCTACTTTTAGCCCTGTGGTTTCTTGCAGAACATCTTTTGCTTCCCACAGGTCGTGGTAACCCTTGTTAAGTTCACGGGCCTCTCTGGCTTGTTTTATAAATGCTTTTGCTGCCTGAGAGTCAGCGCCTTCTATTCCACGCCCTATAACCGTATCGGCATTTTCGCTTATGGCCTGCTTTACTTGTGCCAATATGGCATTGCCTACTGAATCACCCTCTGTGTATTTACTGTTTAAGAACTGAATGAACTGCTCTGTGTTAGCGACACTCAGAGACCCACTGTCTCCACCAGGTAATGCAAAAGGCAGGTCAGCGTTGAACTCTTCGGGGTCAAGAACGTCATACCTGGCGAGTTCCCTACCGATATCTTTCAGAAGACCGCCGTGTGTGCCAATGTTCTTTTCGGCTAGGTCATAGAAAACCTTGCTGATTACATCTTGATCCAGTGGCATCTGTATGTCGCTGTTTTCAGCCAACTGCTGGGCTGCGTCATATGCAATTTTTACAGCGTTACGATCATCGTCTTTGGCAGACAAGAGCGCGGCCTTCAAAACCTCACCGACCTGCTCCTGATTGTTCGCGGTGTTACCGCCAGCAGCCGCAGCCAAATCGTCTGAAGCCGTTGTTATGTCAATGTTTTGCTCAGTTTTAAAATCACGCAGGATATTTCCCGCTTCACCAGAACTGCGAACCGCGTCCTGCTCTCTGCCTATCTGATCAAAGTCTTGGCTGGCCTCACCGGCGGTTAGCTTAAAGCCCTGCTCGTTTTCCATTGCGTTTTTTATTGCAACGTCTACGTCATCGCTGCGACCAATGCTTTCCAAGATATCTCTGGTCGTTTGCTTTAATGCGTCGTACTCGTATCCGGCGTCTTTAAAAACTTGAGCGGCTTTGTCTTTTATTGTATCACTCAACCCTACTGCTCGATCAACTAGTGCGCCAAACGGTATGCGCTTTATGGTCTGCTGAAGCGCAGTTATTAAGCCCTCGCTTGCTACGCCAGACATCCCGCCGGTAATAGTGTTGCCAAGGCGCGACTCGTCAGAGAACGGCAGTTCCACAAAACCATCTGCCGCGCCCGTTAAACCGCTTAATACACCACGCCCCAACACACCTAAAGTCGCTTCTGGGGCCGCCATTGTTGCCGCAACTGCTGTAGGAATTGCTGCTGCGGTAGCACCTGCCATGCGACCCGTGAAGTTTGCCGTTGGCGACTGCTCTGCCAACACGCTATCGACAGTCTCAAGCTGCCTTGCTGTCTGCTCGCTAGGGCCAAATCCAAGCAGGTCAGCAACACCCATACCAAACTTATTCACGCCAACACCCGCAGATAACGCAAAGTCAGTTAGGCTGCTGTTGTCAGCCACAGCGTTTTTAATATCCTGGCGCTCCAAGTATTTACCGTATGCGGTGATGTCCTGCATCATCTGGCTGGGGTTGCCAGATGTTTGCCTGGCCGCTATTCGGTTCCCCAGCTTTTGCTGCTGTGCGGGAGGCATTTGAAAGAAATCGTCAGGTACGTCTACTATCTGACCGTTAATTTTTGCTTGAGCCATTTAACACACCTTCAAATAGATTCGATTGTTGCGTTGGGGTATAACTGTTTAAAATCACCCAAGAAGTTTAATACGTCTTCTTCAGTGCCTTTTCTGTATTCAATTTTACCTTTGTGAAATTCACGAACATCCTCGTACTTATCTTCATAGGTATGAATAAGTTGTGTCGCCAGGTTTCGCATCTCCGATCTTGCTTTAGGGGTAAGTCCTTTACCTGTCTTGGCTTCTTCTGCAAGGTTTGATAGACGCTGAAATAAACCCGCCGCGTCTTTGGCTAACGCAAACTCACCTTCCCTAACAACAGAGTCTGGGTCGAGCGTCTTCATATAGTTAAATACAGCGGAGATATCACCTATACCTGTCTGCGCGTCTAACGCTTTTATCAGTTGTCGGTAGTTCATGTACGCAGCGCCAATGTCTTCGCTGATTCCTTGGAAGGTTTTGCCGATTTCTGTCATATCGACATATGTTTGTTTTTCCATAAACCTATTATCGACACCGACAAACATTCCTTCCCCAGCGTTAACTCTTGCTTCTCGCGTAAGTTGCTGCAATTTGAGGGGGTCTCTGGAATTAAACTCATCCATGCGGCCATTAAGACGGGCGAAGTCGAACACCAACTGCCCTTGTGGGCTTTTTGGTACGGTGGCGTTATATTGCTGCACCTGATTCTGGATGTTTGAGGTGTTTAGGTTGTTCCGATAAAGGTCTCTGGCATCTCTGGACTTCAACTGCTTTTGGTACAAACCCTCTCTGTACGCAATTGATGCATCGAACTGCTTGCGGTATCCAGTTTCCAATACCGCAGACGGGTCGTACTTCGTCGTGTCTTCACCAGATAACCAAAATAATGGAGACATGAAAAAGCGGCCTGCATCAGCCAGTGAGTCTCCGATCTTAAACAGGGTCGATCCGTGCGTTTTCTCATACGCCGCGTCTCTAGCAAGCTGAATCTGCTGTTCCCGTTGCTGCATTTTTTGCAGCGATCCACGCATAGGTGTGACCCATGTGTTTGGCTCTGCGCCAGGGATGTATCCCGCCTGCTTGTATAAAGCATTTTCTTCGGGGGACTGTGCAACCTGCGGAGGTATATCCGCAATCTGAGAGTTATAGTTTTTTGTAACGTCAGCGTTGTAGTTGGCTGTGTCCAACTGACCCTGATAATTCTCATCAGGGTCGCGCAGCATGTCGAAATAACCTGCCATTAATATTACTCCTTACCCGAAACCAAAGCCGCCAGACTTGGATTTGCCAGTTGACTGTGAGGTTGCAGTGCTAAGATTATTAGGCGCACCCACAACGCTGTTGTAGAAATTCAGAGAGTTGTACGGAGCCATACCTTGCTGGTACTGCTGCTGCAATAGCTGCTGGTCGTATGCTCGCTGCTGATCTCCAGCGCCCTGGGCCATACCGATACCTGTATTCATCATGTTCTGGCCCGCCTGCATGTTACTAACACCCTGCGCTCCAAGGTTCTGAGCCATACCGGCACCGAACTGTTGGTTCTGCTGGTTGGTGTTGAAAGCATTTGCGCCAACACCTGTGCCGAACTGACGGGCTGAGTTGTAAGCGTTTTGGTTCGACATGTTTGCTTGTTGTTGGAACCCTGCATTTTGTGAAGCTTGGTTTGCGCCAATATTCAACGCAGTGTTGTATGCTTGGCCGCGCATTTGAGAAGATATGTCGCCTATGCGATCACCCGCGCCTCTAGCCGCAATACCTGCCATAACACCCGCTCGACTAGACCCAGAATTACCTGTTCCTGCCGCTTGGCTTGCGATACCAGTGAGTTGATTCTCTTGCAGGTTCCGCATCACATCCCTGCTTGCCGCGTCTATCTGCCCATTAAGAACATTGTTGTTAATCATGCCGCCAACATTCCCCATGTTCACGCCACTGTTGTTTGCCGCGTTTACGTTTGCCGCACCGCCCGCGTAATTATTTCCTGCACCCATCGCGGTGTTTATACCGCCTTGCGCTGTGCCGCCCATAGCACCAGTAGCAAAGTTCAAAGCAGCACCAGACCCTTGGGTTAGACCGCTGCCTTGGCCCATCAGATTAGCGCCAGCGCCCGCCTGCATTTGGCCGCCTTGGTTTGCCATGCCCATTGCATTTAGTTGCGTTTCGTTTAGACCAGCAACGCCCTCAACGGGCATACCGCCTTGGTTGTTTAGCGCCTGTGCCTGGCTCCGAATGTCATTGAGATAAGGCTGCTGGCTGCGATCAACATATGTGTTCGCGTTGCTGCTGGATTGGTTTTTGCTTTTACTACTGCTGAATGAAAATCCCATTGGTGGTTCCTATGCTATTTTTACCCAACCGCCGGTGTCGTAGTAGTAAAGACCACGGCCATTGTTTGGATTCCAAGATGTGCCATCTGCAAATACGATTTGCCCAATCTGCGGCTTCGTAGGTGCGGCTGTTAAAACAGGGAGTGTGGTTGTTTGCGAGGATGTGGTGAAAGCGTTTGACACTCTGACGAGTTCGTTGCTAATCCAGCTTCGCAAATCCGCAACGGTTGTTGCTGATGTGGACGAGGGTAAAAAACTCATCGTCCTGCTACCTCTTGAACGTCTATGTCAAGACCCGTAAGTCTCCAATAGTCTGAGGCGCTTGTGCTTTCTATTCTTAACGCAAAGTATCTACCAGAAGAACGCACATCTATCTTGTGATCAGAGTCTATATTATAACTTGTCGTGGACTGCCATGTCACACCATCCTGTGGAGCGTTAGACACGCCAACGGACACGTTAACAGTGCCTTGGCCCTCGATCTGCGGCATAATTCCGTTAATTTGTTTTATGTTGTTTGTGGCTTTTCCAAGTACCTGGTCGAGATCAATTTTAGTCGCCTCAAGAAAAGCATTAATTGTCGATCCTGCTGCACCGTGCGTGTTGCCCATTTGAAAAACTTTGGAGTCTACATACCCAGCCGAAAAAACTCGCAAACTGTTTGCTTGAGTTGTTTGTGACGCGTTAGACCAGTATTCTGAAGATTGACCCCATGACCCACCAGCGTCATCCCAACCCCCACTGGCATCCAATGTTTCGGAAACCGTTAATGCGCGAATATTAGGCAGATCGATAAAGGTAAAGGCGTTCTGCGCCCAGTTGTACACTAAAGCCCTGTTTGCGCTTTCAGAATTAGGTGCGTCAGAGTTTGCGTAGCAAATCCACACTTCTGATCTATCATTCACGGTCTGACAAAAAACGCTTCTAGTATCCGCTAAGTCATTGTAAAAAGTTCGACGCACACGTTTATCGACAACACTCTGCTTCTGGTTTCCGTCGTGGACGTAAATATCATTATGCCCGACAACTAAATGCTTGTTGAAGAACTCAGCAACAGCCCCCCGGTTGATTATTCCGTCGTCTGAGAACACTTCACGGAACGAAAACACAAGGGGTGCGCCTATGAAGTCCATAGCGAACACGCCGCGTTCTGCATATATTATTTGTGCGTTGTTAAGGGTTAATTGATCTACTAACTCACCGTTGTTGCCTGACAGGACGTTTTCACCTGCAAGATTAGTGGTGCTTGTAATGGCGTAATCTGTAGGAACGCCTGTCGGCTCATACTCATCCGACCAACGGACTGTGTATGGGTGTTCAGTTCCTGATGTTTCATAGCCCGCCATAATCAAAAAAGACTTGTAAGGTTTTAAACATCCAGTTGTCATGCCGGAAGGCCATGACGGTAAGTCTGCAAAGCGAGTCCCGTTTGGCAACATATACTGCGGTGTTTGCGCCCCGTTATTAAACATCATCGCAGTACCTAACTGCTCAGACTGCCAACGTGGAGAGTTACTGTAGTTTGTGCTGTCAGAGGTTTTAGTGACGTTAGTAACAGTGCCACCATCGAACCTGTACAGCTTCTGCAAAGTGCCTATAACTATCGTGTCGTTGCCTTCGTACAACCAGCCTTGAATATGTGTCGGTGCTACGGGTACGGTGGTGCGTTGAGAATACCCCAACACTTTACCAATGCGGCCATCGTGGAACTGCACGTTGTTACCCGCAGGAAACTGTGTCAGTTCTAGGTCGTATGGGTTCTGGTCAGTCACTAAACCGCCGGAACCTATTTGCCTTAGAGGGATATAACTCATGTCCAACTCACCGTGATTGTATCCCCAGTTGAAGTTCCTGCGTCTGTAGTCGTTCCAAAGGGGTTAAAGTTGATATCCCAAGTCCATACCGTAGCCGCTGACCCATAGGTATAGCTTGCACTGGTTCTGCTTAAACTTGTGTCGCCATTGGGTTGGCTTATTTTCATGGTTGTCCAACCATTGTTTTGAACTGGCTCTATCACACGCAGAGTTACTCGCTCTATGTCTAGGCTCGTTGCCGTTCCATGAATTTTTTCGTACATAATTTGGTCAATATATGGCGTTGGGTCACTTGAGTTAATTAATGCTGATTTAGTCCACGCGTTAGAGGGGCTTATACTGCCGTAATAATTCCTACCCGCACCTATCCCCACCCAGTTTTCGTTGAAACCCGCTTCGTAGGTATCTCTATAAGTTCCATAACTAAAATTCTGTCTTGCATACAAATAAAAATTTGGGAACGTGATGCCGCGAGTCCAAACCTGAGTGTTACCAACCCACACAGAGTTGATCTCCGTGTTGCCGTGTTTTATGTCAGTTATCTCTGTGCCACCGTGAAAAATCGGCATTTTAAGTCCTGAAATAAATCGTGTTTGAGTTTGCACCTGTCGCGCTTGTTGATATGCTGAACCCGTCTACCGCGTTAGCATTAGCGGCAGTCGCTGTCGAACCTAGCTTTCCGTCAAGAGCAGATTGCAACCCAGTAACGTAAGCGATTGAGTGTGAGTGTGAGTCGTTGCCAACGGTTGCTGTTATTGTTGCATTTGCAGAACCGTTAAAAGATGCGCTTCCGGTAACATCTCCACCTAGAGAAATAGTGCGTGAAGTCGCCAATGCTGTCGCAGATCCTGCGTTGCCTGTCACATTACCTGTCACATCTCCGGTAACATTGCCTGTTACGTTACCTGTTACGTTACCTGTGACGTTTCCGGTTAGCGCGGCTGTTATCGTCCCTGCTGAGAAGTTGCCGCTACCATCACGCTTCACTATTGCTGAAACTGTGTTGGCGTTTGTTGCCGCACTAACACTAGATACTGCGGAATCTATTGAGGTGTGACTAGCTGTGAGTGCGCCTGTTATGTTCGGGAATGTTGCTTTTATTGTGCTTTTAAGCAGCCGTATGTGGTTGTCCCCATCACCAACATTATCGGTGGATGTTGGATTCGTGGCTACTAGGCCGTTGATATACGTTGAAGTTTCTAATGCCATTCGTGTTTACCCTGTAAATTATTTATCGCGCTGAACGCCTTTGACCTTCTCTGCGGAGCGCATCGCACCAAGCCCCAGCATTCCCATGAGTACAGTTGTTAGCAAAGAACTATCCACTGGAGGAACGGTGAACCAGATGCCAAGTATTGGCGCAAGAATCGTGGAATAGACTAAGGCGAAACAGCATGACCAACCGACCGCAGGTCGCCACCCGCTGACAAAAAGACTTTTATGTGCCGCTTCAACCTTATTTACTTCTAGCTGTGCTAATGCACTTTCATGCGCCTGTTTTTGCGCCAATGTCGCAATTTCATGCGCCAGGGCGCTTTTCTGATCTTTGTCTTCAATGAACTTGTCTAACAGACCCGTCACTGGAGCAATTAAAGACCCCAAGATATTCATTCAGATTTGCCTAACAGCTTTTGGCATGTCTCTGACTCAAAAATTCTGATCGCCATCCATATGCAGGTGAAGAGTGAAGCGAGCGGTGGTAGCCAAGCAACCAATGAACCGATTGCAGTGCTTGCGGCTACAAGATCGACCGCC
>Ga0206682_10004510_pt1 | contig 11307 bp, 14 predicted proteins | sample M240m12015metaG_FD_155444 | JGI IMG/M metagenome (GOLD analysis project Ga0206682, IMG submission 155444) | Ammonia-oxidizing marine archaeal communities from Monterey Bay, California, United States - M2 40m 12015 | ecosystem: Environmental > Aquatic > Marine > Intertidal zone | place: USA... | reverse complement strand
CTAGATATACGCTTTGTGTTTAGCAATGCTAATGCTAAGTTAAATAAAGGCGCTAAGTCACGTTACTTTGAGTGGTGTGACAAACATGGGTTCCAATGGGCTAACAGGGTCATCCCTGAGGCTTGGTTAAAGGAACCAGGAAAACCTTGTGGCAAGACACGGGTTAAGCTTAAGTGGGAAAGAAAAGACAAATGAGCTACACAATCAAGCCTGATGAGTTTGCTTTAGTACTTAAGCCTGTGTTTGATGCTGATGGGAGTTGGTCAGGTTCTATTACAACAGGTATCACAATGGGAGGTACTGAAGACCTTCCCTTAGAGGTGCAACAGCACATGGTAGGGGTGGTGACTATGTTGTCAGCCTTCTTAGAGTACGGTTCAAATAATCCTCTTATCGTAGCTGAAGTAGAGGAGTATCGAGACAGACTTCTTCAAGAAACTTTTAGAGAAGAGTTTGACAACGATACACCTGATGAAATAGAAGAGACATCTAACGTACTAGTCTTAGATAGGTTTACAAGAACGAAAGGAAGTTGTTAATGACTATAGAAGAAACACCTGTATCTTCTTACGATCCTGTAGAACGCCCAGCGCATTACAACATGGGAGGTGTAGAGTGTATCGACTACATCCAACAGGTCTTAGGGCTGGACGGGTTCATAGCGTATTGCCACGGTAACATGATCAAGTACCAACACAGATACCGTTTCAAACGGAAACCTGTAGAAGACATGCAAAAGGCTGAGTGGTACCTTAAGAAGATGAACGAGGCACTGGCGGAGAAACACCAATGACTGAGAGAACCTTCAGTGCTACGTTCCTGATTCACGTAGATGAAAATAACAACATCCTAGGATCTTACAGTGCAGCCCATGAAGAGGACGTACACGATCTTGTACTAAACACGTTCTACGATGTAGACGATGTAGAAATAGCAAACTTAGTCATTAAGGAGAGAACATGACAAAAGAACAATGCCTAGAAGAGTTCATTAGGACGTTTAAAGGGTCTCTAGATGCCCGTCTGTGGATGAACCTTATCAAAGAAGAATTGGCAGAACTTAAGGCGGAAGAATACGGCACAGAGGCTCACCTGAAAGAGTCTGCTGACTTGATGTACGTAGTAGAGGGGTTCGATACAGTAGCTCCAGACAGTTTGATAGATGTGCTTTCACCTGAGGAACTGGATGAGATGATGGACGTAATGACTGAGGCTAACGAAGAGTTAGACCACTCAGAAAACTACTACCAGCAAAACCACCTACATAAAGCCTTCATGCTGGTACATGAAAGCAACATGTCTAAACTAGGTGCTGACGGTAAACCGATCCGACGAGAAGACGGTAAAGTCCTTAAAGGGCCGAACTATAAACCTCCTTCTCTAGGTCACTTACTATGACACCTGAGAATAACACACACGAAATACTAATGAAATTAATTGAGAAGGCTATGAAATGAGCAACCAACTACCTACAGACTACCAGTCTTTTATTCACAAGTCTCGTTACGCACGTTGGCTGGATGATGAAGGTCGCCGTGAATCCTTTGGCGAGACAGTCACCCGTTACATGGACAATATTGTTATCCCTAAGACAGGTGATGACTCTTACATCCGTGAGATTGAACAGGCTATCCTATCTCTAGATGTTATGCCGTCTATGAGAGCCTTGATGACTGCTGGTCCTGCACTAGCACGTGACAACACCGCAGGTTACAACTGCAGCTACCTAGCCGTAGATGACCAGAAGGCCTTCGATGAGGCGATGTTTATCCTGCTCTGCGGCACGGGTGTCGGGTTCTCCGTAGAACGCCAGTCCGTCACTAAACTCCCAGAGGTTCCTGAGTTGTTTGAGAGTGACACAACTATCGTCGTTAAGGACAGCAAGGAAGGGTGGGCAAAGTCTCTTCGTCAATTGATTGCACTCCTATACAGCGGTGAGATTGCTAAGTGGGATGTGTCAAAGGTACGCCCTGCAGGTGCTAAACTCAAGACCTTCGGTGGCCGTGCCTCTGGTCCATCACCTCTAGTGGACCTGTTTACTTTTGTTATCCGTACCTTTAGCGAGGCACAGGGTCGTAAGCTTTCATCTATTGAATGTCACGACATTATGTGTAAGATCGGTGAAGTAGTGGTTGTCGGCGGTGTACGCCGTAGTGCTATGATTTCATTGAGTAATTTGTCAGATGACCGTATGCGTCACGCTAAGTCTGGTGCTTGGTGGGAGAACAACCCGCAACGTGCTCTAGCTAACAACTCTGTATCGTATACTGAGAAGCCTGACAGCTTGTCCTTTATGCGTGAGTGGATGGCTTTGGTTGAGTCAGGTTCAGGTGAACGTGGTATCTTTAACCGACAAGCTTCCAAGGTCCAGGCTGCTAAGAATGGTCGCCGTGATGCAACTTACGAGTTCGGAACTAACCCGTGCAGCGAGATAATTTTGCGCCCAAATCAGTTCTGTAACCTTACCGAGGTTGTGATACGTGCTACTGACAGCATAGAAGCGATTGAGAATAAAGTTCGTATGGCTACTATCTTAGGTACCATTCAGTCTAGCTTTACTAAGTTCCCTTACCTACGTAAGATTTGGCAAAAGAATACTGAAGAAGAGCGTCTACTTGGCGTATCTATGACAGGTATCATGGACAATCCTCTTATGACTACAGCTAACAAAGGGTTGGAGAAAACCCTTGAGCACCTTAAAGAGATTGCTGTGGCTACCAACGCAGAGTGGGCCGAGCGTCTCGGTATCCCTGTTGCTGCTGCTATATCTTGCGTCAAGCCAAGTGGCACGGTTTCACAGCTTGTTGACAGTTCAAGCGGGATTCATGCGAGACACAGCCCCTACTATATCCGCACCGTCCGAGGTGATAACAAAGACCCTCTGACACAGTTTATGATCGACCAAGGTATCCCTAACGAACCTGACGTAATGAAACCTGACCAAACTACAGTGTTTAGTTTCCCTATGAAGGCTCCCTCAGGAGCAGTCTGTACAGCCGATATGACAGCTATTGCTCAGTTAGATATGTGGTTGGCTTACCAGCGCTCGTGGTGTGAACACAAACCAAGTGTTACCATCAATGTTAAAAAGGACGAGTGGTTCGAAGTAGGTGCTTACGTGTATAAGTACTTTGATGAAATGTCAGGTGTATCATTCCTACCATTCTCTGAACACACCTACCAACAGGCACCCTACCAAGACTGCGGTAGGTCAGACTACGAAATGCTTCTTTCTCTGATGCCTGAGAAGATTGACTGGGCTAGTCTTTCTGAATATGAACAAGAGGATAACACAGCAGGTAGCCAGACATTAGCTTGTTCAGGTGACTCATGTGAGATTGTTGATCTAGTCTAGTCAAGACTACCTGAGCATGTAGTTAAACTGCTCACTAACCTTAAACAAACTAAAAGGAATATATCATGTTTAATGCCGTACTATTTTTCGCAGTCTCTTTTGTTACTATTGGCGTAGTAGAAGAAGTTGTGGTACCTGTTGCTAAAGCTACTGCAGCCTACACTGTAGAGGCTGCTGACTGGGCTAAAGATAAAGTCATAGGCGAGTAAAAGAATACCACCCCTAGCTCAACTGGATAGAGCAACTCACTTCTAATGAGTAGGTTACAGGTTCGAGTCCTGTGGGGTGGACCAATACTTTAAAGGAGACCCTCATGTATACTATGATTACACGTAACAACTGTAAGTACTGCGACATGGCTAAGACTATGTTAAAGAATCAAGGCATCAACTTTACTACGTACAATGTAGAAGAAACCTCAAGTAAATGGGTACTAGCTTTACTGAAGGAAGCCAACATTAAGACAGTACCACAAGTGTTCGCTACAGACGGTAGTCTAATTGGAGGTTACAGAGACTTAGAGAACAAAATGGAGTATGTCGGTAAAAAGGGATAGCCCATGCAGCTAGAGTTTCTTGAAGAAAATTTCATTAGTTTTGACCCTACGCTGCCCACTAAAGTTTGTATTAAGTGCAAAAAAGAATTACCTATATCGGCTTTCGGGCTGAGTTCGGGTGCTAACTACACTAGACCAGAGTGTAAAAAGTGTAATAATGAACTTTCTCGCGTCAGGGCCAAGATACGAAACACAGTAGCCCCTCCTGCTTCAGACTACTCTTGTCCTATTTGTGGTAAAAATGAGGAAGAGTCTAGAGGAGCAGGAGGAGTTAATTGCGCAACTTGGGTTGTTGATCATGACCATACAACTGACGAGTTCAGAGGTTGGCTGTGTCATAGGTGTAACAGAGGTTTAGGCGCTTTTGCAGACAATACACAAAGATTAGAGAAAGCTATAACTTACCTAAGGAAGTATGTATGAACGATAACGAACCTCCAAAGAAGCAGACACGTTCCCGCCGTAAGACCACATACAAGGGTGCCTCTACTAAACCTGTATCAGGTATTATCCCTAAGACAGACAACCAAGGTAAACTTATCAACGCTATCAAGATGAGTAAGCAGGTTCTGATCCTCGGCCCTGCTGGTACAGGTAAGACTTACGTTACTGCAACTTGTGCAGCAGACTTGTACACTCTAAAAGAGATAGACAAGATTGTAATCACTCGACCACACGTAGCTGTTGGTAAGGATATTGGTTACTTACCGGGTACACTAGAAGAGAAGGCTCAACCTTGGGCTTTGCCTGTTCTAGACGTACTGGTTAAACATCTGGGCAAGGGTGCGGTAGATACGGGTTTAAAGAATGGTAACATCGAAGTGGCTACCTTGGCTCTTATGAGGGGTCGTAGCTTTGAGAATGCTTTTATCATTGTAGATGAAGCACAGAACATCGAAGTTCCAGAAATAAAGATGCTCTTGACTCGTGTAGGAGAAGGGAGTACTATCGTTCTAAATGGGGATATTCAACAGTCCGATCTTAAGGGTACGTCTGGTCTAGCCAAGGTCATTCATCTCGCTAAGAAACACCTGTTGGATGTCCCTGTTGTTGAGTTCGGCGTAGATGATATTGTTCGTAGTGGTATTTGTGCCGAATGGGTGAAGGTGTTCATGAAAGAAGGTCTCTAACATGAGATTAGAACAAGAAGCTGCAGCCTTTTCTGGAGGTAAGCAGACACAGTTTAAAGAAGGTATTCAAGAGTACCTTAAACCGTTAGTTAAGTACGTAGAGGACAATACCCACTCCTCAGAACAACGTGATGAGGCTCTTAAAAGTTTAACACTTTTCTCACTCTGGTCTCAGCACTGTGCAGAAACTCACGGTATAAAATAATTAAGGGGAGCTTTGCGGCTCCCCCTTTTTGTTTAGAGTTGGTAGTCATCTTCCAACATATCTACGAAATCTATAAAGACATCTAATTCAGCGAAGCTTAAGTCTTTAAGATCACCTTCAACACCGTAATTCTGTTTAAGGTACTTCATAGCTTCTGTACGGACCTCCTTGCTACCTTTGTTACTCGCAACAGTAGCCAGTCGTAGGCGTCTACTCTCCGTACCCTCACTCCCCAAAGAAACATCCTTACGAATACCTCTCTTTACATCCGATACAAGTGTCTTCAACATCTTGCGCCGTTTGTTTAGGTTAGCTGCCTTGAACTTTTCTGAGTCAAGAAGTCTTTGAGTCTGTCTCTCCAACTCAGGGGCAAGAACCTCGTTCAACATCCTGTCATAAGCAGGAATCTTCGTACGCTCAGATGACTGCCAAGGGTGCATTTCAGCCATTGAATAAACTTTCTCAGTAGATGTACGTCCCTGTTTAACATTGATACCAAAGATTCTAGCAAAAGGGTTAGGATCGTAGATGTCGCCTTCCCTTGTAGCAACTCTAAGAGACTCACCAGTAATCGTGTAAGTCTTATCAATGAAAGCCTCTAGGATATTGTCGAAGTACTTAGTAGAGGTTTGTGTAAAAGTCTCTAGACCACTATCAGACTGACGAATATCTTTAGCTACGTCATCCTCGGTGATAAAACCTACTACTCGGTTAACCGCATCTAGGGGACGGGCCACACCAGCTACAAGGTTACCTGTAACTTTAGCGAAGGCTTTCATGTCCACCCCACGACCACCTTCACCTCCGTTAGAGAAAGCATCCATGATATTAAGTAGGTCGTTACTAAACTGAGCATCCTTGGCAAGTTGCCCTACAGCGAGTTGAGACAACATCTCTTCATTCAATTCTTTCGGAATAGACTCACCATTCATCTTGAGGTTTGTCCAACGAGCCGCTGCTAGATACATTGAAAGAGGGAAGGTGTTCTTGGCATCAATAATTGTTCCGCCCTGACCTTCCACTTCGTAGTAGGCTAGACCCTTTTCACGGCGCTCATTATCATAAGCTGCCATAGTGAATAGAAAAGATGTACCCACCATTGAACGAGCAACAGCTTCACCTTCATCCATAAAGGTTCCGTCCAGTTTCTTATTCTTCATAAGCCTACCAATGGCTCTCATACCAACTCCGCCAACAGCAAAAGGAGACCACTTGTAGGAGTAGGCTAGTACGTTGTTGAAGAAACGGCCAAACGGAAGGATTGTACCTAGACCTGGTGTGTTTGATATACCTTCTACAATAGAAGCAGCCTTACGCAGTAGCTCAGGTGTTTCCTTAGTTGTGTAGTCTGTAGAGAATACTGACTCTAGAGTAGTCCCCAGAGCCTTAGACATAACTTTCTCGTCAATAATACCTTCGTCACCTGCTCTCATGACCTCTTTAAGGGACATGCCGTAGTCTAGACGAAGTCTCTTATCAATCTCTGACATAAACATTTGAGACTTAGTGAAGCTATCCTGAATACGTACACCAGTGATTTGGTTAGCTGCAATAGTTACAGCCTCAACCTTCTTATAGTATGGTGCATTAGGATCAATGTTGAACTTGTTAGCACCAGAATCAATACCATCTGAAATAGTAGCAAACAGTTTCGTCTTTAGTTCTGCGTTCTGGTCTAGGAAATCCATATAAGCATCGTGTGTAGTAAAGGGGTCCATCAGGTTAGCAATCTTTTGACCCTGTAAGGACATAAGAGCATTAGCTTTACGAAGAGACTCTTTACCTGCAGCAGTGGTAGTACCGCCCTGCCCAAGACCTTTGATAACATACCCTGTTGCACCAAACAGATCAGCCATACTTTGACCTACAGCGAACTGGGAGTAACCTGCTACGTTCAATGCAGTAGTTGCTGGAGAGGATACGAGCAGACGCTTCCATACAGACTGACCATAAGATAAAACGTCAGCCTTAGCTGCAGCCTTCTCTGCTTCGATAGCCTCTTTAGAACCCGGCTCAAGCATACGGGCAGCAAGTGTCTCATTACTCGCCATAACTGACGTGTTCAACATTTTCTTTAACTGACCAAATGCGTTAAGATTTTTACCTGCATCACTGGCAGTCTTAGCTAGGAAGTCAGATACAGACGTTTTATTACCTGCAAGATCCCCTAGAGTAAAACCTGCTAAAGGTTCAATCTTAGCGTTGATACGTGCTAGGTCTTCTTCAGGGAGGATTAGAGCTACGTTAGTGATTACGTCTGAGATAGTTGCCTTACGAGGCATTCTGTATCCACTGTCTACAAACAACTTAGCTAGACCAGAAGCGTTGTCTTCACCAAACAAGATGTTCTTAACAAGGTGAACAGGCATAGCTTGATCGGACATTTCATTACCACGAGCAACCTTGGTAGCCCAGTCATCAACTTCCTGCGTGATAACTTTAGCAGCCTTCTTAGCATTTGCTTTGCTTACTGGTGGGGTGTTTACTGAAAGGACATCCTTCTCAGCACGTTCCAGAGGGTCCATTACTTCGTCTAGTCCGCTAAGACCTTTACCCTTACCACCTACTAAAGAGAACACACCGCCTACACCGCCCAGCGCTGCACTAAAACCTGTTTGTATTTTAGAGAAGTCTTCCTGCGCACCAGCTTGGATCATGACGTTCTGAGACTGCACATCCTGCATGACAGCCATAAGAGAGTCAGCAGCAACCGTCTGTTTAAGAGAACGGAAACTTGCTTCCTTGAATAGGTCTTCTTGAGCCTCTTTCATAGCAGCCTTAGCAAGACCTCTACGACCTTGTTTGTAAGCCTCTTCAGAAACTTTCTGAAAAACCTTGCCAGAAGCCTTAGTAGAAGCACCTGCATTGATGAAACGCTTAGCAGCCTCCACAGCCGCCCTGTTAGCCATTTCTTTAGCAGCTTCTTTGTTAGCGCCAGAACGCATGGCATTCCGTCCAGCAATTTTAACAGCCTCTTTGACTGCTTTCTTACCTGTAAGTTGAACACCTGCAGCACCTGCACGACCCAGACCGCCTGTAACAAGACCAATGTAGTTAGAAGGGTCAGCCACAAGAGCCTTCATGTAGTCGCCTACACCTTCAACCGCACCAAAGAAACCGTCATTGACGAACACGTTACCCATCTGGTCGTACAGTTGATAAGCGTTACCTGCTACCTTCTTCTTACGATCATCAGCCTTGCTAATAAACCTAGCTTCAGCAGCGGTAGAAACCACGTTAGAGTTAAAGAATCTCATATGTTGTACAAAGTCATCCACCACTTCTTCTTGTGATTTATCTTTGTAGTCTACGCCCTTGCGTTCAATCATGTATTGTTTAATTGGTTCAAAGTTCTGATACTTAAGGAGGTCATCCTTTTTCAAGGTTGTCCCTTTATCAACTTGAAACTCTTCAGGGTTGTAAGAGGAAGAACTTCCACCTCTAAATTGTGAAGATAGGCTAGACATTACTTACCACCCTTTGCTGTAAGAGAATTTAGAACACTAGACGTTACTTTTTTAGCTTCCTCTTCTTCATCATCATACTCAACCAAAGTTGCTACGGGACTCATCCCTGCAAAGAATGCGTCATCTAGTTCGGCTAACTGTTCTGCTGTTATGTGATATGTCTTAAGCTTACCTTTTACCTTCAGTTTGTAAGAAGGTTTACTCAAGCTTCTTTTAGTTCTGATATTCTCAGAAGCATTGCCGATTAAGTCATCTACTTCATCACGGAAGTAAAAGTTCAGACCACCCAGCTTAGAAACTGGAAGGTTTAAATCTCTACGTTCCGTTCTAGTCATATCTTCCCATTCTTCACGAGTGTACATGTCTGTGTACTTCTCATCTGCTTCACTGAAGATAGAGAAACCTCTCAAGGCTTCTTCTGCAAGAGCTTTTTCATCTGCATCATAAGGCTTTCGGGCAGAATCTAGTTCAGTAACCTTTACGTCAGCTACAGATGCGTCTTCAGTTACAGGAGGTTCTTCAACAGTCTCTCCAGTACTCGTAACTGTTTTCACAACTCCGTCCTTAGGAACGGGTCTATTGTATTTCTCTGCGTAAGTTTCTGCTATAGCCTCTAAGTTATTAGCTTTAAAGAAAGCTTTCATAACACGGCTGTCAAAGAACGAAGACTTATAGGAGTCTCCATAAGCCAACAGTGTAGAGTCTAGGTTAGCTGCGTCTTTAATGTACTGACCTAGCTTTTGCTCCATAGCTTCTTCAGTGAGTGTGCCATTCTCTACACTGATGTTCAGCCTATTACCTAGTACAGTATAACCATCAGATTTTTTAACATCATTAATAACCTTAGTAAGTTCTGTTGTTAAGGTTAAAGCTTTATCAGAATCAAAGTACTTGTCATCACCGTAGTTTACCATAGCCCCTTCCATTCCTGGAATCTGGGAGTATTCACTAGACGCAGCCATGTCGTTGATCTGTTGGACAGTCAGACCACTAGCAAACTGCTCTGTAGCTAAGTCATGTTCTACGTCTTGAACAGCGGTCAAACCAAGCATAGACGCCCAGAGGGGAGCCTCAGATTGGTCAGAAGGAACAGATGAAGGTGTTGCTCCGTAGACTTGGTTGACCATATCTTCGTAAGACATATTTACAGACGGGATGTCAGGCATATCAATGATAGCTTCAATGTCGTACTGGCTAAGGGTTTTAACTTCTCTTTCGTTAGCGGCAGCCTGAAGCTTATTGTAGAAGTCTTGAATACCAGCCACACCAGAGTTAAGAGCAATAGCTAATTGCTCGTCTGTTGCACCTAGCTTTTTAGCTTGTAGTCCTAGGGTTGATGCCTGTCTAGCACGTGCTCTACGTTGTTCGACCAAAGGGGCGTTACGTCTAGCAAGTTCTTCCTGCTTAGACTTCTTAGCTTTAGCCTCTGCAGCCTTCTCATCCATAGTGATGTTAGTTTGCTGCAAGAAACCTGTAGCGAAATCTTTCCAGTTAAAAGACATAATTAAACTCCTCTAGCCATTAGGCCCATAGGGGCTTCTTCTGGTTCCATATCTGTTTGTTCTTCTTCGATCATGTCTTCTTCTTCTGGCATGTCTTCTTCTGATCCAGCATCTACAATTTCTTGTAGTAGTTCAGTACCTTCGTCCTCTGTTACGCCTTCCTGCATGTACTTAAACACAAGGGCATTAAACCGTGACTTCTCTTTATCGGAGAGTTCTTTGTCCAAGTCCTTAGAGTCATCCTTAGCGTCTACGCCTAGTTCAGCCACTGCAGACTTGATGAAAGCATGGATAGTCGGTGCTGCAAGGATACCTGCATCAACTGTGTGCATACCGTTCATAGCCCCTACCCTGTAAAGACCTACAACAATAGACTTAACAGAAGTACCTAAGTCAAGGACAGCCGCAATATCGTCCAAGACTTCCTGATCCGCTAACTTGTCAATGTAGTACTTAACGACATCGCTTACTTCAGACATTTCTGAAGGGTTCTCCCAAGGGTTATTGCGAGGTTCTGTGGTCAAGGACTGACCTGGAATAGGTGCTTCAAACATTATAATACCTTACTTTGTGAAACCTGCGCCGAAGTAGAGTCCTACAATGGCTGAAACGATATGAGTGTCTAGGGGTGTGATTACGAATCCGTATGCAGACTTCCATTGAACGGCTTCTTTAGTGTTGTAAAGCCAGTTCCAGAAACCGCCTTGTACTTCTGTATAACCTACAACTACGCTTATTTCAGGATACCATACCGCAACAAGTTTTGGCAATACGATAATAGAAAACACCGCTGATAGAGCGATGATGCGGCGGGTCCAAGCAAAGTGTACGTCTTTTGAGCCGTGTTCACGTGCCTGACTAACTGCGCCGACTAGTGCACGTTGATGCTCAGCCTTGTTCTTATTAGATTGACCCCAGATGGACATTACGCCACCTAGGATCGTTGAGAACAACATTGTGATAAGTTCTAGAGGGAGACCAAACATTAGGGGTACATCTCTGTTTGTAACTCTGTGGTTCTATTCCAACGACTTTGTGCCTCTCTTGAACCACCTGAGTGACCCACTACCCTTTTAAGGTAATCCCTAGTCAT
>Ga0206682_10004508_pt1 | contig 11308 bp, 10 predicted proteins | sample M240m12015metaG_FD_155444 | JGI IMG/M metagenome (GOLD analysis project Ga0206682, IMG submission 155444) | Ammonia-oxidizing marine archaeal communities from Monterey Bay, California, United States - M2 40m 12015 | ecosystem: Environmental > Aquatic > Marine > Intertidal zone | place: USA... | reverse complement strand
TCCATAATTATATTTATATATATATATATATATATATATATATATATATTATTAAAAAAAAATTGATTTTTGAATAATTAATTAAATTAATATATTAATATATTAAATACAAATTATTATAATGAAAAATATTAATTATTATCAAAATGAAAATAAGAAGTTATATGAAGAAAAAAAGAAATTATACGAAGAAAGAAGAATATTAAATTTAAAAATAAATAAAAATGAAAATAAAATAAAAAATAATAATAAAAAAATTCAAGAGAACTGTTTTCATAATTTTGAACAATATTCTGAATATCAAGAACCTACAAGTTATAAATGTAATAAATGTAAATTAAATATTTATTATTATCAAAAATATATGTATAAAGATAACTGTTTATTTATTTAATTTATTATTTAATTTATTATTTCATTTATTATTTATTTAATCTTTTATACATTATTCTATAAGGACTTTTAAAAATTTTTAAATTATTTTCATCTTTTTCATCTTTTAATTCATCTTTTGTTAATTTTCTATTTTTATATAATTTTAATATATTCGCAATATCTTCAATAAATATATCATAGTAAATATTCGTTTCTAAATTTCGTCCAATAATTAATGAATCACCATCAACTTTCATTTGAAATATATGAGATACCACATAATTAGGAGGCAGCGAATTTGCTTCATATGTATTTATTTTTCTAGTAAAAATATTTAAATCTAAATTAAATATTGTATGTTTATATCCTTCATAATTTTCATCAGTAATACAATTATGTTCAGAAGTATTCAATGAATTTACTTTATCCATATTAATTAAATTATTTTCATCATTAAAATATATTTGTTCTAATTTACCGTTTTCCTTAACTAATACACCCGCATGATAATATCTTGAATTAATTAAAAAAGCAATATCCTCCCAATTAATAGGTGAAAGCTCACATGAAAAATCATCAATAGGTGTTTTAATTTTAATTATTACAACACTTCCTAATATAACTTTGTTTTCCGTATTTAACATTGTTCCCAAATAATTTATATCAGTTTTATCTAAATTATCATGATATCTATCTAAAAAACAAATATGATATAAATTTTTATAATTAAAATAAATATCGTTTGTAACACACGCAAACTTTTGATCAGCTTCAATAATATCTTCAATATCAATCATTAGATCAGTTTTAATATTTCTAAATTCAATAAAATCTTTTGAATCTTTTTTAAATTTTTCAATATCAACATTATTTATTTTCTTTTTATAATCTGTTTCATTATAAGGTTCATCTTTAATATTATAACTTAAATTATTTTTTTTTGGTAATTTATTATTAAAAGTATTTGGTTTAATAATACAATAATCCATATTATTATTATTATTATATTTTTATATATTTTATATAAAAATAAAAATATAATAATAAACAAAAACTATTTATTATTGAAAGCTGAAATATTAGCAGATGAATTAATAAATTTAAAAAAATATAATTATATATAATAATATATAATTATATATAATAGAGAAAAACTATGAATTATTAGAATACAGTAAATTAAAATAATTATTTTATTTTATATATAAATCATCCCAATAACTGCTACTGATTTTCACAATTATGTTAATCAAGAAAGATACTATTAATCTATTATAAATTAATTTTCTATTAATTTATTATGTAATTCTTGTAAAAAATCATTCGCTATATTACTATTTACAACATATGATAATGATAATTTATCTGAACTATAATTAATGATATGAATATCATTATTATATTTAATAATAATATTTGTTATATCAATATTTATTATATTATTTGTTATTATTGATATTATATTTAAATTTTCAATATATTTTACTTTATAATTAATTAAATTATTAATTAAATTATTAATATTTTTATTATCATTAATTGTACATGATATATTAAATGGAGATGTTACTATTATATCTACATCTACTTCATATAATGTAAATTTAGAGAATATATCATTAAGTATGCCATAATTATTCCACATATCTAATGATCTAATATCTAATAAATGGATATTTTCTCTCTTTGTTAAAAATATATTATTATTATTATTATCTTTATTATTATATTTATTATTATATTTATTATTTATTAATGTATATTTATTATTATTTGGATTTTTAGAATTTTTAATATATATTGGTATATTTTTTTCTTTACAAGGTTTAATACAATATGGATGTAATACTTTGGCACCCAATGCCGATATGCTTTGACATATTTTATAATTTGTTTCTTTTATTAGTTTTGCATTTTTTATAATATTGGGATCACAACTAAATAAACCATCTACATCTGTCCAAATTTCTAATCTTATTGCTTTTATACCAGCAGCAATTAATGATGCTGTAGTATCACTACCTCCTCTACTCAATAAACACGGATATGAATTTTTAGTTGATGCTATAAATCCTTGTGTTATTTTTACATTACAATCATTTTTATTTAATTTATTTAAATTACAACTAAAACTACCTTTCATTTTAAATTTAGTAAAACTCATATTATTATAATTATTATCTGTAAAAATAATATCTTTAGCATCAATTAATTCGTTATTAATTTTATTTAATTTTAAATATTCTGATAATATTTTAGTTGATAAAATTTCACCATAACTAATAATATTTACTTTATCTAAATAATCATCTTTATCTTTTCTATTATATAAATCTAATAATTTTTTATAATCATCTATAAATAAATCTGGATTTATTTTTAATTTTTGTATAATATTTAAATGTTCTATTCTAATTTCTTCTAATAATTTAAAATGATCATTACTAAAATTAATTAAATTATTTGTTGTTTTATTTATAGCAGATAAAACAATTATAATTTTATAATCTTTTAATTCAGATATTTTATTTTTAATTAATTTAAAACCATCTATAGTTAAGGAACTACCGCCAAATTTTAATACAATTGACATAATTATAATATTTTTATATTTTTATATTTTTATATATTTTAAATTATTTTTTTTTATAATCATAAGATAACATCAATTTATCTAATGTATTATATGGTCCAATCATATAATTTTTATTTAATTTAATATGATGTTGTAAATGTTGTTGTTTTCTTAATCTAAACCATTTATATTTTTCTAATGGACTATTTTTAAGATGATAATTCATATGTAATATATAAATACTACTCATATAAATAATACTTTCAAAAAAAAATAAATAAAAATAAGGTAATAAAAAGTAATAAATAATATATATAAATAAAATAGGTGGTCCAAAATATAAATCAGTATGAAGAGCTAAATTATCATATTTTTCAATTTCTAAATTATCACTATTAAAATATATGTGATGATATTTATGTGATGTATATAATATACCTGTTTTAGATATATGTGCTAATTTATGTAATGACCATTCTATTAAATTATAAATTATTAAATTTATAAATGTTAAATATATATATTCAAACATTTTTATATATATATATGTATTATATATTTATATATAAAAATTCTATTCTATTATATTCTATTCTATTTCATCTAATAAATTCTATTCATCTAATAAATTTATTTCTTCATTTGAAATAAATTTCATCATTCTCCAAGCTTGCTTATTACTTATAGCTTTAACTTTTCCAAATTTCTCTTCTAAATTAGATTTCATTTCTCCTCTATTAGGACATTTTTTTTCAGTATGTGCTTCCTTAAACCATAATTTAAATGTATCAAAAATAGAATATACTGTTAAATAGTCCTTATTATTATTAGTCATTTGAATATTTTCATTAATAAATTCTAAATAAATATCACTATTTTTTTGATATTCTAAAGTAAATAATGTTATCTTTTTAGGATCTTTTTTATTATTTTTTAGATTTTTAAATCTATAAATTAAAATACTCATTAAAGTTTCTCTCCAATTATCTAATTTTTGTTTTAATGTAGAATCTTTTTTCCTTTGATGTTTTTCTACTGGATCATCAACAAATTGCATTTCAAACGGAACAACTCTTAATCTTCTCCATGTTCCACCGTCATTGGATGGTATATATGGTAGTTTATTACATGTTAATAATGTTTTAAATTGTGGATAAAAGTCAACAGGTTCTTTATATAATTTTCTAGCAGAAATTTTATCCCCACCTGTTAATTCTTTCATATGTCCAACATGAATTTTATCATCATTTTCTGGTTCTTGAAATACAACAAATCTTACTCCTTTACATTTTGCTAATTCTGGAGAAGCAGCATTTGAACTTGCTCTTGATTTGGTTAATAATGTAATACTAATAGTTGTCCCATAATCACCTATTGTTTCTTGAAATAAATTGATAGCTAAACTTTTACCATTTGATCCACAACCTGTCCAAATATTAAATTTTTCATCAGGACTATGTCCTTGTAAGCAACCTGCGAAAAAATTTAAAATATAATCTTTCATATCTTTTTCAGGTTGAATCTGAGAAAAGAAATCTTCTACTTGTTTAAATTTTTCATCATTTGGATTATAATTAATATAATCAATATTTGTATTTAAACTAATATAATCTTCATATCTTCCTTCACGAAATTTTTGTTTTTTAAAATCATATACCCCATTCTTAAAAGCAATTAAATCTTTATTCTCATCTAATTTTTCATAAAATTTTTCATCATAAAATTTATATCTTAATTCAGACATTACTTCATCTTTAAAACTTTTTGATAATAATTTATTAGATACTTTTCTAGCAGAATTTTCTTTATTCTCATATATTAAAAATTCATTAGATGATGAATCAAAATCATATTTTTTTTGACTATAATAACTAGCTTTGTTTATAAATAAATTAGATAATGTATTATTTAAATAATTATATAATGTATATCCATTTTCTATTTCTTTCCAAGAATTATTTATAAATTCATACCATGTAGAATTTCTAATAGAAGCACATATATATTTATTTGCTTTGATTTGATAAACTGCTTCAGCTACATCACCACTATTTCCAGAAATAGCTTTACCTATAAAAATATCTTCTTGTGTATTTAACCATACATTATATTCATACTCATTATCTTCTTTTGCCCATCTTACTAAAGATCCCATACCTAAACCATTTTCTTGATGAAATTTATCCCAGTGTTTTTCACATTCTCCACTAACACCACCACCCATACCATTATCAAATTTTGGTGATTGTGAGCTAAAATCAATCCAATCCTCCAATAATTCAACATTATCTATATTATGCAAGCACCATCCTAATTCAATCCACATATGATAATCACAAGCTCTATTAATTGATAATAATTTAATTAATTGTCTTGCTTTATTAATTGAATCTTGACAATATTTTTTTTTTCTTTTTCTATTATTTTTTGTAGTTTTCTTTATATTTAAACTTTTAAATATTTCATCAATTTTTTCTTTATTAAATGTAGATTCTAATATTTCATTTTCATCTTTATTTCTTATACTCAATAAACTTGGTAAAGAATTTTTATCAAAATTATTAATTTCTAAAACATTTAATTTTTTATCAAATATATGTGTTAATAAATATGGATTTCTATCTGGTTTATTACTACCATATAACAACCAACCAGTATTTTCAATTACTGCTTTATCAAATATATCATCATAAGAATTTAAAATTAATAAATCTTTAAAATAATCATTTTTATTAAAATCTTTAATTACATCATTTCTTATTATATATTGTAATTCATTACTAATACATATATCACTATACATACAATGAAATCCATCTTTATATAATTGATCACTTGATAGAGTTGGTTTATTTTTTTCAGTTATAAATACATTATATTGATCATTCTCAGCTCTAATATATTTATCAATATATTTATTATAAATATTTATAACTTTTTTAATATTTTCTATAGTATATTTTCTTTTTTTATCATTTTGTTTTATATCAATATCAATTATTAAAGGTCCATAATTTTTATGAACTTCAATTATATGTAATTTTGTATTTTCTTTTAATGCCATGTTATATAAATTAAAAAATCTTGATTCATTTTTAATTTTATAACAACCATATGGTTTACCCATTGATGTATGTGTATAATTATCACTTCTATCTACTTTATTTCTTTTCATAAATTCATATAATTGTTTTGTATAATGAGGAATTATATTTGACATTATTAATATTAATATATATAATAGTTTTAAATAATTTTATACTATTATTTTAATAATAGTAATAAATAATAGTAATAATAATAGTATAATAGATCTAATAGATAATTTTATTTTTAATTAGATATAATAGAGTAAAAATTAATATTATAAAAAATATATTTATAAAAATATATTTATACTTTCTAAAAAATATATGATTTTCTAAATTAACATCTTCAATAACAACATATATATTAATAATATAAAAAAAATAAAATAAAAAAATATAAAAAATTTGTTTATATATATATATATATATATATAAATAAATAAATAAAAAAATAAATAAATAATAAAAAAATAAAAAAATAATAAATAAAAATTTCTTACTTTCTGTCATTTGTAGAGGTTGAACTATCTGATTCATAAAGAACCAGAAGTGAATTTATCACCACCCACTATCGTTTGTGAAGAACCAGTGAAATTCACTGATTTCTCAGAAGATGTACTATATCCTCCCAACCCATCGTATATAGTACATGATCCGATAGTCGGACCTTGCCTATACCTATCACCATTTTGTATTTCACTTAATCCATACTGATAAAAATTACGAGGCTGCTGTTGTTGATATTTTGGTTGATATTTTTTCAATAAATTACTCATAGATTAACTGATAATATATATATTGAATGAATGTAGATAATATATATATATTGAATGAATATTGATAATAAAAATAATTTCAATTTTTTTTTAATATTGAATTTATCAACTTTTAATATATATTCATTATAGTGATCATTATTTATATATTATTTTATATATCAAACCTAATACTAAACTATATTATAATTTTTAATATGATTTAATTTACTAAATAATATAATATATTTATCATTATTATTAATATTATTTTTTATAATTTTATTAATTTTTTAATAATTGATGTTGATTTAAATAAAAATTTTTTATTAATATTTTCTTCTAACTCTAATATTTTTTTAATATTTAATATAATTTTTTTATTATCTTGAGTTTCTACTTCTATATATTTTTTATTTAAACAACATGATTTTATTAAATCTGATATATTATTAACTTTAATATTATTAACTTTTTTTATAATATCTCCATTATTAAATATATTTAATGTATCAGCATAAGTTCCCGGTAATATATTTGAAATAAATACTCTTTCTTTAATTTGATTTTCTACTTTTTGATATTTAATTAATTCATAAATTTTTGAATTATTTATATTAGTATTTTTTAAATTTTTTAAATGATTTTTTGTAAGTGGAGTTATAATTAATCCTCCCAATATTTCATAATCTAATTTTTCATTTTTATGTTTATATATTTGTTTAATACCTAATTTTGTTTCATATATTTTTATACTTTTACTTATTATTTTTTTTTGTCTTAAATTATAATATTTAATAGTTATAATATCATTTATATTAAATCTAATTAGTAAATTTTCAATATGAATTTTTTCATTAGACCATGATACAGAACATTCTCCATAATTATCTATAATATTATCATTAATTTTTAGTAAAATATCATAATTTTCAATACCAGATTCTTTAAATAATGATTTATCTAAAATATTATATATAATATAACCTTGTTTTATATCATATATTTTATTTTTATTTAAATATTCAATAGAATTATTATAAAATTTACATAAAAAAACAGGTTTTTCGAGTAATATTTTTTTTTTAATAAATTTAATCATATCAATAAATATATTAATTGGTATTGAATAACCTATATTATCTACATCTTTATGAACTATTTTTTGAACATTTATTCCTATTACTTTATTATTCCTATTTAATAATGGACCACCCGAATTTCCTGCATTTATCGCAGCATCTGTTTGAAATAAATAATTATACATACCACTAATAATACCCATAGTATATTTTATATTTTCAGATCCTATTGGATATCCTATAGCAGTTACTTTATTTAATTCTTTCATATTATCTGAATTATCTACATTTAGTATATATTTACTATTGTAATTAAATGTTTGTAATAAAGCTATATCACAATCAGGACAACAAAATATTAATTTTGCTTGATGTTTTTCCTTTCCTTTTTTAGGTATAGTAATAAATATATTTATTGAATCATCTATTACATGAAAACACGTTAATATAAAATTTTCTTTTATAAAAAACCCAGTTCCTGTACTTTTATATTCGTCTAAATTTTTATATGGATTAAAATAATCTAATGTTGTATTAAATGCTTCTATTCTTACTATAGCTTCTATATTATTTAAATTATTCATTATAATATAATATATATATATATATATATATATTAAAATAATAATATTAAAATTATATCTAAAAACTTATTAATATATTAAATATATGAGTGATTTAAGTGAAACATCTGAAAATGAATATGAAAGTGAAAGTGAAAGTGAAAGTGATAGTGAAAGTGATTATGAATCACCATCAAGTGATGACGAATATTATGGGGATAAAGGAAATCATTTTTTAAATACAATTATTAATAAAGAATATATATTAATTAAAAAAATAGGTTATGGTGCTTATTCTTCCGTTTGGTTAAGTTTTAATTATACTAATGGTAAATATAACGCAATAAAAATACAAAATCCTAGTGATTATAAAGAAGGTTTATTAGAATTAAAAATATTAAAAAAATTAAAAAAATTAAATTGTATTTATATAAGTAATTTAATAGATAATTTTATTGAAGTCGTAAATAGTAATAGATATATTTGTATGGTATTTGAATTATGTGCGTGTTCATTATATACTTTAATAAAAAATAAATATAAATTAGATATACAAATTATAAAACAAATAATAAAACAATTAATATTAGGATTAAATAATTTACATAATTTAGGTTATTATCATACAGATATTAAACCTGAGAATATATTATTAAAAGGTATTAGTGATGATATTTTAAGTTTTATTGAATTATATGATAAAATGAAATTTAATGATATCTATAATAAATTTAAATTAGAATATTTTAATATTAATAAATTAAATAAAAAAAACAAAAATCATATTAAAAAATTTAATAAAAAAAAAAAAAAAAAAATATTATTAAAAACAAATAAAATTATAATAAATGAAATAAATTTAGATGAAATAAATTTAAATGAAATAAATTTAAATAATAATAATATAATAATAAATAATAAATTTTTAGAAAATATAAATATAAAATTAGCAGATTTTGGTACAATTCATGATATTAAATCAGGTTATTATAATGATATTAGTACAAGATATTATAAAGCTCCTGAAGTAATATTAGGTTTAGTTCATAATGAAAAAGTAGATATTTGGGCAATCGGTTGTTTAATATTAGAATTATTAACAAATGAAATATTTTTTGATCCTATAAAAGATAAAGAATATACTAGAGATTTTTATCATTTATATGCTATGCAAAAATATTGTGGAAAAATACCTGATTATCTAATAGATAAATCTCCAGATAAACATAATTATTTTAAAAAATATAAATTTAAAATGAAAATTAATTATTCATCATTAGAAGAATATCTAAAAGATAATAATATATATGATGATGAATTACTTGATATTTTAACTAATACTCTTAATCCAGATTATAAAAAAAGATATTCTTGTGAGCAATGTTTAAATTGTAAATGGTTAAAATTGTAAATTGTAAAAAATTGTAAAAAATTGAATATATATATATATAAATAAATAATCATAATATATAAATAATAAATAATAAATAATAAATATGACAAAAATTACAGATATGACAAAAAAATTATTTAATGAAAATAGAGATAACTTTGTTAAACGTTCATTGAATGAAATGGATAAAAGAAAAAATTATTATATTAAAAATGAAAATTCAGTAAATAGAAAACTTACTAAAGAATTATTAATAGAAGGTATAAAGAATACAAGATTTGCCCACTTTATTATACCAGGAATACCAAATAGAACATTGAATGAATTAAAAAAATCATTTGATGATATTGGGGGTTGTAGATTTGAATTTTCTAAAATAGTAAGAGGTAATCAATATTGGATAATTCAATTACCAAAAACTACAAGTGGATATGAAGTAGATGTTATTCTTTTGATTAGATTCTTTACTAAAATGTATATTGATGGTATTATTGATAACTATCCATGTGGTTTTCATAATTTAGAATTTACAGTAGATGAACTTATTAAAGCAGAATATATATACTCTTCTATATTCAATTGTGGTCATATTTTACAATGTGTAAAATCTGGAATAATTTTTAATAGTTTTTATCCATTATCTTCAAGACAATATCCAAATACAATTACATGTTTATTACCAGAATATGCTACTAAAAAAAGACTTGAAAGAGAAGCAAAAACAATTTATGATATTACTATTGTTCAAAGTTTTGTGAGAAGATGGCTTATTAAAAAATAATAATATTATTATTTATAAAAATTGATTATTTTATATATTAATAATTATTAATATATATTTATTAATTTATATTTATTAATAAAAAATGATTCAAAATATTATTATTCAACAAACTAATGCATTTAAGTCAAAAAATGCTAAACAATCTTTTAAAAAATTAGTAAAAACACTTACTAATTTAGAAACTGATAAAAAATTAATTGCTAAAACTATTGAAAATCATATTTCAGATTTTCAAAAATATTTTATAGATCATTATAAAATTGATTTTCAGATATTAATAAATGAATTAAATTTTGATATTAATTTTACAATTACTAAATATACAGAAAAAGATATTAATAAAATTAAGTTAAAAAAAAAACTTAATAAATTAGATTATGAAAAAAAATATTTATCTATTAAAAGAGATGCAAAGAAAAATTTTGAAAGTGAAAAAGATGAATTAAAATCAGATGAACGTGTTGATATTAATATGATTAAGTTATATTATAAACTAAAAACTGATTTTCCAGAATCTAAAATGCCAACACCAATTGATATTTTAAATAATTTAGAAAAGTATAAAGAACAAATTAAAAGTTATATAGAAGTAGCTGAAACTAAAAATGAACTAGAAAAATATGTCCTTTTAAAAAATAATTATTGTAATTATATGTCTTATATGACTAAAATTGAAATTAATATTAGTGAAG
>Ga0206682_10004503_pt1 | contig 11316 bp, 6 predicted proteins | sample M240m12015metaG_FD_155444 | JGI IMG/M metagenome (GOLD analysis project Ga0206682, IMG submission 155444) | Ammonia-oxidizing marine archaeal communities from Monterey Bay, California, United States - M2 40m 12015 | ecosystem: Environmental > Aquatic > Marine > Intertidal zone | place: USA... | reverse complement strand
GATTCCGGGACCGAGACGACGAGCGATTCCGATTCCGATTCCGATTCCGAAATCGCGAGCGACGACGCCGCCGACGCCGCCGGTGACAACGCGATGAAGATCCACTCGCCGACTCCGAAGACCTCCCGGGGGACCCTGAAGATCCGCGACGTGCGGAGCTCACGGGCCGGGTCGTCGAGCTCGCGGAAGCAGACGCTCCCGTTCTACGTCGCGCCGAGCAAGAGGTATTACTACTGGACCCCCAAAGCGCTGGCGTCGTCGCGGCGGCGCGGGCTCGGCGGCGATGACGAGGCGGCGGAGCGGAAGAAACGCAAGAGAGGGCACGTCGGTCGGCTCGGCGAGCGCACGAGCCCGTTCCCTTCCTTCTGGTACTGCGGGCTCGGCGAGGGGTTCCAGACGGAGGCGCTGCGGTGGCACCGCAAGCTCCCGCGCGCGATGGTGGACGGGTACGCCGTCGCGAGCCACCCGAACGACCTGCCCCTGCACGTGTTGGACGAGTGGGACCCGCGGCGGGAAAAGTTGATGGCGGCGGCGCGGGACGGCGAGAGCTCGTGGCGAAACGGGGGCATGAGCGGCCGGGCGCGGAAGCCCCCGCCGCGTCGGTTCGCGGGCTTCTCCGGCGCGAACTGCGGGCAGAACATGCCCGCGAAGGACAAGAAGCGGTACGCCGAGTTTTCCGCGGACGCGCCGAGAACGCGCGACGGCGAGGGCGCGATGTTCGCGCGCCCGCGGCGGAAAAACAAGTACTGACGATAGATACCGTCACGATATTGGAAATAAGCGTTCCTGTCGATATTCATAGAGTGCCTCCCCGCGTCATCGTTGCGTCGCTCGCGCATCACTCCAGGCTCAGGCCCTTATCGTTTTCGCGCTCGCCCGAGACGAGCTTGTCGTAGAAACCCGCCGTCTCCTCGATCACCGCCATCGTGTACGCCTTGTCCATGCACTTGTCGTCCAGGCCGAACGCGTTCTGGGGCTTCCCGTCGGGGGTCTTGTAGTCGCGGAACCAGACGCGGATCTTCTCCAGCTCGCCGGGGAAGTGCTTCTCCACGTCCGCAACGTCGTTGATCTCCGCCGCCTTGGGGTCGTCGGCGGAGATGGCGATCACCTTCCAGTCGAGCTCGCCGTCGTCGATCATGGCGTACACGCCGACGGGCTTGACCGGGGTCACGGAGCCCATCTCGAGCGCGGCGGAGCCGATCTCGACGACATCAACGGGGTCGTTGTCACCCATGACCTTCATCTCGGGGTGCTCGTGGCCGGGGTCCTCCCAGGTCTGCGGGAGCATGCCGTAGTTCCAGTTGATGTTGTACGGGTAATCCCTCAGCTTGCCCTTCTTGGTGTCCTGCTTGATGGGCGTAAGGGGCTCGTCCGTCGCCACCTCCATCTTCGCCTTCGTTTCCTTGGGGATCTCGCAGATGAAGTTGCACGTGCCGTCGGCGTTGCGCAGGGGGACGCCGTGCCAGGGGGACACGGGCTTGCCGTCCTCGTTGAAGAAGATGCGGAACTCCAACGAGGGGTACTCGCCCTTCTTCTCCATGCCGTACTTCGCGAGCGCGGGGGTGGCGATGGAGAAGCCGCGCGCCTTGAACGCAGGCGCGCGGAGCGCGGGGCTGGCGCGCGTGAACTGCCTCGCCGCGAGCGCGGGCTTGGCGGCGTGCGCCATGGTCTTGAACGCGGAGGCGATGGCGGACATGGTCTCGGGAAGGGCGGCTGTCGCGGTCGAGTGCTCGTCGGTCTGCCGCGGCGCGCGATCGCGATCGATCGCCCGCCTTCACGAAACCGAACCGAGCGACATCGATCGCCGTCGGTTTCGGATCGAGAGGGCCAGCGTGGCTCCAGCTGGCGTTGTTGCGATGTTGCGTTGTTGCGTTGTTGCAGACTGATCGCCCATACACCGGGAACGAAAAGGTGACGTCGATTCGCTGAAAAGCGCGAAATCGTGCGGCACGTGTCCCCCGCGATTTGGAGCGCGCGTGAAGACGCGCCGATCCCGCCTCGTCCGCGCACTCTCGACACGCACCGCGTCTCGGATATGTCCTCCATCTCCTTCGTCCGTCTCCCCGCGGTGGCCGTCCGCGCCGCCGCGGGCGCGGCCCCCGCGCGCCGCGCCGCCGCGCTCCGCGCGCCCCGCGCGCTCGCGCCCGGCGGTTCGCTCTCGCTCGCCCGGCGGTCGCCCGGCGCGGCGCGGCCGCGCGGCGCGCTGGTGGTGCGCGGCGACGCCATCGACGAGGCTGCCGAGCTCGCGACCGCGGGCGCTAAGGGTGCGAACCCCGACCTCGTGGGCTCCGCGGTCGTGCCCAAGCTTCCGCGCTCGGCGTGCGTTCGGACGGTGAGCAAAGACGAGGGGTTCAACCTCGCGACGACGTCTTTCGGCACGATCGGCTTATCCGTCGGTCTGCCTTTGCTCGTGTACGGGTTCTTCTCTTTCTTCAACTTCATCCCCGGCGGTTCCGTCTCGTCCCTGCTGCTCATCTACGGCTTCATCATCTCCCTCATCGGCTTCGCGCTGAAGTACGCGCAGCTCGACCCGCTGGAGCTCGTGACGTACGAAGACGCGCTGGCGCTTCGCGAAGCGCAGAGCACGAGCATCTTGACGCAGGTGCGCAACGACGTGACGCGGTACCGGTACGGAGACGAGCAACACTTGGAAGAAGCGCTGGCGATTATTTTCCGGTACAACCGCCCTGGTGGGTTACGGAAGAACCAAGCCCCCACGCTCGTGGGGCTCGCGGAGATGGTCATCGTGGACCGCTACGCGCTGGTTTTGAAATTCGACGCGCCCAAGATGACTTTGGACGAGTGGACCGACCGCCGCGAAAAGATCCAGGGGTTCTTCGGGCCGGGCGTGACGTGCGGGATCACGGAGGTGGCGGAAGGGCAGGTGGAGGTCGAGCTCGTGTCCGACGGCTCGGACGCCTCGGGGCCCGGGAACGACATGGACGACATGGAGGTGCTCCCGCCGCTCATGCCGGGGCTGCCGCCGCGCTACGTCAAGAAGGGAACCGCGTGAGCGGAACGAGCGACGCGACGAGAGACGACGCGCGCGTGTTTCGCGAAACGTCGCGACGAGAGAGACGACGAAAACATCGCGTCGCGTGTCGTGATCGTGTAGCGTCGCGTAGCGTACGCGTGCGTCGGAAATACACCCACGTCCTATATCTGTCTGTTCGTCGAATCGCGCGCCTTCGCGTCGCGAAGCGTCGAACGCTTCCCACGTTCCCAGAATAAACGTTGATTTTCACGAGCCAGAAGCGCCGTTTCGCGGCGACGCGCGTCGACGACGCTCAGTCGCTCACGGCGACAGGCGCGAGCCGAGGGGCGAGATGCTCGGCGGCGGGGATGTGATTTTCCTGGCGACGCGCCCCCCCCCCGCGGCTCCGCTCCCGCGCGGGTCAGGCCCCGAGGACGCGGCCGCGGCGCGCCGCGAGGCTCGCGCCGCGGAGACGACCGAGGCCCGAAGGGACGGAGGCGTCGGGACGCACGCCGTGGCGCGCGCGCTCCAGGCGTGCCTCCCCGCGGCGAGCGACCGGCACGTCACCGCCTCTGCGGCGCGGTCGAGCGCGGCGTCGTCCCGGTACGAGGATCTAAAACCCGGCACGTGGGCGGAAGCGCTGAGTGTCATGGCGGACGCGCTTCGCGATCTCGGGAGTTTGCGAACGCCCCACCTCGGGTCCTCCCGACCGCTGGACCCGGCGAGCGACGCGGTTCGCGTCGTCCACCCCCTCAGCGAGCACGGCGCGCGCCGAGCGGTGTTCGTGGGCGTGAACTACGCGCCCTTCGTTTCGGGCGGCGAGAAACATCGGCGGCGCGCGTCTTCGTCGGTGCGGTTGCGACACCGCGAGGACGATTGCCGCTGGATGCTCGAGACGCTCGCGCCGCGCGGGTTCGACGACCCGGACGGCGCGCGCGTCCTTGTGGACGACGGGCACGAGGACGGCCAGCCCACGTGGGCGAACATCACGCGCGCCATGGCGTGGCTCACGAGGCGCGCGCAGCCGGGAGACTCGCTGGCGTTCCACTTCTCCGGCCGAACCGATCTGCGGCGGGAGGGTGCCGCGTCGGGACCCGGTGGCGAAAATATCGCGACGAAAAAAAGCACCCGAGGACGACGCGACGACGCGGTCAGTCCGTCGGCTGTCTCGGACGACCGCGATTTTCGAACCGACGCCGCGCTTTTACCGTGCGACTGGGAGGAAACGGGCGCGATCACGCGCGAGGAGCTGTACGCGCGTTTGGTGAAGCCTCTGCCGCGCGGCGCGAAGCTGCTCGTCGTGATCGACTCGCCGGACGCCAACGCCGCCGACGTCGTCGACACGCCGTACGCGTTCGGCGCCGAGGACGCGACCCAGAGGGACTTCGACCGACGCCCGTCCGTCAGCCTCGGAAACGAGCTCCGCCGCCCCGTCTCTCTGCGCGACGCGCTGGACGCGTCGAGCGCCGTCGCGGACGCGCTCTTCACGGACGCGCGCGGCGCGAAGGAAAAAAAAAGCGTCTCCGAACGAAAACGAATAAAACAACAAGCGACGTCTCCCGAGACGGGGTGCTGCGCCGTCTCGTGAGACGACCACCCCGGAGCGTCGTGAAGCGTTTATAGAGTCGCACGGCAGTATTAATACCGCGTGGGTACAATGAAGTCGTTCGTTCGTCTCGTTCGTCGTGATATGGACAAAAAACGCGCGTCTCGTCTCGTCTCGTTCGCGCTCGCGCGACGGTACCGTACGCGGACGGTACCGAGGTATTAATACCGAGGTCTCGACGCTCAGTACATGCCGTCGATCACCGCCTTGAACTTCTCGGTGACGACGCCGCGCTTGAGCTTCTGCGTGGAGGTGAGCTCATTTCCCGGAACGGAGAAGTCGCAGTCCAGAATGGCGAACTTCTGGATCTTCTGCGCGTTGGACACCGCCTCCTTGTTGTACGTGTCGATGGCCTTCTGGATGTACGCCTGCCACTTCGGGTCCTTCTTGGCGGCGGTCACCGTCGTCGAGGCGGCGGAAACCTCCGTGGAGTTGCCGAAGAGCTTATCCAGGAACCCGCCGTCGGTGTCGGGGTCCTGCACCTGGCGCAGCGTGATGAGGCAGGTGTTGTACTTGCGCTTGTCGCCGATCATCATCACGTTGGAGATGCCGGGGAGCAGGGACTTGAGGCGGTCCTCGATCGGGACGGGCGCGATGTTCTCGCCGCCGGCGGTGATGATGAGCTCCTTGATCCGCCCGGTGATCCCCAACAGCTCGGTTTTGGGATCCACGCGGCCGACGTCGCCCGAGTGCAGCCACCCGTCAGCGTCGATCGTCTCCGCGGTCTTCTCGGCGTTGTGCATGTAGCCCATCATGACGTGGCGTCCGCGGAAGCACACCTCGCCCTCGCCGGGCTTGTCCCTGGTCGGGTCGTGGTCGATCTTGATCTCGACGCCGGGAAGCGTCGTGCCGCACGTGCCCGCCTTGAACCACGACGGCTTGCCGCACGTCTGCGGCCCCGTGTTCTCGGACATGCCGTACACCTCCACGATGTTAATCGTGAGCGACCCGAAGTAGTTGAGCGTGTCCAGGGTGATGGGCGCCGCGCCGCTGAGGAACACGCGGCACTCCTGCAGGCCGAGCGCGGCTTTCGCCTTCTTGAGCAGCGCCCGCGCTAAAAATCCGAACACCGGGTTGGAGCGCTTGGAGCCAACCTGCGCGGCGGCGTGCATCTGGCGGCCCAAGCCCTTGGCCCACTCTTTTACGTGCTTCGCCACGCCGGTGGTTTTCTTGCCCACCTCCTGCATCGCCTCCGCGAACTTCTCCCAGACGCGCGGCACGGCGAAGAACACCGTGGGCTTAGCGTCGATGAGCGTCTGCTTGAGCGAGCCCTTCAAGGCGTCCGGGCGCGCGAAGTGCACCTCCGCCGGGAGCCCCATCAGGAGCCCGCCCATGGGCGAGTGGATGTCCACGATCTGCGCGGCGATGTGCGACAAAGGGAGGTAGGAAACCACACGCAGGGGCCCGGAGGTGATCGCGGGCTGGTGGTCCAGGTTGGCGCGCGTGGTCCAGGTGACGTTGTCGTGCGAGATCATCACCGCCTTGGGGTTACCGGTGGTGCCGGAGGTGTAGATGAGCGTGCAGCAGTGCCCGGGCTTCTGGTCGTCGATGCGCGCCTGCAGATCCGCATCGGACACGGATTCGCCGAGGGTCATGAACTCTTTCCAGCCGTACACCTTGGCGGTGCCCGGGCCGACGCCGTCGTTGGCGGATTTGTCAAAGTCGCCGCCGTACACGACAATCGCCGCCAGCTTCGGGAGCTCGGCGCGGATGGCGAGGATCTTGTCCAGCTGCTTCTGGCCCTCCACCACGATGACGCGCGCGTTGCAGTGGTCCACGATGTACTTGCACGCGGGGGGCTCGTTGGTCGTGTAGATACCGGCGGCGAACCCGCCCGCCGCGATGGCGCCGTTGTTGGACAACAGCCACTCCGGCGAGTTGAACCCGAGGATGCTCACCGACTCGAAGCGCCCGACGCCGAGCGCCATGAAGGACTTGGCCGTCCTCAGCGTGTCGTCGTAGTACTCCTTCCACGTCCACGTCGTGCCGTCGCAGGCTGGATACGAAACACGCGGTGACAAACAGAACAAACAGTTTCGGTTTGGTGTCAGTCGCGGGCGGGGAACGGAACGTGGCGATCCCCGGAACGGGCGACGCTAACCGACGACGCGGTGAGCGACCTCGCGAGCGCGAAAAAAAAAAAAAAAACACAGCGGCTGTCCCGCACGGCTGGCTGGCCCCCGGAGAGACGGCGGTGTTTCGTGAGGTGTCGCGAGCGAAGCGTCGCGACGGGAGGAGGCGGGGCGTACGGGTGGGCTCGACGGCACGCGCGCGGTCTCGGTGCGATCGTCGAGGGCGCGACACGCACCTTTCAGGGCCATCGTGTTGGCGAGCTTGTGCTCGGAGCACTTCTTGAAGACCTGCGAGGGGGAAGGGACGGTCAGTCCCGATCATGCCGGGATCGGCGCGTCTCGCGAACGCGACGATCACAGGCGCGGGCTCGACTCTCGGTCGCGGACGTCGCGCGCGAGGCGTCCACGCCGAAGCCTCTCGCGCGAAGATACGCATCGACGGTCGCGGAGACGACGTGCATCACCTCATGACTCGGCGCGACGCGTCGCGGGCTCGGTCTCGCGCGGCGGAAGCGCGTTGTTGGTTCCTCCTCACGCGCGGGCTGCCGAGTCAGATCGGGAAAATGGCGCGCGACGGATCGAGGGAGCGTGCGCGTACCTGCATGACGGTCTCGGGCGTGCGCCCCGCGGGGCCGGCGCCCATGCGGATCTCCGCGGTGGCGGTGGGGGAGACGTCGAGCGGCATGGTAGTCAGTGGTCGGCGCGAGGTCGAATGGAACGCCCGCGCAAGAGTGTCGCTCGTATCTATGTCGGATTCTTTCGCACGAACCGCATTTATTAGTCAAGAACTTATGTTAACTCGTCGATTCCGATCGATTCCGACTGATTATCCATACGAGTCGTTCGCTTTGCAGCTGCGAAATGCCGGCAAGAAAAATAAAGCCGAGCCGAGAGGCACACGCCGGCGCGTGCAGCTTTTTGGCGCGTGATTTGATACAGCTCGATCACTCTTCGCCTCACCGCCGTCGACACCATGGCCTGCGTGATCAACTTCCTGTCCGTGGACGCGCAGCTCCCCCTCGAGGAGGGCGGCGAGGTCAACTTCAAGGCGAGCGCGGGGTTCAAGAAGGCGCCCGCGACGCTCGAGCCCGCGTTCGACGGCGCCGTGACGGCGTACGACGTCGTCGTGCCCAAGGGCACGACGCACGTCTCCATCGGCGCGACGTCGTTCGCGGCGTCGGTGAAGATCAACGGCACGCCCGGGAACATGCTCTCCGTGGACATCAGGAGCGGCGCCGCGGTGTCCATCGTCCTGGAGAAGCCCGCGGGCGAGAAGGTGAACGAGTACGTGCTGACGCCCCGCATCTCGGACAGCGCGGGGGACGTCACGGAGGTGAAGTTTGAGAAAGCGCCCGCGCCCGCCGCCGACGCCGCGCCGCACGCGCACTCGCACGGGGGCGTGCCGTGCACCGCGGACCACAGCCAGGATGCGCACGGGCACTCACACGACGGAGGCAAGACGCAGTGCACCGAGGACCACGGCCACGGCCACGGCCACGGCCACGGCCACGGCGAGAAGAAGGAGGAGAGCCACGGGCACGGGCACTCGCACGACGGGGGCAAGACGGAGTGCAAGGAGGACCACGGCCACGGCCACGGCCACGGCCACGGCGAGAAGAAGGAGGAGAGCCACGGGCACGGCCACGGCCACTCGCATTAGCAAGAGAGCCGAAGTGACGACGTTTTCATCAAACGAACTTCCTACTGTAGACTAGTCTAGTTACTATCTACGCGTGACTCTTTTTCGAGAGCGTGACGTGAGAACGGCATCCGAACGTCAGCTTCCCGCGCGCTCCACGCACTTGTCGACGTGCGCGTTGACGTCCGTGTTGAGCGAACTCGCGGGGAACACGTGCATGCAGATGGGACATGTCTGCCGTTGCCTCGAGGGCGCCCGCGGCGCGAAAAAGCTCGAGCCTTCGAGACGCGTTTTTTTTCGCGATAAGGATTCCTCACCCTTCGCGCGCTTCGTTCGCGCCTCGCGCTCGGCGAGGCCAAGGACGGGGTCTGCGATGTCGAACTCGGGGGCGTGCGTTCCGGCGTCAAAGAACGAGCGCATGGTCTTCGGCGCCGTCGCCGCGCGCCGCGCGCACCGCGCGTCCACCGGGGTCACTTCGTCCGCGGCTCGGCGAAGCGCGTTTGTATTTTTCCATTCCGGCGAAAGACGCTTCGCGTCGTCGTCGCCGAGCGTCTCGCCGGTCCCGTCGTCGCCGTTCCGCCGGCGCTCGGCGTCGTCCCGCGCGGCCCACTCCTGGACGAGCTTGTCCCGCACCTCCTCCAGAAGCTCCTCGGGGTAGCGGATGCCGACCACCTTCGTGCCGTCCTCCGCGACGACGCGCGCCGCGCGCATGCCCCGGTCGCTCCGCGGGAACCGGAGCGCGTGTTTTTCCAAAACCTTCTCCAAGACGCCCCAGCTGGGCACCACCGCGCCGGAGACGACGCAGCATCGCACTTTGCGCGTCCCGATCCGACACGCCGAGTTCGCGACGCACGCGCGGCCGTGCATGCACCCGAACTCGGTCATGGCGAACGTCTCCGTCCACGCGGAGCGCAGCGCGTCTTCCTGTTTTTCGAACGCGTCGTTCGAACGTCGCGAATCGTCGTTTCGCGAATCGTCGTCTCGCGAGTCGTCGTCATCCGACGCCGCGTCGCGCGGAAGACGCGACGAGCCTCCCTCGGGTTTTTTACGCCGTTCGCCGCGCTCGTCGTCGTCTCCGCCTTCGTCGTCTTCGCTCGCGTCGCTCGCGCGCTCGGCGTCCGACGCCTCGGCGAACGACACGTCCACCTCTAACTTGACGTACTTCGCGTCCAGGTCCTCGAGCTCCATCTCGAAGAACGAGGCGCCCGTGTTCGGGCGGGTCACCGCGAACGTGTTTCGGGTTCCCGGCTTCGTGAGCGCCAAAATCACCTGCGGGCGCCCGTACATCTCCCGGCGCATGCGGTAAAACCCGTCGCGCGGCCGTAAGCCGCCGAAGAGCCGCGCGTGTTCTCGGAGCGCGCGCCGCGCCTCGGCGAACGACACGCCGCGGTCGATCGCGACCGTGGTTTTGCGAAGCTCGCTCCCGCTATCCAAAGAAAACGGGTCCCGCACCAAAACCTCGCTCGTCTCGATCACCACGCTGGAGCCGCTCAGGTCCGAGACGCCTTCGGTGTGTCGGCCCTCAGCTTTCGCGACGCGCGTCTCAGCGCCGAGAACCTCTATGAAGTACCCGAACAGCAAGTTCTGCGCCCGCGTCGGCAAACCCAGGACGCGGTTCAGGAACCGGCGGACGTCCGCGGCGTCGCGCGTTCCCGCGCCCGTCTCCGCGAGCGTCGCCCGCTGCTGGTCCGTCAAACCAACCGGGCTCAAGCCCACCTGGAGGCCCAAAGAAACCACGCACGCGCGGAGCTCGTCGTGCAGCGCCGCGATTCCGGCGCCCGGCTCGGTCGCCTCGGCGAAGAGGTACGCGGACGCGTCGGGCGCCGCGTCGCCGTTTTCGTTTTCGGAGAATTCGATTTCTCCGTTTTCGGCGCGCGTCGGCAGGTGCGCGAGCACGGACTCGAGCGGCACGCCGTTCGCGAGGCCCTGCTTCCCCGCGCCGCGCAGCACGAGCGCGTCGTACATCTTCTTGAGCGCCTGTCTGCCCAGCGGCGAGTCCAGGTTGCCTTCGGACAGATCCACGCCGGTGGCGGCGCGGCGGTCTCCCCGCGTCAGCGCGCCGAGGCTCTGCAGCCGCCGAGCGACGGCGGCGGCGAACCGCCGCTCGCCGCCCAGGTTGGTGCTGACCATCACGTACGACGGTCCCGAGGTTTGGTTCGAGCGGTGCGTTCGCCCGAGCTGCTGAATCGCCTTGTCCGCGGACCAAGGGAGCTCGATCGTGACGTGCACGCGCCTCCGGCGGTTCCCTTCGCCCGCGCGCGCGTGCAGCGATATGCCCGTGCTCGCCGCGTCCGAGATCACCGCCACCAGCTTCTCGCCGCTCTGAAACAAACGCTTCTCCGCGATGTTCACGCCGTCCGCCGAATCCGCGGAACTCGAGAAACTCGAATCCGTCTTCACTCGAAGTTCGCGCCGTAAGCGCCCGCCGCGCCGCACGACGCGCCACCGGCGGCCCGTCATCTCCGCGACCTGCGTCGGCCCGCCGAGCTCGTCGATGAGCTCGTCCAGCGCGTTGGGAGGCAGGTCCAGTCCGTCGATCAGGTCCAGCAGGATGCCCTTCGCCTCGACGCACTCCGGGTGCGGACGCAGAGGCACGCCCCGGCTGGAAAGCGTCTCACGGGCCGCGTCGGAGACCCGACCCGTACCAGTAAGGGCGCCGTTCGTCGCCTCCGATCCGTTCGCCTCCGGAAACGCGTCGTTTCGTGCCGCGACGTCCACGATGTGCGTCGGGAAGTGCGTCTCGACGAACGCGCGGAGCATCGCGCGGGTGGTGCTGACGAACGCGGGAACGGGCCCGTGACCGGGCGCGCCCGCGGCAATCGCCGCGTTCTCCGCCTCGCACGCCTCCGCGCTCTCGCCCGTGGTCTGCATGCCGACGACGACGCACTGCCCCCGCGCTAGCGCGGCTTTCGCGTGCCTGACCACCTCCGGGACCTTCGCGGAGACGCAGAGCAGCTTGAACAGCCGCTGGTGCATGGCCCAGTACGCCTTCCAAGTCGCGCCCGCGCGCGTCTGCCCCGAGCGC
>Ga0206682_10004495_pt1 | contig 11326 bp, 3 predicted proteins | sample M240m12015metaG_FD_155444 | JGI IMG/M metagenome (GOLD analysis project Ga0206682, IMG submission 155444) | Ammonia-oxidizing marine archaeal communities from Monterey Bay, California, United States - M2 40m 12015 | ecosystem: Environmental > Aquatic > Marine > Intertidal zone | place: USA... | reverse complement strand
TATCCTACGGAACACACATATTACATCATGCAAACACAAGGACGCTTTATTGTCATCGAAGGACTCGATGGAATTGGAAAATCAACCACCATCGGTCGACTATGTGAGCAGCTTAATGCTCAAACGACATCCTCTCCGACGCCATTCATGGGTCAAATCCGAGAGCGATTTCACGATGCAGAACCAGATCTGCGAAATCAGTACTACGAACTCTGTAATGCAGAATTTTCTGGTGGTGTAGCAACTTTTCTAGAAAATGGAGATGTTGTCTGCGACCGATTTGTTGCATCAACGGCTAGCTTTAAACTTGCAAATCAAGAATGCGGGTGGCAAGAATTCCAGGAAAATCTCAACAACTGGAAGTGGCCTTCGACCTGTCGCCAACCAGACATCATCATTCATCTCCTGCTTCAAGAGGATGAACGAACACGTCGAATCCTTTCACGAGGAGAACCGCTTGACCAACAAGAGGCTCGACTTCTCGAGGATCCATCATTCCGGATTCGAACCCTTTCAGTGTTCAACGAACTATGTGATGTAACCATCGACATTACAGGACTCTCTACAGACCAAATTGTCGAGAAGATTCTTTTTGAGATTGAAAATGACGAAACTGTTTGATTTCATTCTTCTTCGTTTTTGGAAGTTGAGTGGTTTTCTTTCAGCCAGTCATGATAAAATAAGATATCATTTGAGCCCATGTGTTCATGAGTAAGAAATTCCCGCAACATCTTGAGTGAAATTTTCATTGGTTCAGTTTCACTACCAGACATGTGTCTTCTCAAATCTAAAACCCTCACCTTTCTGGATTTGCCAAGTCCTACAAATTTCTCTAGATCAGATTTCATTTTTGCTTCATCTTGCTTATTGTAAGCATATCCTGGAGTACCAAAAGTAGTAAACACACAGGTCTTAGTTTTAACAGGAAATTTAGAGGCTAATTTCTCATACTTTGCAAATTTTTTCAATATACCATCTGAGAATCCATATGTGGAATGCATATCCCATATCTCAAAATAGGCTTTTCCACCGTTTTTTACAAATCTAAAGCCATCTGGTGTTGTGGCATGACCCCGACTTCCAGGAATCCGATGAGTATCATACAAATGATTTTGATTTGTATGAATTTTTCCCCCCTCCATGCCCCATTTAGTTTCAACGAGAGTATCGTCATGATTAGAAGTCATTGTAATTGCGAATAAAAACTCTGCGAATGTATCTTTTTTTATCGTCATTACATTACCATCTTCAAAAGAGAATTGAACGAGACCAACTTTTGACCCTTTGAGGCTTGTTAGTCTATGGATAGATATCCAATCTATCATTTTGAAATCTTCTGAGTATTTTAGTTCTAAATTTAGGTCATCTGGAAAAGGTTGAAGTTCAGTAAGGTTAAGGAAAAAATTGACATTCAATGCGATGACAAAGGCACTTAGTATGTTTGCATTCTCTAATTCTGGATTTAAGAAATCCTCAAACGAACCGAACTGGGATTGCTTGTTTTCACTGCTGGAAACTATCTTTGCTAATTCTCTACCATTGTATCCTGAATCGACCATCACACTGTTCCTTCCCTCATTTACAAGTCTGATTGCACTCTTTGATAGCCACTTCATACTGTCAGAAACGCTTAAGTTCACCTTTTCAATTCCTACAAGATATTTACTCGCTTGATTCAATATGTAGTCTGCATGATTGATATCATGCCTCTTGATATCATGACTCTTGAAATAAGATTTTACGATTTCATTTAATCTCGAAACCTTTTCTTCTTCACAATACTTGCCATCAAATTGAATAGCGTAATTTTGAGCTGACGTTAATGCAAGGAATGTTGTTCTGGCAAGGAATCGTGGATCATAGTATATCTTCAATGCATCAAAGTTCGTATGTACTACTGGAATAATTTCAATTCTAAATTCAGTACTGAGGCCTAGATCCGTGAAAACGAGGTTCATTTTCTGGATGAAGTTTGAAAGATTCCTCCTTTGAGGCAATAACTCTTTCTTCACTTTTTTGAGATCATTATATTCGATATCAAAACGATGTTGGTAAGTACATGTTAGTCGAGTCGGATTCGTTAACTGTCCGATTTTTACTTCAGTAAGACGAATTGGTTGAATTAAGTTAGTAGATTCTATAACTAAGGTTTTTTCAGATGGAAGATATTTTACAAACGGGGACTCATTTGCTATGACCCAATCTTCGATTGTGAATTCTGTTGATTCCAGCATTTCAGGTTCAGTAATAATCTCAATACTCGAAAGATTTTCTGAATGTTTCAGTTTTTGAAAAACATTGCAATACACGGCTTTATCACCGCCTGCAAAGATAGTATATGTCTTGATTTCAGGGTAGAAAGATTGCCTTGCAATTACTTCATCCGAAATTAAACCAACAACAGAATCACAATGATCTGTGTATGTGATAAGTTCAAATTCATGTTTGTAGATTGCGGCCACTTCCTTAATGATTGCGACACCATCTTCATTTCTGCACGAAGCAAGAACAAGAACCTGTTTGCCTAACGTCTTCGCCCATTTCAGATGAAAATGCGTTGTCGATCTCGACCTACCGACCGTCAAAACAACAATCGCATCGATTTCGGTCATGTTCTGTACAAATGAAGGTCGGTTAAAAAATTACACTCCTTCTAAGTTAAATTATCATATGAATTACTCAAGGCAATCATGCATTAAGTTGTATCACCATTATGGATAGCGATAAGTTTTCTGTGTTTGACGAGGATTTCCATGCCCATATCGAAGAGAAGTACCTGCAACAACAACATTTCGTCCTTAGCAGTTTAGAGAATATCATTGAGCTTGACGTGTGGAAACAAGGAGCGATGTCCGCCAACCTTCGTATGTGCACAGATCTCTTTTCGAACAAACTCGATTTACTCGTTCGAGAACATGTTTGTTTTGCCCATGATCTTTGGTGCCTATTGAATTGGTCGAAGCCAAGTTCTGAACTTCATTCGAAGATCGGAGATCTGCATGAGGAACACAGAGACATCATTGATGAGTGCATCAATGAATTGCTCCCTCGATTGATTACAGTTCTTTCATCTACCGATGAACAAATCCTTGGCCCAGTAACTTGTTTGGAATTCCAAACCGAGGAGGAAATTCTTGAACTCGCAAGTCGATGCTCAACGGGGCGGTCTTTACTCAGAACAGAGATTGTGGATGACGGCATACTTCCGAAATCATTGAATGAACAACCTTCCTGGATTTTTGACTATTCTGTATTTGGACCCGAAGCACAAAATCTTCTCAATGCCATCAATCTTGAGTCATATTCCCTACAACGAGAGGTTGTCTATGCTTGGATGCGTGATGTATGTCGTTTGAGTCCATTCGCTCAATTTGAACTACAAACATCACGAGCCATCCCAGTCATTAATCGATGTCAGGAGCATGAAAAGCGACAACGAAGGGGGTAGTAGTGAATGCAATCGGTAAACCCAGAGCTCCTCTTCAACTATCACTTCATGACATTCATCATCGCTGAAATTCTCATCCTTCTCCCCCTAACTGGTTGGTTTTTCCTGAAATTCAAGCCTGCAAAAAACCTGATTGATCAAGGTGAATGTCTGCGATTCATTGTCTCTCTGGCCGATCAATACAAGCGTTTAGCACCCATCGAATCAGGTCTTGTTCATGTTATCCTGAAGACAGACCGGTCATTTCAGAGATACAATAACCTTCAAGAGTTACGAAATGCAGCGCTCATTAGGACAGGTGCAACAATGTTAGCGACATTCTTTCCGCCGCTTGCACTGCTCATTTAATTCAGAATTTTCATTGAAATCCGAGGTATTGATATGAAGGCAAATGAAGAGATCTCCAAATGGTTGTCTTCATTTGAGGAAGTCGATCTAAACTTCGATTCCGCCGTAACCGATGATGATCCGAATTTTTACAGAATAAATGCCGATCCAATTTCGGTAAAATGTCGTAGGAAAGTACCTGACTACAATCCCGAGGGCTGGGAGTTTGTCTATGTTCATTCTCATAAAACGAGGGAAAGGCTTCTCAAAAGTTCAATAGTTTCTCAGACACAATTCTTTAGGGCCATGGAAAGGCTTGTTCAAACGGCAAGTCCTGAAGAAGACAGCCGTAGACATGTTGTGAATGGGCCCTCAAACATTTATCCCATCTCGACGGAAGAGATTTTTGTTGAGCAAAATCAGCCCTCTTCATCAATCAGAATTGGCTTTGTGTTTCATGACGCATTTCCCGCTTCCGATAAAGTGCTTTCGAAGTCCATTGAAGAACAACAAATGAATTATGATCGCATTAAAGATGATTTGATGAAAAATTGTGATATCATAATTTCGATGTCTTCTTTCATCAAACCTGAGTCTGGAAACGAAAATCAACCGAATTTTGTGTTTGCAGCTAGTGAAATCAATCAATCCAAATTTAAACAAATGAAGGATAATATCGAATCATTTCTTTTGCAATCTCTTTGTTCAAAGAAATTTAAATCAAAAGATACGTTCTCTCTAGAAAACATTCGGTACAATATCATGAGCACGTATGCTGATTTTTTTTCAAAAGACGTACAATCTAGAGAATACGAGGCTTTTGCGGTAGCATCAAATTTTGTGATGCATAGAAACCAACATTTTGCGAAGCAAATTGAGCTGCTAGATAACATCTCAATAAAACAATCCAATGAGCGGAGAAAAAAGGATTTGTTTGACAGATTTCCTAATTCAGATAAGAGGGTACACAATAATAGCAATCTTAGTACAGAGACTCAGGTCCAAGAGCCGCCCTGTTTTTTCCTCAGAAAACTCATTGCATACTCTCGGAGCAATGAAGAATTGGAAGATAATTTCAAGGAGGTTTATGGTAGTAAAGGGGATAATTCACAGCATAGAGCACACCATCAAATATTATCACAAAACCCTCTACAAGCGTACTATGCTATTCCTTGCCGAGAAACAAAACCGACAAGAAATTATGACACGGACTTCAAGTTTTTCACGTTCTATAAATCCCTTAAAAAAGCAATGAAAGAACACCAAGTAAAGATTAGTTGTGACTGTGATTGCGTCCCGTATCAGCTTTGGGATCTACTTCATTTCTTTGATTCGATGGAGGACGATTTAGAATCGATTCAAGGATTTGGTTTTTATGGAGACACAAATGCTGGGACGAGTACTGAGTCGAATACAATTCAAAATTGGAATTATTTGAATTGGTCCTTCAACGATGACACTCTAGACAAGAGATGCAGAAAAAATATTCAAGATGAAGTTAAGATGAAATACTCTGGACAGCGTAAAAACTATCATAGTCAAGGTCGGTGATGGGATTGGACATACTCACCGAGATTATTTCTGATTGTTCAGAATTTGAAAAGAGTATTCCATCTGAGGGTATCGTTAACCGTTACCCAATATCGACAAATAAATTTCAGCTAATCATCAATTCAATGAAAAAACCGGACTCGGAATCTCAGATGGGATATGATGATTTATTCACCAAGCAAATTTGTGTCTTTATCGAAGAATGGTTGTCAATTACTCGAAAGCAAAAAAGTAAACATGAGCCTTTTACGCTTATGATTCATGGTCACCCTTCATCGGGTAAATCGACTGCAATGCGTCAGATTTTCAAACATCTTTCAAGCCAAGTCCAAACAAATGGCAAACATCTGAATGTGATTCCTATTTTCTCGGAGATCCAAAACAGCAAAACATTGAGTTCTTCTTCAGAATCGGATATATGGATCGATGTTGTTGGAGGGGCGCAATCTTTCGTATTCAGGGCTTCTGATATCTCGAATACAATGGAATCCTTTGCAAAATTTGCTGCTGAGGAAGGAGGGTTCCCAATTTTATTCGTGGATACTGTTGATATTCTTGCCATCAAAGAAGATGATGGTGCAGGAGAAAATTGGAACCGTTTTTTGAAAGAAGCCCGTGCTTTGAACATAAATCTCGTTTTCACGTGTAGAACGACAGACTGGGGAAAAACATTCTTACCACACCTCGAACATGAAGTAAAATCAAATGTTCTTGATGCTCCATTGCCTGAAATTTTGTTATCTGAAATCAATCAGGTTGAAGGCTATTCAGAAGATGACTTTTTACAATTTTCGAGAGTTCTTCAAGCATTCTTGCCTATGCTGCTTCGACTCGATGACAATGAGGTTCTCAAGGACGAATATTGGGGGCGAATGAATACCTGGTTTAAGTCTCATATCGAATCCGAAGGAAAGCAATCGAAATCTGCAATTTCAATTCTCTTTGATGTGCTTTGGGATGACTGGGAAAGAGAATGTAAAAAATACTCAAAATTGATTGTTCCGAGTCGCGTCAGGTTGATGTTCAATGAATTCATCAAATCCGAATTCATAACCCACTTTGATCATAATAAGTCGGGTAGACTGTTTTTTTCATACCTCAACCTTCAGGAATACATTGAAACCCAACTTCAAGCTGATATATCATCAGAAACATCATTTCCAACCTTTTTCCTCCGATTCCTCGTTGATAAGAAGATTATACAGAAACACAACAACTTGTTTGAATTTTCTCATCACTTGTTTTTGACTCAGACCTTGCTCGATGCGTTTGATGATAATCAAAAGAGAAGATATGAGACAATTTTGCAAAATTATGCGGATCGCAGATTATTTGGTTGCGTGAATGCTTGGCAAATCACTGACAGTAAGGAAAAGAGGCACGATCTTGAAATCGTTACAAGATTCTATCCACGCGCAAGGTATCCTCAAGCACCAGAACAGCGAGAGGAACAAGAAGATAAACTCCTGAGATTCTTCGCGGATGAAAAAAGGCGAGTACAACTCCTGAAAGGATTTGCTGGAACAGGGAAGTCTCGTTATTGTCTAAAATTCATCGATCATCAATTCAAACATAGTGGAAATAAGGATTCAAAGGCCTGTTATGTATCATTGAACAGAGATCTTGTTGAAGACGTAAAAGAAAGATGGGATGTTGCAGTCAGATACAAATCAAATGAGCAAGGGGAACTCCAATTAATCTCAAATACTGAAGATGGAAGTAAACAAATTAAGTTCTACACAGTCCAAGATTTAATACGGAGGTTTTTGCCAAACGAGACGTTCACCTCGTATCAAGAGTTCAAACGCCGTTATCTCCAATTCTCATCTCAGAAGAGGTATCGTTCTGGAAGCAGTAAACGCATGTCGCTTGACAAGGCATGGCTTATCATCCAAGATTGGCTTTATGACCCAGTCACTGGAGAGAAGCTAAGAAAAAACGAACGCCAGCGACCTCAAAATGTTCGAGAGAGTGAGTGGCGGATTGTTACAGACTTTGTCGATGATCCTGTTGAAAAGTTCCGGCCACTCTGCTATGGAGCATATCGTGCGAACAAGATGATACTTGAAAAGAAAATAAATCATGCAGAGGCTCAATTCGATGTGATAACGATTGATGAAGTTCAAGATTTACCAGTTCCTGCGATTGCATTTTTGATTAATCTGCTCAAACAAAATGAGACTTATGATCTGAAAAAGCAGTTACTGCTCGCTGGAGATGAGTATCAATGCATCAATCATAGTGGTTTCACATGGAACCAGGTCATAAAAAACCTCAACAAATTTTCAGCCGAGATGAAGATTGAAAAGGAAGGAATTTGGGAACATATTTTCGAAAAAGCAGGAGAAGGGCCATCGGAATCTCTTTACGTTGAGGGCTTGAAGTACACGTATCGTAATCCTCCAATGATTACTCGGTTCAATCAAGATGCATTCCGAACGTTAACTTATTCCATAGACCACGACCAAATTGCTGTAAAATATTCAAAATTTGACTCGCTTCAACCAAGAAATCACACATACAAACGGTCGCAGATTGTTTTTGTTCATACGGAAAACATAGAGAATACGCTCGACTTGTTGAGTAGGCAACTCAACACGGCTGAACTACGCCCATGGCACAAAGCACCTCAACTCCTTTATCCATATGAAATTGATAGCGACCAAATCACAGACATGAAGTTACTTAACTTCATCAAGTATTCTGCTGAGGACGTCAAAGGTTTGGAGACTGGCGCAGTATGTATCATTCACCCCTATGAAGTGAACGAGCATTCACTAATCAGCGAGGGCCAAAATAAAGATTTTAACGCAAGTAGATTCAAAGCGTGGTTGGGTTCTGTTCCACTCGCAAAGAAGATGATGAACAACCTTCGGTTTAGGATGAATGTTCTCTTAACACGAACGGAATCAAGAGTGTTTATCATTTGGCCAAAAGAACATAATTTCAAAGATTACGAAGAAGTAAAAACTGTTGGATCAAACATCAAAACAGGATTTCCCAAAAGTTTCTTGGATGACGATGACCGTGTAGAGATTCTACACAAAACACATGATGATTTGGAGGATTCTTCGTTTTTTACAAAGTTGTATGATGGGGAAAAACCTAAACCACTTCGTTCAACTTTCTGGGAAAAGCAGGCCATGAATGCACTCATAAAGGGGGATATCCCTGAAAACAAAACAAGATATTGGAAAATGTATCTTGACAATGTAACCAACCCAGAAGATAGAAACAACCTCATCCACACAGCCCGGCTTTTCACTGGTCAGACCGGCGATAAAAGGCTTGATTCGATGTTATCTCACCACTGGTCCAAGGCAGTACAATTAGACTCGGTCAATGATGTTGAAAATATTAAACTCAAGTCTGAATTCTTCAATATTTTTGATTTGATTCAAGACTCAAAATCGTATACAGACGTTTGGTTGCCTCTTGTACATCAAGTTGAAGAACATATGAGTAGAGAAAAAGGGGTCTGGGACACACCATATCTCAAAGATTATATGAAGAACTTGGGAAGATACGAAATGCTCCTGTCTGGATTAAAATCGACAAAAATCGACCTCGGCCTTGGAGGGCAGGTGAAAGAACCTGGTGAAATGAAAGTTGATTTTCAACTCTATTCGGTTTGGATAGACCAGATATATGCTCTCTTATTCGAAACTATTCTGAAAGATCGAGAATACATAACGGGATTATTTGGTGAAAGAGGTCTTCTAGCTGTAGCAAACTCTGTTTCCTTTGCGGTACCAATTTTTGAATCTGTTAAACAACTTGATGATTTTGAACAATTTTTACTTGATTATCGAGCGTGGTTTGGGAAGCTACAAAATTCCGGTGGAAATGAAAACATGCTCGAGATGAATTCCAACATACATCTACATTTTTCCTCAAAAATCCACGATTTAGAGTATCTTAAGGATGATATAGGGGATTTCAAGATTCCGTTGTTAGGCAGGCATCTTATCCCTCGAAAGGGGTATGGAGTTGCGATGGTAAAACTTGACAAGTTCATCGAATCCTTCTTGATCTCAAACTACATCAATTGTGGGAGATCGGGAATACAAATGTCGGGCAAGGAACTCCCCACCGATCTCCAAAGTCTTCGAACTCAACAAATAGTTGAGTTTTGGCACTTCTATGGATTCCAATTCGACGTTTGGAAGGTTCTAATGCAATTCCCTGAGAAAGACACCACCTTGAATAAAAACGAAAAGTTCACTTCCCTCGTGCTGAGCACTGGATTAAAATATTTCAGGTACAGAATACCAAGCGTTGGAAAGAATACTGAGCCAGACAGAGTAACTGGGAACGATTTCATTACTTTCCTAGTGAATTTCTCTCATGGTTTCATTTCTGATAAACTTCCAGAGCGTAACATAAACAAACTTGAGTTTAACAAACTTCTACTATCCTTGTTATCGATGGATGTGGAGGTATATTCCAATAATCCGATAGATGTGAAAGAATATCGAATTACAATCGATAATTTCCTCTCAAATTTGGATCAACCAAATCCTCAACTGAATGTATTGGGTATGCTTTTCGAAAATTTTGCGACGAACATTAATTTAATCAATTCAATTCTTTCTTACATCAATGAATTCATTAATTCAAGGTACAATTTCGTTTACCACACAAATGGATTCGTAGATGAAATATTTATTTTACTAAAGCAGATAATTTCCCAAACTCGGTATAAAAATCCGTCTGACCAGCAGGAAGAATTACTATGGGAAACCTGCGGTTCCTTGTTCTCTTTTTACCTCGATTCCTGTAAAGATTACAATCCTACGGATGGGGAATTTGACTTGGATTTCTTGATATCTGCAATTGACAACTATCCAATTCAGTCCGTTCGATATATCACCTACGGACTTCTTTCCAAGCACGATTCAGTATCATCATTGTCAGGGAAATTGCTTAACTTTACCCAAATTGGTAAAATACCAATCACCTTCTTCAGTACCGAAGAACGTATCAAGACAATGCTTGAGATTATCAATGAGGTTTTCACAGGAACTTATTTTGGCGAGTATGACCAATTACTCAGAGAAATCAAACCTATTTTAGATCAGTTTATTGCATCCCAAAGGAGTAGATATTTCGCAAGATCAGATGGCGATTGGCTTCTTGAAATGTTAGGGCAAATAAAGAAACCACTGGAATTAAGCGATAAATATCTTACAAAAGGAATTGTTCCTGAAACATGGCATCCATTTGTTTTGAGTGCAGAGGAGACTGATCGATTTTCTCTCCAATTTAATCACAAAGCAAGGAATTTGCGAGTAAAGGATGTCTTTTCACACAGAATTGATAGGCTGTACAATAGCTTACGCGAAGTCCTTGCAACACAACGTAAACTAACTCAAGGCGAACGAGGATTATATGACTTGATGTTTGGACGATTGTATTTGTATCAGAAACCGTTCAATACAATTACTATCGAGACATATATGAGGAGTTTGAAAGACTTAGATGACGCAACATCTTGGGTTTTTAATCTCGTTGGCGGTGAATGCAGGATTTGTGGCACGCCGGGGAGTAATACAAAGTGTTCAGATTGTGTTGAAAACCATCTTTACAATGGTGTAGGCCAAGAAGGATGGCACGATAACCCCTATGAAATATTGGCAATTTTATACATGATACACGTTATTGATTACAATGAGCAAGCTGCATTAAATAACGAGAGGGAAATAGAGCACAATCTGTTGAAAGTTATCGAGGAATCAATAAGGGCAACATCTAGAAATACATCATATGTTGAAAGCGATGAGAGTATTTTCTCAAACAATCAATTGCCATTAGGAAAAAGGAACAATCGAGCAATTAAGCAGTTTTATGAAAAGCTGAAGAGGGCTGATAGCGAACTCATTGTTAGATTCAATAAGATTTGGTTCGTAGAGATGCTCGACAAAGATAAAAAAATCTCTCCAATCAGACTATACAAACAATTTGATGGTAAAATCTATCTTTTCGATATGCTATTCTCGA
>Ga0206682_10004494_pt1 | contig 11326 bp, 7 predicted proteins | sample M240m12015metaG_FD_155444 | JGI IMG/M metagenome (GOLD analysis project Ga0206682, IMG submission 155444) | Ammonia-oxidizing marine archaeal communities from Monterey Bay, California, United States - M2 40m 12015 | ecosystem: Environmental > Aquatic > Marine > Intertidal zone | place: USA... | reverse complement strand
TAATACGGGGCAACTGGAATACAATGGCCACCAACACCGACACCGGGGGTATATCGGTGGAAGTTCCACTTCGTTGCAGCGGCTGAAAGCACGTCCTCAACATCGACATCAAGAGCGGGGAAAATACGAGCAAGTTCGTTGACCAGAGCGATGTTAATGTCCCGTTGAACATTTTCAATCACCTTTGCAGCCTCAGCCACTTCGAGTTTCCCGACATAGCGAACATCTTCTGTGGTAAGTTGACTGTACAAGGCAACCAACGATTCACCAACATCCGGATTTGAACAACCTATCACTCGTGCTACTTGCCGAACGCCATGTGCAGGATCCCCTGGATTGAAACGTTCAGGGCAGTATGCTATTTCCAAATCCTTTCCAATTTCAAGTCCTAACTCTTCGATGATTGGGTGCCATGTTTGTGCGGTAACACCTGGATACACCGTAGATTCGAGGACTACAATGGTGTTTGAGCCCTTTGGAATTGCATTGAAGACGTCTCTTCCTGCTCCTGCAACATAGGAAAGGTCGGGTTTGAGGTCATGTGTAATTGGGGTCGGAACCGTTACGAGAACTACGTCACAATGTGGAACTGCCTCCGCAGCTGAGTTCGTAATGTGCCAGCGTTCTGTACCTGGGGCTGGGACTATATCGTCAACGTCCGGGTCTCCAGTCGGGTTTTCTCCTTTGAGAACCATGTCGATTGTACGTTGTGAAACATCCACGCCCCAGACATTGAAACCTGCGTCATGGAAGCCAACGGCAGTAGGCAAACCTACGTATCCTAGCCCGATTATACCAATTGTCATGTCTTGTTTCAAATGACTCATATTGAAAGCCAAGTGCATAAACTAAATGAAAGCATTGAGTCGTTCGTGAGAATGCCATCTAGATAAAAAAAACCAAATACCAAGCGCACTAAGGTTAACCATGGATAAACCAGCATCTTATGCAATTGTAGAGGGAACCACTATTCAAGAATTAATGGACGAAGTTAACTCATGGATGCGAAGAGGGTGGACTCCTTTAGGAGGGGTCTGTAGTGGATTAGGTGCAGTTCTCTTGCAAGCCATGGTGCAATACCAGTCGGCTTAATTATTTAGTTTCAAAACTTGAATTACCAGTACCGTCATCGAATTTGACGACATTCGTTTCACCGGATCGATTTATTAAAAATTCTGTTTCAGTAAGTTCAAAATCACCTTTTTCCTCAAACGAAAAGAACAACGCCATCGTAGTATCTGAATCTGCATTCAAAGAAGCTACAAGCGTTTGCACAGGATGGCGTTTAGCGATACCCTCTGAAATCCACCCTTGTGGGTTGTTACCCTCGACCGCCGAAACCAGTTCAATATTTAATTTCCCAAAATTTGAGGCGAAAACGGGCAGAGTCTGGTCTGAAATTCTTGCAATGAAACAATTGCTCAGCACTTCGATTTCACAGCCCGGGGCAAAATGCCAAAGTGAGTCTAAGTTAAACGGAGCCTCCACGCCTGTGATCCTATCGACCACTAGTACCCCATTGCCCTCAAAAATAAACAGCTCCCGCCCCACCTTGAGTGGATTATATCCACGATGAGCCGCCTTCAAATGATATACTCCTTGAGATGGATTTGAATGATATACTTCCTCCGAACCTGACTGGTGGATTTTTTTGTTCAACATAATGTTATTGTGAGCGCGATTAGACATGAAATAAGTGAAACGAAAAGGGTCACCGTATTTGTAAGGCCCACCAGAGTCAATAACATAAGGGGTGTTTTGGTGAGATATCGTGATGCTCAGTGCATCAAAATGTCCGTGAGGGCCTCTTTGAGGCTGATGAAGGAAAGAAACTACATCGTATTTTCCAGTTGCTGCCATGGACTTGTAAATTGAAAAACCACACTCACCAAATTCTCTCAACTTTATATCGGGCCTTTCCAATGGCGCATATGCTACTGGGATATTGGCGTTGTACGCCGTGTCTCCCAACGGCAGCATTCTTTTTTCATCAGTTGTAACCCAGTAATTGGAATTAATCATTCGAGGTATGAGTTGAGTTAGATCAGCATCAAAGGAGGTCTTTTTAAACATTGAAATGGGAATTGTCTCCAAAAGACTTAGTGCTAATTGGTGGTAATAAACTGACTGCTCAAGTGAGAAAGCATCTTTGATACTAATGATTCCTTTGAGTGAAACCTCCAAGTACTGAGTACCAAATAACTCCAGTCCATAATCAGATTTTGAAAATGGGGCAATCTGCGCTACATTTAATATTGCTAGGGCATGAAACACCCCATGGTTGCTGTTAAACCAAAACTTGGTATCATAAAATTCTCTAATTTTAGAAATGTGTAAAAAGGCAGAATTTACGATTAAATCTTGAGATTGTGGGGGGAAATCAAGAAACATTGGGTGGCGAAATAACGTAGAAAGGAAACAAAGGCGGTCGGAAGTTGTGTGGTCGAACCAAGCCATTTCATTAACTTCATTGGCCTCTAAATAACGACAATAATCAATCACTATGTCGTGCATGCGTTGATAATTTTCCACGCCCTGATCATACCCCCAATAAAAAGAATATAACCAATTTAAACTGTTAAAATATAGCCCCCACGTTTTGTTATCAAAGGGGTCCATATCCCAATCGATGGTTTCTCCAATATCGACAGTCGGAAATGAGTTCCAAACCTTAACTTTACGCTCAGTTAATGAAATATAACTTCCTTCATTATAGTGCGATTCCATGGCCTTATACGGGTGCCAGATACCTTCCCAATAGGGATGTGAGGCCTCAACCATAGTGCTCCCACTCTCCAATTACCCTCGAGTATAAATCCTGATAAATCTTAGCATTTCTAGCCCAAGTCCGGTTCTCAATGAGCCACTTCTTCGCTAAAACAGCACTTTCTTCTCCTTTTTCGGGATTAGTGAGGCAATCTGAAACAACCCTCGATAGGTCAATAATATCTTCTGTCCTAAAAGAGAAACCTCTATCCTCGCCAATAATTTCAATCAATGCTTTACGGTCGCTGACAACAAGTGGGATTTCAAGCGCCATTGCTTCATATGGTTTTAGAGGAGTCACTAAATCCGAGGCATAATCTCTCCTTCTAGGTACGATAAATAAATCTATCAAACGGTAATAATCTTGTATCTCTGCATGGTCAACTTTACCTGTGAAAATTACATTTCTTTCAATGCCCAAATCTCGAACAATCTTCTCTAAATTTTCTTTTTCAGGTCCGTCGCCGACAATTAACAATACAACATCTTGATGTTGTTTAAGGATGTGAGGAATAGCACGAATCAGAATGTCGTGGCCCTCACGTAATGATATATTGGAAATGTATCCAATGATTTTCATTTTCCCAACCCCTAATTTCTTGGTTAGCTTCTTGCTTTTTCTTCCCGGAATAAAAGCTTGGATATCAACAGCATTGGGGACAATTGTAATCTTTTCTTTCGGTATCCCTCTGTCTATTAGAGCCTTTTTCATTGACTCAGAGATTGTTACAACATGATTGGCATGATGCATAAGCGAATTTTCTTTGAGTATTCTTTGCTTTGTGTGCCATGAATTGTTCGCATAAAACACATCTTTAGTCCACGTATGTTCGTGGAAGGAACGTACTTCGTAAATCCAGGGTATAGAAAAGTGATCAGATAGAACCTTAGCCATTGTCGCTAATTCATATCCTTTGTACCCTGATGCAGCATGCAAAATAGCAGGACTTTCTTTTCGTATTAGACCCGCAAGCAACTGTGTATTCAACTGTAAATTTTCACAAATGTATGATGATGATTGGAAATTGATAGTGCCGGTATCGAATCGGAAATGTCGAATACCACGAATCTCCTCTTCGAGAGAAAATTCTCCAATGCCAAAGATTCTTGGGTAATTCAGTGGAGTAACTACCATTGGTTCCAAACCAGCGTTTAATTGGCTTTCGACAATGTTAAGATTTCGTATAGAGCCACCAGTAGATTCGAAAGGATATGTAACCTTAAAAAGGTGAAGAATCTTATTTTTGTCCATTCGCTCAGTTAATCTGTTTGAACTGGAGAGGGTTGGAAACCAATCTACATCGAGAGATCGGATGAGTTGAGTTATGAACTCTAGACGATGTGTAATTCTCTTAGACGGTCGAATCTTATTCTCTGATTGTACAGCAAATAATGCAGAGAGTAAATCCCCAGTTTGGATATGTGAGTCATATAGTAAATCATGATGTTGCTCGGCCGAAACATGCGATGATAGTTCAGTACGTTTTTCAAGCATGATGGAGTCTGAAAGATGAGATGCCATCGACTCTTTAAGTAACCCGTTACTGTTAGTGTGGTCCCATTGTAACGCATTCTCGACGGGTAACTGGCCCTCTATGACGACATTTGAGTTATTTATCTCAACCAACTTCAAGTCAACAGTGGAAGCTCCTTCCGGGGGGTAAAATAAGTGTTGGAATTCAAAACTGGCTTGGTTATTTGGTGATGAAATATACTTGAAGTACGAATTGTGCCTGTCAGACCAAGTCAATTGCTCCTTGATTTTAGGCAGCATTTTACGGTTATTTTGATCAAAATAATTGACAAGTAATACCGCAACTCTACCTGTCAATTGCAACTGATTTTTGATATTAAAATTTGCGTAATATGACCAAAAAGGGTTACAGTGAAATAGCATATCAAAAGAACTCTCTGATAGATTAGAACTATACAATTGACCTTCTTTAACAATATCGATATTGGCTTTAGGGTTCGTAAGGAAATTCCACTGAACCAGTTTCATTTGAATATATTTAGCGGATGTTGGGGGTAGTACTGTAACCTGTTCTGTATGACGGTTTTCAGCACTGCCGACAAACACATATCTGTAATTTAAATAGTTCAAAGAATGGCTGAAATTCAGAAGATTATGTTTAATTTCCTCGCCCTTTGAATCATAAAATTGGACAGAGAAAACCATCCCCTTGGAGACCCGATCTCCGGAGTGAGATGAAGTCAAGTTCACACGTAACAAATTCTGAGAATTGATCTCATGCTTATGCTGAAAGATGATCTTCTCCTCTGCAGCCATCATCAAGCCTCCTTACTGTTTTGAAAAAATATAACCTTTTCATGAAATTCTTTTGAAATCTTACTCGCTTCGTAGTTTGAGTCAATCAATTCAATATCCTCATCGGTGAAACTAGATGTAAGAGAGGATTTCATAACTTCAAACAAATCATCAAGGTTTTCGTTATCGTATAGCAACCCCCCTCCTTTTTTTAACAGTGAATTAAATCCACCTATATCTGGCGCAATAACAGGAGTATTGAATGTATGAGACAAATGTGCAACTCCAGAATTTAATGAAATTCGGTAAGGACAAACACAGAAGTCGGCCGCCCTAAAATAGTATTGAACGTGATCATTTGCAATCCTTGAGTCGATTAATCGAATGTTCATGTTCGAGTTAATCCGGCTTCGAATATTTGAAAAATAACTTGTATTAACGACTTTCCCCGCAATGAGCAGGTATATTTCAGGGTCCTCTGACTGCAATTTTTCAAATGCATTGAGTAAGTCCTCAAGTCCTTTGTAAGCCTGAATTGACCCAAAGAAAAGGTATACTGAACTTTTTTGCGGAATGTTCAATTGAAATCTGCTTTCCTCTCGTGAGGCCACCGACGGGTAGAATTTACGGTATGACGGGTGGGGGGTACAGATGATTTTATGCGATGGTATTTCGAAAAATGGTTCTGCTAATCGCTGTGTGTCGTCATTCATAATATGGATAATATCTACAAGTTTAATTAATTCAACTCGCAAATCAATTTGAGCTTTTTTAAGTTTAGAATCATGAGGTAAAATGTTATGAACTGTCCAAACGATTTTCACTCCATTCGACTTTAGGGAGGAGATTTTTTTAACGAAATCGGCAATTCTAGATTCGGCAACATCATTATTTTCAGTATCTCCAATTACTCCACCTAGCCAGTGAAGATGAAAATATGAATTCACAGGCAAACGGAAAGGTGTGATGTCACCAATATCCCTTACCCCTACTGTTAATGTCCCGCTCGAGAAAAATTCTGAATAATAGAGTGATTGGAATGGATTTCCTTGAGCAATTGGATAGTAAAAGAAAATTGAAGGTTGGCTTTGAGCACCGTCTAACGACTCTACACCGAAACCCAATTCTTCAAGACGGTGAAGCCCATCATAAACCGAATCAAAGATTGACTCGTTCCCATGGGCCAAATCGTTGGTTCGCATATCCACTCCAACACCTATTTTCATTTATTGTTTGGGATGCTCAAATAGACTGAGGATATCACCGACTATCGTAGAACGATGCATTTCGGGGAATACTTTCAGTAGTCTTTAAACTCGTCATGAGGAGGGGTTAGGGATAGCATGGAGGGTCGGGGGCAGCAAAGATTCGCTTCTAATGGGAATCTGGCTCAAAAACTCATCAAACGCGTTGTCAGGATTGTTAAATCTACCCTCGCTACTGAAGAAGAGATCGCCGAAACTCTATCCGAACTTTATGAAGCAGATTCAAATTTGTCTCAAAGTCTTATTTTTGCTATCGAGAATCTCGTTTACTCAAAAAAGAATCTCGCTGCCGCTCGAACTTTATTCCTCCACACAGTGACCCTTTTATCTGAGAAGGATGAGACTCAGTGTTTTGATTTTACCTACTCTTGCGACCCAAAAGCAATCAGCGAAAAGAGCATAGAAATCGTGTTTAACTTACATTTAAAAAATGAACACTATTTGGCGAGTTTAATTCTCCTTGATGGCCTAGAACAGGACGAGGCAACTCAAGAAAAACGTAAATCGATAGTTCAGGCAATGAAAAACAAAGAAGAGCAAAAAATTGACATCATTTACCAAAACCTAGCAAATCTACTTCTTATCAAAAAATCCAATGCAAAGTTGGATTCAACGACTCACATGACTTCCACAAAATTCCTGTCCAGTTTAATTGAGACTCCAGCCGTATGTTGGGGCTATCGGAACCAACTTTCTCGAATGATTCGCCGAGATTTAGATGTCAAATATCAAAAAAGCATTCTCGGATGGGTATGGGGCATCATAGAACCTCTAGCATTGACTGTAACATTTCTGTTCTTGTTCGATATCCTCTCAGCCTCTACTTCACGCTACATGCCTCTTAACATCATGATCGGAATCATAATTTGGTCTGGTTTCGGACAAATAATGCTGAGAGGAACAAAGTCACTTGAGGCGAATACTGCCATACTTCAAAGAGTAAAGCTGCCTCGTCAAATTTTCCTGCTCAACATTGCCGGTACTGCGATTGTGACGGTTTCTCTAAATATTCTTGCAATAATCCCGCTTCTCATTTACTATCAAATAGTTCCAACATGGAAGATTATTCTCTTTCCTCTTTCCCTGATATTGGTTGCACTCTATGCTGTGAGCGTATCCCTATTTACGTCAATAATCCAAACTAAATGGAGAGATGTGAGCCATTTTGTGACAGTTGCAATTAGGATTGGGTTCTATTTTACACCTGTATTCTTTACTCTAGAAATGCTCATCAATGGAAGAATTCCACCTGAGTTTTTAACAGCTTATCTCATACTAAACCCAATCGCAATCTATCTTTCTATGGCCCGGACTGCATTTACGAATGAAAGTATCGACATCGGGGTTGAATTTTATTGGATTTCGGTACTTCATCTTACAATCTTATATTGCCTATCTTCCTACTGGTTTAGTAAAAATGAAAATAAGGCGGTGAAGTATCTATGACCACCTCAAAATATCCGATTGTACTGGATGATATCGTACTGGACTTCCCATTCCACAACGCAGGTAAAACTACTATTCAAAAACAATTTTTATCCTTATTCAAAGGCCAGAATAAAAAATGGTTTCGCGCACTATCAGGAATTGATTTGAAAATAAAGAGAGGTAGTGTGGTTGGTATCATTGGAGACAACGGTGCAGGGAAGAGTACTCTTTTGAGAGTTATCGGGGGGATATACAAGCCAGACCGCGGAAGAATCTCGGTTGAGGGGGATGTTATCCTGCTAGCATCACTTGGATTAGGATTTTCAAATGATTTACCGGGGAGAGACAACATCTACCTTACCGGAGGTTTAATTGGAATGAGCGAAGAAGAAATATCTCTGAAAGAAGATGAAATCATAAAATTCTCGGGATTGAAAGCCTTTATTGATGCACCCATTCGTACGTACTCTTCCGGCATGAGGGCTCGGTTAGGGTTTAGTATTGCATGTCATTCTCAGCCAGAGATCTTACTGCTTGACGAGGTATTCTCGGTTGGAGACTACGAATTTCGTAGAAAGTCAAAACAGAAAATCCTGGAAATGGTCGAAGGAGATACTACCGTAGTTGTAGTTTCACATAACATCCAGACGTTGGAAGAAATCTGTGACAGGATAATTTATATCGAAAGTGGCAAGATTTTGATGAGCACGAGTAAAAAATACGCTATTGAACTGTATCAAAGGAAGTGAGAATTTGAAGAGAACATTACGTGGGAGAATCGATCACTACCTAAGAAAAAAACGTAAAGGAATTAGTAAATTATCACCGGCCTTAAGTAAAATTCCACATATTCTCGACCTTGCTGCCTCTCGCCCAGTTGAAATATTCAAGATGTCAGAACATTTCATTAATTGTTATTCTAAAGACCCTAGTTATCTTGAAGCCATACACTCCGGCATTGAAGAGTTAATGGAGAGGAAAAAAACAATGGAAGAGGCCGCAAATATCTCCTTGAGTGTTTTAAGAGCACTGCCTTCATTGGATGTATCTTTAGCCATAGATTTTGGTGAGAAATATATTCACTCAATCACGGATGAGCGTGCAATTAAAACCATGGTAAATTTGTATGTAAATCGTAACCAAAAGGAAGAGGCCATCAAAATTTTAGAATTAAGCCAAGACCTAGCATGGATGAACAGAAAAAAACTAACATTACTTAATTCTAAGATCGAATCTTATTCATCAGAACAACACTACATGAATTTCCAAAATATTTCATATGCAGATGATTTTGTTCAGAATATACTTCTTATTTATGCAGATGTGAATATGAATGTTATAGATGGGTCATCAATTTGGCTAGCCTCAATAACCGAAGCTATCGCAGAACATGCAGGCCAAATTCACCTACTGCTTAAGTGCAATATTTCAAGAGAAACGGTGCTACATCCACTTCTATCAAAAGAAAATATCAAAATTATTGAACCACTTGAATTCGGAATAAAAGAAAAGGAACTGGATATTGGGGCAGCAGTCAACCTAATAGAGATCTTAGATGGCATATATGGCGGGTATAGAAGGATAGTGCTTAGAGGGTTTAATCTTTGCAAAGTAGCAAGCACGAACAAGAGTCTGCATGGCCGAATTTGGGCGTATCTTACCGATTACTATGAAATTGACAAGATCAAGTCAAAAAGGGTCGATAAATCTGGTACTGCTGAAATAATTCCTGATTTTACTGAGCATTTTGATTTGTTTCTCGCTCAAACAGAAGAAATCCGTGACGATTTGAATAAAAGGCACAAAATACCTCTAGACAGAATCTCTCTAGCACCCCCTATGATACCTGTTCGAAAAGATCGCGCTGCTAAACCATCTCTACATTCAAATGGAAAATTGAGAATTGGGTATGCCGGAAAAATCGCTCCAGAGTGGGGGGTTCGTGAATTAATCGCAATTTCGGAACAGGCCGAAAAAAGAAAACTTGATCTTGAAGTGCATATAATCGGCGATAAAATACACAGAAACACCGCCACTTATCCAACCTTTCACGAAGATATAAAACAATTATTGCAAAACAGTGGTAACACTATTTGGCACGGAGGATTAAGTCGAGAGGATACTCTAGAACTCATGAGTACGATGGATATATGCTGGGGATATCGTTCAAAATTGTTGGAGGACAATACACTTGAATTGTCTACTAAAACGCTCGAATATCTCTCCTTAGGTTTGCCTACTATTATTAGTCGAAATACGATTAATGAAAGGCTCTGCGGCAGCGAATACCCATACTTTATTGATACTGGTTCTGAGATTTTCGAGCAGGCTTTTGAAATTATTGAACAAATTAATACAACACCTTCACAATCAAACATGCTAAAGCAATTGGTCACAGAATACACAATTCCTGAAATAGGAAACAAATTCTTCTCCGGGTTGATTAAATCAGTGGAGGCGGATTTCCAACCTCAGAGAAAACGTATTGTTTTGAATGGCCATGATCTTAAGTTCGTTGCTGAATTTGAGTCAAACTTGAAAAAACAAGGCCATGATGTCCGACGAGATATTTGGGACTGGGGTGATGCAAAATCGATTATCCGCTCCAAACAATTAGTCAAATGGGGTGAAGTCATAATCTCTGAATGGGGATTGTCAAACTCAGTATGGTATTCTCATAATATTTCCGCCAATCAAACTCATTACATCCGCATACACTTGCAAGAAATCAACGAAAGGGCTCGTAAGTTCCCACCAAAGATTGATCTGAATTATGTAGATAAAATCATTTTTGTCTCAGATAATGTACGTGAAACTGCAATCAAAATGTTCAACTGGCCTGCAGACAAATGTACAATAATCCATAATTATGTAAATACAAAATTATTCGATAGGCCTAAAGCGGAGATTGCAGAATATACCCTTGCAATTGTAGGCATTGTCCCTCAAAGAAAACGTCTTGACAGAGCAGTAGACCTTGTACGTTCACTACGCATGATTGATAGCAGGTGGCGTTTGGTGATCAAAGGTAAACTGCCTCATGACTATGCATTTATGCACGCCCCTGGAAGGAGAGAAGAGTTGGCATATTATGATGAACAATACGAACGGTTTGACATAGATCACCATCTTCGGGGAGCAGTTTCTTTTGAGTCATATACTCCATCTCTTGCAGAGTGGTACAGTAGAATTGGATTTATCCTTTCACCGAGTGATTTTGAATCATTTCACTACTCAATTGCAGAGGGAGCTGCAAGTGGTTCTGTGCCAATAATCTGGCCTTGGGATGGTGCAGAAGAATTCTATCCGGAATCGTGGATTGGTCAAAATCATCAAGAAATCGTTGAGATGGTGCTTGACAGTCAAAGAACACAACTCAAAGTAATTGAAAAGAATAAGCAAGTAATTTCTCAACGATACTCTATGGAAAAAATCTTTGCTAAGTTGCAAGATGAAATGGGGGTCTGAAATATGAATAAACCAATAATTCTCGTCGTCGGCGCAAGGCCTAATTTTATGAAAATCGCTCCAATTTACGCTGAACTTGCAAAGCGTGGCCAGGAACTGATTCTACTTCATACTGGCCAGCATTATGATG
>Ga0206682_10004493_pt1 | contig 11327 bp, 13 predicted proteins | sample M240m12015metaG_FD_155444 | JGI IMG/M metagenome (GOLD analysis project Ga0206682, IMG submission 155444) | Ammonia-oxidizing marine archaeal communities from Monterey Bay, California, United States - M2 40m 12015 | ecosystem: Environmental > Aquatic > Marine > Intertidal zone | place: USA... | reverse complement strand
GTAAATAATAAATAATATATATATATATATATATATATATATATATGTCAATAATAAATAATATATTTAATATTATTTATATATGTTCTTACAAAAATAATCCACGATTGGAAGTTTTAAAAAAAAATTATGATAGTTTATGTTTAAATTATAAAATTATATTTGGACCATTGAGTAATGATATATTATTATCTAAATTATTAAAAGAAAATAAAATAAGTAAAAAATATTTAAATAGTCCTCTAAATAATAAAGTTAAAAAAATTATATGTGCCTTAAATATTACACATGGTATGGCTTGGACTGAATTTTTAAATTCTGAATTTAAAAATTGTATTATTGTTGAAGATGATGCTTTTTTTATAAATAACATTAATAATTTTTTAATAAAAGATAAAATACCAAAAGATTATGAGTTTATACAATTAGGTTGGGAAAATTATAAATTTAATCAAGATGGTGCAAAAGATGAAAAATATAATAATTATTTTGATAAATTATATTGGGGACGCGCAGGAGCACACTGTTATTCTATAAATAGAATAGCTGCTAAAAAATTATTAAAATATTTATATCCAATTTATAAAGCACCTGATGGATATATCGGTGATATGTGTTTTATAAATAAAAATTATAGTAAGTTTGATTTTAAAGAACCTAATAAAGAAGATAAAATTTATAAAGCATATATTTCTAAAAAAAAATTAGCATATGGTATTAGTAATTTAAATGAAATTCCTAAAGAATTAAATATTGATTCTAATATAAAAAATATTTTTATAAAAAATGCTACACAAAAATTACTTTAATATAAATAATATTATATAACTATTGGTATTTTGTTATTAAGTTAAATATACCTTCTTCTATTGTGATTGTTGGTTTCCAGTAATTTAATATTAATTTGTCGGGTTCATTTTTTATTGTCTGTGTTATATCTTTTTTATTTTTATTTTTTATTTGACAATTAGTTTTTTTTTGTATTATTTTTGCAATATCTTTTATTTTTGTCCAAGTAAAACTTGTTAAATGTATAGTTTTATTTTTTAGTTTATTATGATGTATCATTATAGTATATAATCCTTCTGAACAATCAGTTGCATGTAAAAATTGTCTTTCTTCTTCTCCATTTGTTAACATATTTATACAATTATACTTTTTACTATTATAAATAAAATCAGTTATAACATGAGATTTTTCTCCATATTTTTCAGTATCATATACATTCCAAAATCGAATATTAATTCCATTAAGATTTTTAGTAAATAATTCACCTAATCTTTTTAAACATCCATAAGAATTATCCATATTTTCCATTTGTGAAGAAGCAAAAATAAATGGTTTATTATTAAAATTATTAAAAGTATTAGTCATAAGTTTGATATTATCATTCAAATATTTAATATTATTAACATTATTTAAATATTTAGAACCTCCCACATCAAATGCTAAAAAAAATATATAATCTGATTTATTTATACATTCTTTTAGATGAGAAATATTTTTTTCATTTCTTAAATCATATTTAGTAGAAATTTTAATATCATAATCTATAATATTTAAATTTTTTTTTTTTAAAAATAATTTTAAATTATTTCCTATTACACCCGAACTTCCTAAAATTAAAATAAATTTATTCATAATTATATAAATATAATTATGTATAAATTTATATTATAAAACGAATTGGTTTTATTTGTAAATATAATTTTATATTTTTACACCTTTGAATATTTAAAACACATATTAAAAATTATTCAAATACTAAACCGTATAAATTTTTTGTTTGAATATAGTTTTTATCAACTAATTTTTTTTTACCACTTTTAGAAAATTGATAACATTTATCATATACATCAAATAATATATCTATAATTTTTTCAATTTCAGATTCTCTTAAAAAACAGCGATGTAATGAAATATAAAAGACTGGTTTATATTTATTTAAAAAATTTACTAATGCTGGAACTACTATTTTTCCCCCTCCTTCAATATCCATTTTTATTAAACTAATATGTTCGGGATTAATATTTTGTTGTTCAATCATTTTTTCAATTGTAATAGTTTCTATTTCTACTATATCATTATGAGTATGTACTTCAGTATGTCTTCCCTGATAGGATAAATAATCTTCTTTATTTGAAATTAATAAGGTAGACTCTGAATTTCCAAGTTTTCCATTACCTCCAAATTGAGTTATAGTGTTTTCTGAAGATAAAGCTTTTTCTATAAGTGTTATATTAGTGAAACTATTAGCACTAATATTTTTTTTTAATCTTTGAAGGGCGACAGGATCAGGTTCAATAGCAATCACTTTTTTATAAATATTTGCACAATAAAGATTTATTGGACCTATCCATGAACCTATATCTATATATATACCTTTTTATGATTTTTATAATATTCAAAAATATGGAATGTATCTAATTCCCATCTATCAATATGATTACTAAACCATCTCTTTGAATATTTATCAAAAATATGGAATGTACGATTATTTTTTATAATTTTCATTATTATAATTATAAAATATAAAAAAATAAATTAGAAATACGAATTATTGTTTATATAAAAAAATAATATCCCCAGAAGCTCCATTCTCTAATAAATTATTACAATTAATTGTGATATAACCCATATCTAATATTTTTTTATAGATTAATTTATTATAATCCCATTTTGGATGTTTTTTACCCCAACCTATTTCAATATATAGTAAAGGTTTAAATTTTTTTATACTTTTTAACGAACCTTCTAATGCAAAACCTTCAAACCCTTCTATATCTATTTTAATTAAATTAATTGTATTTATATTATTTTTTTCAACATATTCATCTAGTGTAATGCATGTTACTTCTTCTTTGTCCATAAATTGATAAAAAAATTTTTCCCCGCCTATTGTATTTGTTTGTCCCGGATCACCATCTTCGAGCATTGTATTCCAACCTATATTGCTATCACCTTTACATCCACATACTCTTAATACTACTTTATTATCTATTATTAATTTACCATTTTTTATATTTTTGGGACATTTATATAATATTTTTGTTTTATTATTATTTGATATTGCGTTATTATTAATAAATATATTTTTAATATCTTTTAAATAGTATAAACTATAATTATAAATTTCAGTAGATGCTTCAAATAAATGTATTTGATTATAATTTATTTCTTTACTAATTAATTTTGTAAATGAACCAATGTTTGAACCAATATCAAATATTACAGATATTTTATTTTTATTTAGAATTTGTATTATTTCATTAATATTATTTTTTATACGTGGTTCATGGTATTTTATCATTAAATTTGCTAAATTATCTAAAATCATTATATATATTATATTATATATTATTCTTTATATTTATTCAACTAATTCTATTTTTTTATCCAAATCCAAATTAACATATTTTTTATTCAGTTGACTTGATTTTTTTTGATTTTTTTTTGATATACTATGGCATTTTCCATATAAATTTTCAGCCAAAGGCCAAAATCCGATATGTTCAACATAATCAACAGAATTATCAATATCAAAATGAAAATCTGCTATACCCATTTTTATTACTCTTTTTGAAAAATTAATATGTTCACTACCAAATTTTCCAGGTAAAATTTTAAAATATCCTATTTTTTCTATTAATTTTGGTGTAAAACTTAAAAAATACCCCACTCCTCCTCCATGTCGTCTAATTTTTTCTCCTTTATAATTATCCAAAATATAATTCATTTTATTCCAATCTGGATGTACTTTTGGATGTGGATATGAAGCAATTAAATGATGACATTGGGTTTTATATATGAAATTGGTATATTTTTCCAAACAATTATTTTTATATAATAAATCATCATCAGCCAAAAAGCCAATATCTACATTTTGTTCTAATAATAATTTAATACATGTATTTTTTGTTTTAGCAACTCCACCATTTTCTTTTCTTTTATAAATATTAAAATCATATTTATTTAATAAATCATAATGTTTTTTGGGAACTTTGCCATCAATTACAATTACGATATATGTATTTATTTTTGTTTCTTTTTCAACTTCTTTTAAAGATTTTAAACTTCTTTCAATTATTTCATATCTTAATTCTTCTGTATCTTCTTCTGTAAATGTTGATATAGCAATGCCTATTTTTATTTCATTTAAATTTTTATTAAATGACATGATTTATATATATAATATTTAATATTTTTTTAAATCATAATAAACTAATGGTTTATCTATATATAAACAGTCTGTATATTTTAGCATCCTCTTCCAATATTCCCAATCTTGCCATTCTTTTTTTCCATTTATTACTTGTCCACCATTTCTTATTAATTTCATATAACCAATTTCATTAATTAATTCTTTTTTAAAACATATACTTGATGTTATTATCGGATTATGAATTTTAACAAAATCTAAATTAAATTTTTCTGGAAATTTATCTTTTAATTTAAATATTTTTTGTAATCCTGACCAATAATGTTCTTTATTATATATTTTATATTTTATATTTTCATTATAATAACCATTACCAATATATCCATCAGTACAACTCATTTTAATATTATTTTTTTTCATTTCATCTATTTGAATTTCTAATTTATTAGGCATCCATACATCATCATCATCCAAAAATGCTATATATTCTCCTTTCGCTACTTTTAAACCTTCATTTCTTGGAACAGCACCACACGGATATCCTAAATTCTCTTTAGAACTTTTACTTAATCGTATCATCTTAACATTTTCAATATCTTTTTGATATCTTTTATCACTTGAGCCATCACTTACTACTATGATTTCTATATCTTTATAAGTTTGTTTTTTTACAGATTCTATAGCATTTAATAAATTATCATATCTATTATGTGAAGGTATTATTATTGATATCATTAAGTTTAAATATAATTTAATATTTATATATATATATATATAAATGGATAAATTTAATAATTTAAATATTTTAATTACAGGTGGTTGTGGGTTTATAGGAACTAATTTAATATTAGATTTAAGTAATATTGTAAATAAAATAATTGTTATTGATAATTTATCTAGAGGTTGTAAAAAGTATATAGAAAATATTAAAAATGTGGAAATTATTACAGAAGATTTAACAGATATTAATATAGCAATAAAATATATAAATAATGTTGATATTGTTTATCATTTAGCGGATATAGTATGCGATATTGATTATGCTTATAATAATCAATATTATATATATAAACAAAATATATTAATTAATAGTAATGTATTATCCGCATGCTTAAAAAATAACATAAAAAATTATATATATGTAGGAACTGCTTGTAGTTATCCAAAAGAAAAACAATTAAATAAAGGATTAAATTATTTTTCAGAAAATGAAATTTATCCATTAGATCCAGAAACAAGTTATGGTATGAGTAAATATTTAGGCGAATATGAAGCGGGACTTTTATTAAAAGATAATAATAATAATTTAAATATAGGTATTTTAAGATTACATAATGTATATGGACCATATTGTTCATATAATATTAATCCACAAGTAATACCAACTTTAATCAAAAAAATAATTTATAATATTGATTCAAATTTAGAAGTATGGGGTTCTGGTGATCAATATAGAGATTTCATATATATTGATGATGTTATTAATGCATTAAAAAAAATATTTATATATGGAATGAATAAAGGAGCTATTCAAGTAGGAAGCGGTAAGCATATAACTATAAAAAATTTATGTAATAAATTATTAAATTTAAATAAAAAATATTTAAAAAAAAATATTAATATAACTTTTAATAAAGATAAATTACAAGGAGATTATGGACGTTTGTCTATTAATAGTAAAGCAGAAAATATATTAAATTGGTTTAATGAAATAGAATTTGATATGGGTTTAGAAAAAACTTTTGTATGGATGTTGAATAATATTGATCATAAATATATTATTACATCACCACTAGCAAGTATACCAACTAGAGAAAATTTATCAGATACATCAAAGGGTGGATTAACAGGGGTTACAACTAAAGGTTCATTTAGAAATGAAAAACATACAGGATGTGGCAATGTAATGTTTCAAATAGCAAGTATTTATGGATTAGCATGGGATAATAATTATGTAGCTACGTTTCCTACTATAAATACTTTTTATGAAATATTAAAACATAAAAATTTTAATAATGATAATATTTATAGAAAGGTAAATACTTTTAATATTAACATTAAAAATAAAATTTCTATAGGTCAAGGATATCATAAAGTTATATTAAAAAATAATTTAAATATTGAGTCATATTTTAATTGTTATAAATATTTTCATAAATATAGAGATAGAATATTAGATTTATTTTCAATTGATAGTAAATCTATAAATTATATAAATAATAAATATAATTTTATTAATGAATCTAAAATTAATATAAGTTTACATATAAGACGAGGCGATTTTGTTCTTATATCAGACACATGGAATAAAGAATATTTACTAAATGATGATTATTATTATAATTCATTAAAATATATTGATAAAATTATAAAAGAAGATTATAATTTATTAGTATTTTCGGATGATATTAATTATTGTAAAGAAAAACTTAATTTTGCTGCTAAAAATAGAAATATTATTTATATTGAAAATAATTTAGATTATATTGATTTATGGTTAATGTCATTATGTGATCATAATATTATTAATAAATCTACATTTTCGTGGTGGAGTGCTTATTTAAATAATAATAATAATAAAATAATAATTGCTCCTAAAATAAATATTTTTTGTGAAAAAAGAGATAAAGATAAATTAATAAAAACATTTTATTTTGATAATTGGATTATTATATAAATAAATTATATATATAAATAAATATATATTTATATAATATATGAAAAAAGTTATTTGTTTTTCTTTATGGTGTCAAGATAAGCCAATTGATAATAAAAATTATCAAACTCATAATATGTATTGCAATGGAGCTATTAGAAATTTAGAAATTCAAAAAAATGATGGAATTTATAAAGATTGGGTATTAAGATATTATATTAATGATACTGTTCCTAAACAAGTTCAAGATAAGATAAAAGAATTGGGAGGTGAATTAGTTGATATGACTGGTTCAAAAATACCTGGTATGTTTTGGAGATTTATAGCTATTAATGACAAGTCTGTTGATGTATTTGAAATAAGGGATACTGACTCAAGAATTAGTAGAAGAGAAGAAGAAGCTGTTAATGATTTTATTGAATCCGATAAAGTATTACATGTTATGAGAGATCACCCACATCATTATTATAAAATTTTAGGAGGAATGTGGGGATTTAAAAATAACAAGGTAGATATAGATTTTTCTAATATGCTAGATAATTTTTTAACGAAGAGAGGATATAAATTTAAAAGAATGGATGATATGTATTTTTTAGATTCAGTTTATGATAAAATGAAGGGCAATATATTAGGACACGATCATTTTTTTAAATTTCCAGAAAATAAGAATTTTCCAAATTATGAATTTAAAAATGAATATTATGAATTTATTGGTGAAATATTTGATGAAAATAATAATAAACCAAATTTAAAAAGAGATAAAGATTTATTTAAAAATTATAAAAGAATAATGAGGAGATCTCCAAATTTTAATATGTTTAAATAATAAAATATTAATATTATTAAATATATATATAATGTCATATAATGAAGAATTAAATAATTATTTAAAAAATATTAATTTTGATAATAGTATTATTTTTGATATAGGAGCAAATGAAGGAGAAATAACAAACTTTATATTAAATAATTCTAATAATAGTCAAATAAATTGTATAGAACCGCACCCATATAATATTAATATATTAAATAATAAATTTAAAAATATCAAAAATATTAAAATATATGATGGAGCTATTAATACATTTGATGGTACTTGTAAAATTGGTTTTGAAAATCAACAAAGAAAAAATGGATTAAAACAAGGTCATGTTATTGAAAATACGGATTTACAAGGCAGAAATTGGAATGAAAAAACAGAAGTTAAATGTTATAAACTAGATAATTTATGTAGTAAAGCAAATATTATTAAAATGGATATTGAAGGATTTGAACATAAAGTATTACCATTATCTTTAGAAAAATTAATAAATGTTAATACATGGATGTTAGAAATTCATAGTTGGGAAGATATTAATTTGCATGGATGGACATTAAAAGAACATAATTTTGAAAAAGATAGTTTAAATAAATTAATTAATTTATTTATAGATAATAATTATAATAATTTTATAATTGTTAAAAATAGTAAAAGAAGAATTAAAGCAATAACAAAAGATATAAATTGGTTAGATATACCTATGTCTAGTTATAAATTTAATAATAAAACTGTATATTACAAAGTAATTAATTTAATTATAAAAAAATAAATAATATTAAATTAAACATAATAAGCAAATAAATCTTGTCCCCAACCACATTCGTCATCTATTCTTGTTATAATTAGTTCATTATTATTAAATTTATAGGAAAATGTATCTTTATATTTATGAATAAATGTCAATACGGTATTGGGTGGATATATTTTATCTAATTTAATTATTTTAGTAGATGTATTACTATTCCCTATTTTTATACTTTTAGGTGTAAATTCATTTGGATAATTTATTTTTTTCCAACTTATAGATTTATTAGTTAACCTATTATTTCTATAATTATTTATATTTTCGTTTTGTAATTTTTTAACATATTCCATATCTACTAAATCTGGATGAACCCACCAGTCTTCAAATACTACATTAGGATTATTATCATCAATATCTTCAAACACACAAAAATAACCATGTTTTTTAAATATAATTCTTGATTGTTCTCGTGTATACTTATATTTTCCTGCACGATGATAATCATGTTCAAATGTTATTACAGCAAATTTATATGAATCCATAATTTCATTATCTAATTTTTCTAATGTTTTTATAGTTGAACCATTTTCAGCTTCAACATCGATTTGTAAGTAATCAATATTTTTAGGTGAATTTTTTAGTAATTTTTTGTAATCTATTTTAGTAGCATCTTCAATAATATGTATACTATTTTTTCGTATTTTTTTATAATCTTCTAGCCATTTATCACTATATTCGATCATAATACCTTTCCATAAAAATATTGTTTCTAAAATACATGTATTATTTATATATATTGGATGATTAGAGCCTATTTCTAAAAAATAACCATTTTTTTTTCCTTTTAAAATATTAATAATAAATTTATCTTGTCCGGCTTGACTTTTATACATTATATTATATATAAATTATTTATTTTATTCTTTATAAACTCAATATAATTATTTTTAATATTTATTTTATATAAATTATTTTTAAAAGGATTATAATTACATATTGTCTTGTCATGATTTGATAAATAAATAACATTTTTCATATTACATAAAAATGCTAATTCAGCCATACCAGACCAGGGAGATATTAATAATTTACTATCATTATAATAATTAATAGATTCTTCTAATGAAGAAGCTTGTATATCTATTAAGTTTTTATCTTTTAATATTTTCATATCTGATTCAATATTACCATGACAACATATTAATAAATTAGGAAAATCTTTTTTAATCATTTCACAAATATTTATATAAATATTTAAATTAATAAATTGTAAATCATTTCTATTTTTATTTTTTGGAAAAATATGAATATGATTATTTAATGTTGGATTTATTTTTAAAACTTTTAGTGGTTTAATATCCATCTTTATCCAATTTTGAAATAAATCTTTATCTAAATCATATAATATATTTTTTTCATTAATATATTTTTCCCAGGGTTTATCAGGGTATTTTTTAATTAAATCATAATATAATATCCCTTTACAATTTTTAATAATATTATCAATATTAATATTATTTTTTTTTAACCATTCATTTATAAAATTACAATTTAATAACCATGTATTAGTTTTAATTAATTTAGAATTATTTGAAGCATAACCTATAGAATTAATTATTTGAAAATTATCTACATTACCAGTTCCTGGATTACCTTGCCATCTTCGTCTATAACTAATATATATATTATTATCGGGTATAATTAATTCTATATTACTATTACTATTACTATTACTATTACTATTACTATTACTATTATTATTACTATTACTATTACTATTATTATTACTATTACTATTACTATTACTATTACTATTATTAATATAATTTTTAATAATTATAGAAAAATCACTATTTGTTAATATCTTAATCTTATTATTTCTAGTATAGTTATACAATATTGGTAGAATATATCTTGTTAAAAAACCTAATTCAGGAAAACAAGTATATATATTATTCATTTAAAATATATTTATATATGTAAAATATATTTTATAATTATATTATAAACTTATATAATGGGTATTGGAGGACAATTAATGTGGACACCATTGGCTAAAGAATTATATGAAAAACATAATAAAAAAGTTGTTTTTTATAATAATGGAGGTATTATAAAAGATAATATTTGGATTAATAATCCTTATATTTCATTTGAAAAAACACATAATACTATCTCTATTAATTTACATAAATATAATAGACATTATAGAAAAGAAATAAGTTTAAAACAACATGGTGTTTTAACAAGATGTTTATTTTATAATATTACACCAAAATCACTATATCCTATTTTAAAATATACTAATAAAGAAGAAGAAAAAATAAAAAGATTATTAAAATTTATACCAAAAAAATTTATATGTATAGAACCTCATTCAAAAACATCTTATACACAAAATAAATCATTTTCATTTAAAAAATGGCAAAATGTTGTAAATGAATTAATTAAACATAATATTACTATAGTTCAAGTAAGCATACCTAGTAGGCCTTTATTAGATAATGTTATTGATTTTAGAAAAAGATTATCCAGTTTTAGAGAATGTGCTTGTTTATTAAAACATTGTAGCTTATTTATTTCTACTGAAGGTGGCTTGATGCATGCATCTGTAGCAAATAATAATAGATCTTTTATTTTATATTCCCCAATGTTTAATCCTAAATATACTTTATATGATATAGTAGAACATTTATGGGTTCATACAGAAGAACATCATGCATGTATTAAAGTTAAACCTTGTAGAAATTGTATGAATCAAATGAAAAATTATGATGAAAATAAAATAATTAAAAAGATATTGGAAATATTTTAATTATATATATAATTAAATTATTAGTAAAATATATTAATTATTATATAATTATTAGTAAAATATATAAATTATTATATAATTATTAGTAAAATATATAAATTATTATATAATTATTAGTAAAATATATAAATT